>Ga0208462_1000353_pt1 | contig 51275 bp, 43 predicted proteins | sample AD_SCU001_MetaG_FD_184452 | JGI IMG/M metagenome (GOLD analysis project Ga0208462, IMG submission 184452) | Active sludge microbial communities of municipal wastewater-treating anaerobic digesters from China - AD_SCU001_MetaG (SPAdes) (version 2) | ecosystem: Engineered > Bioreactor > Anaerobic...
GTGTGGATCAATGGTGAAATGAACCTAATGATAGCGAACCTTAATGATAATCTTGTTAGGATTATTCGATTGTTGGGGCAGGATTGTGAAAAATACTACGGATTGGAGGGTTGATGCGGAAAGCCGGTTATATAAATCAAATGCTGCGGTGCGCTCCGCGGCGGTGATGATCAAATATCGCTGAGGTGTCCAAAATGAAAATAACCTGCATAGTAGGAAACTCATACCAACCTATAATCGCAAAGGCGACCAAAAGCCTAGGATTCGAGTTGGCGCTGTACTCCATTCAGCGCCTCGACGATCAGCCCGGCCGGCTGGAAGTGGCCCTGGAGTCTTGCGCGGAATCGGATCTGATCTTCATTCATAGAGGAAGCGATCCGATCTGGGACGAGATCGGGCCGAAGATGAAAGAGATCGGAGAAAACACTGCCATCGTCTGCCTCGGATACGATCCGTCGTACTGGCTGCTCTCCACCGCACCGGCCGAGGTGGTGGTCACGGCGAACGCCTACCTCACCTACGGCGGGGAGGGAAACGTCTGTAACATGTTCCTCTACCTGTGTAAAGAGCTGCTCGACGTGGATAACGCTTTTGATCCTCCCATTCCCCTGCCCTGGGAGGGAGCGTATCATCCGAATGCTCCTCGCACCTTCGAGAATATCGGCCAGTATCTGGAGTGGTACAAGCCCGATGACCGACCGACCGTCGGCCTTCTCTTCTCCAGGTTCTCCTGGGCCAACGATCTGCTGGATGTGGAGGATGAGCTGATCCGAGTGCTGGAGCAGCAGGGCATGAACGTCATCCCCGTATTCTCGTACTCCGTCCGGGATCTGGAGTTGGGAACTAGAAGCATGGCGGAGGTGGTCTCCGAGTACTTCCTCAAAGATGACGGACCCCGCATCGACGCCATGGTGAAGACCGTCCCCTTCTTCCTCGGTCAGGAGGCTAGAAGCATAGGCGAGGCGAAGAGCAATCAAAAGGGGATCTCTCTATTGAAGAGGTTGAACGTTCCAGTCTTTGAGCCGATCCTATCCTACCACATGAACCTGGAGGAGTGGGAAAAAGGCATCGGACTTTCCAATGACATAGGCTGGAGCGTGGCCATGCCCGAGTTTGAGGGCATGATCGAGCCCATCATCGTAGGAGCAGGGTCCAAGCAGGGGGAATACGATGAGAGGACGCCGATACCCGAGCGCTGCGAGAAGCTGGCGGGAAGGGTCAAGAATTGGGTGGCCTTGGCCAAAAAACCCGTTTCCGAGCGGAAGGTGGCCTTCATCCTCCACAACAACCCCTGCGCTTCGGTGGAGGCTGCCGTAGGCGGTGGAGCCCATCTGGATACCCTCGAGAGCGTGGCCCTCATCATGAACGGGATGGCCGAGGCCGGGTACTCCCTGGAGGACATCCCCGAGACGGGTAAAGAGCTGATCGAGACGATCATGGACCGGAAGGCCATCTCCGAGTTCCGATGGACCCCCATCGAAGAGATCGTGGCCAAAGGAGGCGTCTTGGCCTACCAGACCAAGGAGGAGTATGAGAACTGGTTTGAGGCCCTCACCCCCCAGGTAAAAGATCGGGTCTGCGAGGCCTGGGGAAACCCTCCCGGAGAGGAGAAGGACGGCATTCCCGCCGCCATGATCTATGACGGAAAGATCGTCGTCACTGGAGTCCTGTACGGCAACTGCGTCGTCGCAGTCCAGCCCAAAAGGGGCTGCGCCGGCACGCGTTGCGACGGCCAGGTCTGCAAGATCCTGCACGATCCTGACGTGCCGCCCACCCACCAGTACATGGCCACCTACCGCTATCTTGAGGAGACCTTCGGGGCAGATGTGCTGATCCACGTGGGCACCCACGGCAACCTGGAGTTTCTGCCCGGCAAAGGCGTGGGCCTCTCCAGGAACTGTTATCCGGACATCTGCATCGGCACGATCCCTCATCTGTACATCTACAACGCCGACAACCCGCCCGAGGGTACCATCGCCAAACGGCGCAGCTACGCCGTCCTGGTGGATCATATGCAGACCGTCATGACCGAGTCGGGGCTCTACGATGAGCTCCTGGAGGTGGACCGGCTCCTCGGCGAGTACGAGACGGCGAAGCACGACCACGCCCGCTCCCACGAGCTGCGGCACCTGCTCATCGATGCCATCAAGGCCGCCAACCTGGACAACGGCATGAAGCTCACCGAGGACATGCCGGTGGAGGAGATTGTATCCAAGGCCCACAACGAGCTGAGCCGCGTGAGAAACACCCAGATAGATTCCGGCATGCACATATTCGGCCAGCTTCCCGAAGGCGAGAAGCGGGTCGAGTTCATCAACTCCGTGATGAGGTTTGAGGGAAGCGGCGTTCCCCTGCGGGGCACAATCGCCGCCATGATGGGCTTCTCCATGGAGGATCTTCTGGCCGACCAGGGGGCCGTCGACGAGCGTTACGGCCGATCTCACGGCCAGCTTCTGGAGACGATCGACGGCCTCTGCAAGAAGCTCATCAAGATCTATCTGGAGGGGAACGGTGCCCGGCCTGATGAGGTCCTGGGGTTTTCCGTCGCGGGTTACGAGCTGAGGCTGGAGGCGATCCGGGAGAAGGTCCTGGACCTCCAGGCTCGGATGGAGGCCTCTTCGGAGATCGAGGCCCTGCTGAACGGCATGGACGGAGGCTACGTCGAGGCCGGCCCCAGCGGCCTGATCACCCGAGGTCGGGACGACGTTCTGCCCACCGGTCGGAATTTCTACTCACTGGATCCATACCGTGTCCCTACGAAGACCGCCTGGAAGGTGGGCCAAAAGCTGGGAGAAGCGGTAATCGCCAAGCACCTGGAGGAGGAAGGTCGCCATCCTGAGAATATCGCCTTTTACTGGATGTGTAGCGACATCATGTGGGCAGACGGAGAGGACATGGCCCAGATGCTCTTCCTTTTGGGAACTGAGCCCGTATGGCAGTCCAACGGTCGGCTGAAGGGCTTCCAGGTCATCCCACTGGAGGAGCTGGGGCGCCCTCGGATCGATCTGACCGTTCGCGTCTCGGGGATCACGCGGGACAACTTCCCCAACTGCATCGATACTATCGACGAGGCGGTCCAGGCGGTGGCCGCCCTTGATGAGCCTCTTGAGATGAACTCTGTGCGAAAGCATACGCTCGAGAACCTGGAGAACGGCACGGCGAAGGACTGGCGCGAGGCTACGCTGCGGATCTTCGCCAGCAAGCCCGGCACCTACCAGTCGGGAACAAACCTCGCAGTCTACGCCAGCGCCTGGAAGGATGAGAAGGACCTCTCGGACATCTTCGTCTACTGGAACGGCTACGCCTACGGTAAAGGCGTCCTGGGGAAGGAGTCTCATCAGCAGTTTGTAAACTCTCTCAAGTCGGTGGACGTGACCTACAACAAGGTCGTCAGCGACGAGTACGACCTATTCGGATGCTGTTGCTACTTCGGAACCCATGGCGGCATGACCGCGGCGGCGAGGCACATCTCCGGAAGGGACGTCAAGGCCTACTACGGCGACACCAGGGAGCCGGAGCATGTGGAGGTTCGAGACCTGGCCGACGAGGTGAGGCGCGTGGTCAGGACGAAGCTCCTCAACCCCAAGTGGATCGAGGGGATGAAGGAGCACGGCTACAAGGGCGCTGGCGACATCTCCAAGCGGGTGGGCCGGGTCTACGGCTGGGAGGCGACGACCTCGGAGGTGGACGACTGGATCTTCGACGACATCGCCCGAACCTTCATCATGGACGAGGATAACCGCCAGTTCTTCCAGGAGAACAACCCCTGGGCGATGGAGGAGATGGGCAGAAGGCTCCTGGAGGCGGAGCAGAGGGGATTGTGGAAGGCCGATCCTGAGGTTCTGGATGCCCTGAAGTCGCTCTACCTCGAGATCGAGGGGTGGATGGAAGAGCGGATGGGAGACGTGGGGGGCGAGTTTCAGGGCGGAGCGATCGATGTCGTGACCGCGGACGAGGTGGCCGCCTGGAAGGAGAAGATGTCGAAGGTGCTGGGGGCTTAGACTATTCTTGTAGGAGGTTGAAAGCACAAAATAGGGACGGGATGAAGCATTGTCTTTTTTTCATTTTATTATTTTATTCATTTCGGCCAAAAAGATATAAATAATGAAACATAGTCACATTAAATCATACAAATATGATTTGAAGGATGCCAGGTGGGAGAGCTTCCATATACGGTTACCGTCGATCATCGGAGCCTCGATGAGCCCTCAAATCCGACGGATTTAAGCGGAGGTTCGCCGGGGGGGATAGGCCAAAACTCCCTGATAGGGACCGCCCAGCCAATCCTCGAAGTACTCCCTATTTGGCTCGAGTAATGCAAATTGCATAAAAGCTGTCCAGCTCAAGAGGTGCTCGCGCAGGTGGCGCGGGATCTTTATGAGAGGGGGGAGGTGAAGACATAGTGGGGGCGATTTTTTGGTCTCCTCGGACTTCGGTGAAGAGGCGCGCCACAATTTAAACGATTTTTATAATATAACTTTTATAAATAAAATGGCGCCTGCAATAACGCATACCTGTAATAAAGTAACCAGAATCATCCGTCTCTTCAGCTCTCTCAGGCGTTGGATCGACTCTGCTTGCCTGGTTGCCATACTGTCGAAGTTCTTATTAAATTCTCCGAAACGCTTTTCTGTGTCTCCATGTAGATCGTTTACCGTTCTCAATACCTCATTTCGCAGGTTCTGATGAGCTGTATGCATATCGTTTTGTACTCTAATAAATTCCTCCTGAGATTTTGTCCAGCGCGTGTCGTGATCTTTTTGAAGTTTGTCGAATTCTTGGCTAAGCTCAAGCTTTGCATAGTTGAGCTGTTCCAGGGCATTGCGTGTATCAGTTTCTAGAACGGACCATGCCTGGTCTATACCCCCGATATGGCGATCTAGATCCTCAACCCTTTCGGCGGCATTCTTCTGAATAGCTTCGTAAGCCTGTTTAAGTTCGGAGTATTCAGAAACGAGTTTTTCGAACTCGTCGAGTGCCTTTAAAGTATCCAGGGCGCGAGAACGGAAGTCCTTCAGTTCGTGATCCACCACTTCGAGGTCGTTTAGACGGGGCATATGTTCTCCTTCAACATCATGAGGTTATAGACCTTCTGACGAATCATCTTATGGGACTCTAAGTTCTCATTGTGCTTTCGTAGCTTCCAAAGAGCTAAAAGATGAATGTATTCCGACGAGTTCTTGCCAAAGCGCTGGTAAGCCTCATCTAGCAAGAACTCAAGTCCATCTGATGAGTCCCAAGGACCACCGGTTTCGAGAAGCCAGGAAAAAGCTTCTTTGGCGTCCAAATAAACTGCTTCCTTATAGAATGCGGTGAGGGATTCGGGTTGTAATCCCCACTCGATGCCGAATTTGAACCCATCTCTTAGGTAGCGTAGAGCTTCTTGCATTTCTCCACGATGCCTACATAGAGTTCCAGCAAGATATAGCGCTGAAGGGTTGTTATATCTCTGCTCAAGATAAAAAGTTATACGGGTGAAAAAGCTTGTTACCGCCTCCTTTTTTATAATGGCCTGCACAACTTCCTTCAAAATCTTTGTATCAAAGCTCTCCAGAAAAATGGGCAAACGGCTAACAATTTCATCCAACTCAGCCTCGTAGGTAGGTACCTCAGCTCTAGATACGTAAAAATTGAGGTCAGGAACACAGACATCACAAAAGTTACAATGATACTTATCCAAAACTAGGCGGTTAACATCGTCAAAAATACTTCTTAAAATTATCCGACGACATTGTTTGCTATTAGCGTAATTCATTTCATCCACAAGCATCTGGTAGCGCATATTAGGTACAGTTTCGTAGATATACTCCAGTAATATTCTTGAAGCTTCGGAAACGAAAAGTTCACCGCGAATACCATCATCTTGGTTATCTACTGTAATTTTCTGAAATCTTTTTTTAATACTATTAATCTTCCCTTGTCCAGCCTTATAACGTTCTAAAAAGTTTATCAAACATCCAATAACCTCTTCAGGTATCCAATCGCTACAATATTCTTCTGCCTCAAAGTCAATGAATCCTCTGCCATAGGACATTGAGTAACCTTTGATTAATCCTAATAGTTGCAGCCTGTATAGGGCAAGCTCTTTGATTTTATCCCCATTTTCATCATCTGCATCCCCGCGTCTCGAACAAATCCGCTTCCCCTCTTCTAAATTACGGTATATCTCCAAAATGTGTTCGAGGTCTGTTTCGATGCCTTTGTAGGATTCCTCGATGAATCTGGCCTGACGACCATAGTCACATATAACAGGCAGATCGTATGGACATTTCCATTTTTCGAAGAATCTTCCCAAAACACATGGCGGTTTGGGTGGGCTTTTTTCTTTTTGTCCTTTTAGATGCTCGTTTTCACACTGGGGATCTGGTGGAATGTACATGAGAGCAACGTGAGCATGCTTTCCATCCCGTCCGGCACGCCCAGCTTCTTGATAGTATCCTCCCAGGCCGCTGGCTAAGGCATGATGAACAATAAAACGGATGTTACGCTTATCGATACCCATGCCGTAGCCTTTCGTTGCCACCAAAAAAGGGAACTGGGATTTCTGAAATTCGTTTTGATTTTCACGAATTTCTTTATCCCAGTTTGGAGATCTCCGTGCCTCATTTATTTTAAACATTTTATTGCAATCCAGACACACAAAATATTTCTCAGCAGGTCCGATACCTCGAGATACTACACCCTCCTCCCAGAGTTCTTTATTGCTTGCATAAACTAATCTGTGAGATCTACAATAAGGACACAAACGTTTAGCCGTAGAGGCGTGTACTTTTATTAGTTGTTTACCCATTGGAATCCAGTCTATTAGTTCGTCAGCAATCGAATGTATTCCCTCGTGGATAGTGTTACGTCCTGCGGGATCCGCATAAATGCCGAAAATTACTCCAGCATGATCATAAGTTGTTCTACCATCTAATTGCACAAACTCGTTAAAGTCTCTCCCTAAAGCGTGAGGTATCTTTTCCGCAATCAAGCTTCTAAGCATCTCTGACTTGGCACCTCTATTCCGAGAATTTACTGGCCAGACTGAGAGGCTGAGGTTAGGTCGATCGCTGCTTTCTTGCTGAACGATCGCATCCTCATCGAGATCCAACACGCTCAAAACATCCTCGCGCACAATGGAAGAAGCAGTAGCAGTTAGCGCAATAACCGGAACTTTATACCCACTAATGGCCTCGATAGTCTTGTGGAAACGGTCGATCTGTAAGTACCCTGGACGAAAATCGTGTCCCCATTCTGAAACGCAGTGAGCCTCGTCGACTACCAGCGCACCGATGGGGCTCTTCTTTATAGTCGCCAGAATCTCGCTGTTGAAATCCTTTAGGCGGAGTCGTTCTGGTGAAATATAAAAAAGACGATACCTGTGAGCCTGAAGGTCCTTATACTTCTGGGCTTTGCTAGAAGGATTATCTTGAGATGTGATCGATTCGGCACAGAGGACTCCCTGCCTGTGCAAATTATTAATCTGGTCCCGAATCAATGCACGGAGCGGGCTGATCACCATTGTAGTTCTAGGAATTAGAAGTGCATACAGTTGGAAGACCAGTGACTTGCCGTAGCCTGTTGGCAATATACCCAGTACTGATTCCTGGTTAAGTATTTTTACCAATAGTTCGTATTGCCGTTCTTTAAGCTCTGGAACTGGGAAGTAACGCCGAGCGAAATAGTTCAATATCTCGTGGTCTGTCGCCTTTGGCAGTGTGATGGGTGTTTTATCACCAACCGTCAGCAAGAACGGTATCGGAAAGCGCGTTAATGACGAACCCCACAAAAAGTCTTTCATAGGTGGGGGTCTTGCAGCTTCATCTGCAAAGATATAGTCCACGCCATCAGGTAACGTCTCTTTAAAGTGGATATTTACTGATGTGTTACCTGCATCGATCTTGCGATTCCCTTGGCCTGGCTCTGCATCGAGGTAACTTTTTAAAATATCGTAGACTCCGATCTTATCGTATGTTCCCACAATGTGAACATCTATTTCGGGAAGGTCGACCTCCAATCCATAAAGCCGTGCCACTCGCTCAACGAGAGCCACTGTGTCCAGAATGGCCACTGGAAGCAGAGCCAATGTCGGCGACCAATCGGCCAAGATTATCCGTTCCTTTTGCTTCTTAGTAGCTTCCCAAAGAATTGTTAGGGCGACTTTCTGATACAATTGATATCTAAGAGGGAATCGCACTAAAAGAGATTCGAGGTATATCAAAGTAGGCTGCTGTCTCTTCTCCTCTATTTCGGAGCGGTTTGGCAGCAAGAGCTTCAAAACCGGATCTTCTTGGGCTATTTCTTCTAGTTGATCTCTAGATCTTCCTTGTTGAACGTCTTTAAAAGTAAAGGGTAGGTAAGCATAACCTTTTGATGATAGGCTACGCTGCCGATCCTTCTCATCCTCAAAGCTTTCTTCGCTGATTTTGGCCGGATCGTGGAAAGCTGCCCCTTCGATCTCTATAGCATATTTTTTAGCTCCATTTAATAAAAAATCGATCCGGCGGCGTCTTCCTGAAATGTCATTAAAGGGATACTGAGGCTCTAATAAAAACAAACCAGCTATGCCAAAAATAGGAACGTAAGCCTTCTCAAGGAAAAGGCGTTCAGCGTAATGTTCATCTGAGCTACTGTCTTTTGGCCTTCCAAGTCGATTTTGTTGTATAAAATCTTCGAGCGAATCGTAATGAAGGCGTTCACCTGGAAGAGCTTCTTCAAAGAAAACCTTTAACTCATTTTGATTTAAACTCCAATCTTCTACCCATCGATAAGTATCTTTTCTTGGATCTTTGACTTTTAGTAGTTGATGCTCAACGATGTTTCGCGAAACACCTTCGGGGTCAACTGATTGTGCCACCTCTATTACTGCAGTCCTTACTGCCATTGGCAAGGTGCCCAAGGATTCTATTGGCGGAGTACCTCTATCCAGGATGGTAATCCCACATAAGTGATAAGCTAATATCCATAGCAAAGAACTGTTTAGCATGGCTGGCAGCCTCTTATTTGTATTCAATCGTAATCAGCCTGATATAAATGGTTTTTGAATCAAACTGAGTGCGGAGCACTTCAAAACACGATTAAGATAACTCCAATTTTTTTAGTCTAAGTCATGCTGGGTACACGCGCCGGAAACCTTATTATACGAGTTTCCCCCTCCAGAAACCGTTGTGGGCGTGTAGCCTAGCCAGGACAAGGCGGCAGCCTCCTAAGCTGTAGATCAAGGGTTCGAATCCCTTCACGCCCGCCAACCAAAAGCTTCCTTCTTCCGCCGACCTTCGACCGTCTCGTCTCCGTCCTTTCTCTTTTCGGCACTAGCCATCTCGTCAGGGCACGATCTTCGATATGGCGACCTCGATGATATCCTCGGCCCCGGCCTTCTTGAGCAGTGGGATCAAGAGGTTGATCCCGGACCTGTCGACGACGGACTGGACGGCGTAGTACCCGGAGTTGTAGAGCTTCGAGACCGTCGGCCTCTTCATGCTCGGGAGGAGGGCGATGACCTCCTCGATCCTATCCTCAGGGACGTTCAGAGCGATCAGCACCTTCCCCCTCGCCCTGGTCACGGCGAAGAGCATCGTCTCGATCGCCTGGATCTCCTCCCTCTTCTCCGGATCGGCCCAGCTCGCCTTATTTGCGATCAGCTCCGAGGTCGACTCCAGGATGACGTCGACGATCTTGAGGCCATTTTTGACCAGGGTCGAGCCCGTCTCCGTCAGGTCGACGACGGCGTCCGCGAGCTCCGGGACCTTCGCCTCCGTCGCCCCGAAGGAGTTTTCGACCTCCACCGGTATTCCTAGACCGTCGAAGAACTTCTTTGTGATGCGGGGGTACTCCGTCGAGATCCTGGACCCGGGGGTGACGTCCCTCGCGCTTTCAGCCTTTTGGGCCTCGGGGACGGCGACGACGACCTTCACCTTTCCTGGGCCTTGCTTGCCGTAGTCGAGCTCCGCCACGGTTACGACGTCCGCCCCCGACTCCATCACCCAGTCGGTCCCGCTGATCCCCAGGTCGAAGTATCCCCTGGCGACGTAGCTTGGGATCTCCTGGGGCCGGAGGATCTTCACCTTCCCCACCCGGGGATCGTCGATCCGAGCGTTGTATTCCCGCTCCGTCCTTCTTATCTCGAGCCCCGCCTGAGCGAAGAGCTGGAGGGTTTGGTTCTGCAGGCTCCCTTTTGGAATCGCGATATTGATCATGGATCAGAACACCTTCCTCCAGTGGAGGCCTCTGGGGCTTTTATCCTTTGCCATTCCGGCTCCACCTGGATCCATCACAACTTTTAATATACCGCAGAGGCGATCGATGGTCGATGAACCTCAAAGACGCCCTGGCGGGCAGAAGGTCCGTGAGAAGGTACGCCGACCGCCCCGTCGGCCGGGAGCTGATAGCCTTCCTCCTCGAGGCGGCGGAGACCGCCCCTTCCGCCGGAAACCTGAGGGCGAGGGAGTACTATGTCCTCCTCCGCCCCGAGCTGAAGCAGGCCCTCTCCGCCGCTGCCTTCGGCCAGGAGCACGTCGCTTCCGCCCCCGTCGTCATCGTCGTCTGCGCCGACCCGGCTCGGTCCGGGAGGCGGTACGGCGACCGGGGCCAGCTCTACTCGATCCAGGATGCGGCCTCGGCGACGACCTGTCTCCTCCTTGCCGCCTTCGATCTCGGACTCGGATCCTGCTGGACAGGCGCCTTCGACGAGTCGATGGTGAGGGAGATCCTGAACCTCCCCCGACGCCTCGTCCCCACGGCGATCGTCCCCATCGGCTGGCCCAATGAGTGGCCAGCACCGCCGCTGGGACGGGATATGACGGAGGCAGTCCACTGGATCGAGGGGTGAAGGCGGCGCTCCGGGAGATAGTCGACGCCGTACTATCCGGGGAGATCTCCACCCAGGCTGATCTCGAGCGGTGGAAGAGGAAGGCAGGCAGGGAGTTCTGCCTATCGGACCTCCCGAAGAACGCCGATATCCTCGCCGAGGCCGGTGAGGGGGAGAGGGAGCAGCTGAAGCTTCTGGTGAGAAAGCCGACTCGGACTTTATCGGGGGTGGCGGTGGTGGCGGCGATGACCTCTCCCGCTCCGTGTCCCCACGGCGTCTGCGTACCCTGCCCCGGCGGCGTCGGCCTGAGGGACGGCCGTCCCACCCCCCAGAGCTACACCGGACGGGAGCCGGCAGCCCTGAGGGCGATCCAGCAGGGCTACGACCCCTACCTCCAGGTGAGGGCGCGCCTCCGGCAGCTAGCGGAGATCGGCCACCCCCTGGACAAGGTGGACCTGATCATCATGGGGGGGACGATCACCTCGCGGCCCCTCGGCTATGCGAGCTGGTTTGTCAAAAGGTGTCTTGAGGCGATGAACGATCATCCCCAGGGAAGCCCCGGTCTGGGAGGCGGCTTTCTTCAGAAGGCCCGAAAGAGCTTCCAGCAGGTGGCGTTAGAGAACGAGTCCTCCCAGGTTAGAAACGTCGGCACCACCTTCGAGACGAGGCCCGACTGGTGCGGTCCGAGCATCATCCGAAATATCCTCCATCTCGGCGGGACGAAGGTGGAGCTGGGGGCCCAGTCCACCGATGACGAAATTCTCAGGAAGATGTGCAGGGGCCATGCCGTCCGGGATACGATCGGGGCGAATCGAGCCCTTCGGGAGGCGGGGCTGAAGGTGGGGTTTCACATGATGCCTGGCCTCCCAGGATCAGACCACCAGCGGGACCTCGCGTCCTTTCGGGCCCTCTTCGATGGCGAGGATTTCAGGCCCGACTATCTCAAGATCTACCCCGCCCTGGTGGTGGAGGGGACCGAGCTCTACGACCTCTATCTCCGGGGCGAGTACGAGCCCCTGGGGGATGACGATGCGGCAGATCTGATATCGAGGATGAAGGAGCTGATCCCCCCCTACACCAGGCTCCAGCGGGTCCAGAGGGACATCCCCGCCCCCGCGATAGCCGCCGGGGTCAAAAAGAGCAACCTCCGCCAGCTGGCGAAGGAGAGGCTCCTCTCGAGGGGTGGGGCCTGCCGATGTATCAGGTGCCGGGAGGCGGGGCTGCGGGGGGTCTCCGAGGAGGCGGAGGTGTTCCTCAGGGATCTCTCTTACTGGGCCTGCGGCGGTGAGGAGCGGTTCCTCTCCTTTGAGGGGGACGACGGGACCCTGGCAGGCTTCCTGAGGCTCCGCCTCTCAGAGGGGGCTTCTGTCAGGGAGCTTCACGTCTACGGGCCGATGACGCCCCTGGGGAAGAGGGGCGGCTGGCAGCACCGGGGCATCGGATCGACCCTCCTCACCGAGGCTGAGGAGATCTCCTCTGACCGGGGTTACGAATCCCTCCGGGTCACGAGCGGGATCGGGGCTAGGCCCTATTACCGTCGCCACGGCTACGAGCTCCGGGTCCCCTACATGGTCAAGGACCTCTCCTAGAGCCTATAGGCAGTTCGCTGCCGGGCTCTCTCAAGGGGGAGGGCATTCGGGGATGCAGTGGATCGCCTGGAGGAGAAGGATGGAGGCAGCTGTGACCAATATTATGTGGTTTCGAAGCTTCTTCCACCGCACATCTGAGATCGCGGCCTCGATATTTGAAGCTTCCATGAACGGCATCACGTTCATCTCCTCTTTCGCCACCGATCCGGGAAAAATGGTCGGCTCACGACGGCGCAGGTCGAAAGGGCAAAGTCTAGACCCAGTCCTATATTAGAGGATCTGATCCTAAATAAACCTCGCTGACGAATAAAAAAAATGCTCTTTGAGCCCCCGATCATTGGTCCATCCTTGAACCGTCCTCTTCGGTTACATGCGATAAATGCCATCGATTGTGGTTATTTTAAGCCCATTACCAGTATGATTATCTCAGAGGTACCATCCGATCTCCGGAACTTCTTCTAGCAGGTTGTCATCAGATCTTCGAAGCTTTTATTAAACTATCATGTTTAAATATGATGTATGGGGCATGATTTTACCAACTGCAAAAAGCCGTCTTCGCGCAGGTCAGAAGGATCCAGCATCGCCAACCTCTGCTCTGCAAGACCTATCCGGGTGACGGCCCGGCAGAAGAAGATGTCGAAGGAGGGAGCCCTGCGGCTTCCAAGTTGTTCAGGGGCACTGGTTTAAGCCGACGATCAGGTGGGCTTCATATCTCCCCAGGGGCCGCCCCGAAGATCAGCGGGCGAGTCTTCAGATCGGATGATCGATCTTGTCCTTTTATTCGTGGTGCGTCAATAAATTGGTATCTGTATACTCTGTACATTATCGTTATTACGGATTTTAACCGCAGTGCGAAAGGATTAATTATGGGGATTTAGATAATGCCGGGTGAAGGTGATGAACCGTGACAGATTGGCCCGTCCTCCTGTTGATCATGGAAGGGATACCCTTCCTGGCCTTCGTATATTATCTCGACCACAAGAAGAAGATGTACCTCCTCGAGCGGGGCGTGGTGGATCGGGTCGGGGAGGAGCCTCTGGAAGTCAGGCTCGAGAGGCGTCTATCCTGCGGCCTATTCCTCTCCCTGGCGGGAGCATCCCTCATCTTCTCTCCGAACCTGGCCAGGTTTGCCGGGATCGAGACCTTCCTCAGCTTCGAACTCCTGGTGATGGGGATCGTCGTCCTCTCGTCTGGCCTCGCCATGCTCCTCGGATACGGGATCATGAAGGGTAGGAAGGTCTACTCCTCCGAGGGGATGCTGGAGTTCAAGTGAGCTTCCTTGGATCGCGATAAAGTCCTTCCTCCTCAAATTTGCAAGAGACCCATCCGATCTCCTTAGTGATAGAGCCGCTGATCCTTTAATAGCCAATCCCTCTTCCTCCCGGTCCTGGAAGCGGGGGAAAAAAAAGGTTCGAGGACGGGGTCAGAGGAGGCGCTCTATTCGGATCCCGTCGATCGATTCGGGGCGTGGAGTAGGCGGATCAGGTCGGGTCGATCCCACCTGATCGGGTCATTATATCAGAGGTCCAGGAACCAAGAGGACCTTCGACCCTCCGCCTCGTCAGTTGGGGCGGGAGACGCCCCGTTCCAGACCTTCTCTCTCACATCATCCCTGGGGGCATGCCCATTCCCATGCCTCCCATCCCGCCGGGCATACCACCCATACCGCCCATACCGGCGCCAGCTCCGGCGGGAGGTTGCTCCGTCCTCTTGGAGGCGATGACGTCGTCGATCCGAAGGATCAGGCTTGCGGCGTCGGTGGCGGACTTGATCGCCTGGGTCTTCACCCGGAGGGGCTCGACGACCCCCATCGCCCACATGTCCACGATCTTGCCGTCGAAGGTGCTGAGGCCACCGGTCTTCAATCCGGCCTCGTGGCTGCTCTTCATCTCCGTCAGCTTGGAGATGGCGTCAAAGCCCGCGTTCTCGGCGAGGGCCTTGGGGATCTCGGCCACCGCCTCGGCGAACTTGGCCACGGCAAGCTGCTCTCTCCCCTTGAAGTTCGCCGAGTACTCTCGCAGCTTGAGGTAGAGCTCCACCTCGGGGGCACCGCCTCCAGCGACGAGGGTCCCGTCCTCGACGGCGGCGGCGACGGCGTGGAGGGCATCGTCCAGGGCCCTCTCCAGGCTGTCAACGACCTGCTGGGTCCCGCCCCGGAGGAGGAGGGAGACCGTCCCCTCTTTGGCGAGGCCCGTCACGAAGGCCATGTGGGCTCCTCCGACCTTCTTCTCCTCCACCATCTCCGCCCGGCCCAGGTCGGCTGGGGTCATCTCGTCGAGGTTGGTAACGATGTTTCCGCCGGTGGCTCGGGCGAGCTTCTTCAGGTCGGTCTTTCTGATCCTTCGGAAGGCCATGATCCCCGCCTTCGCGAGGATGCTCTGGGCTAGGTCTTCGATCCCCTTCTGGCAGAAGACGACGTTGGCGCCGGTGGCTATCACCTTATCCACCACCTTCTTGATCGCCTCCTTCTCCTGGTTTGCGAAGATCTTGAACTGGTCGGAGGAGGTGATGGAGATCTCGGCCTTCGTCTCGGTGTCCCGGGCCTCGATGGGGGTTCCGAGGATCGCGATCCTGGCGTCCTCGACCTTCTTTGGCATGTTGGGGTGGACCCTCTCCTTATCGATGATGATCCCGTGGAAGAGCTGGGAGTCGTCCGTGCTCTCGCCGGCCTTCTTCTCGACGATGACGTTCTTGAGGGAGACGACCTTCTTGCCCTCCTCCGTCTCCTCGGTCACCGCCAGGACCATGTCGACGGCGTGCTTGGAGATCTGAATGTCCGGGGTTCCTGCGAGCTTCCCGGTCATGGCGGTGAGGGCGATCTTCTCCAGGAGGTCCCTATCCTTCTCGGAGACCTCCCTCGCCATCCCCTCCAGGACCTCGATCGCCTTATCGGCGGCCATGCTGTAACCCTGGACGATCATCGTCGGATGTACGCCGAGATCGACCAGCTCCTCCGCCCTCTTCAGAAGCTCGCCGGTGAGGATCGCCACCGTCGTCGTCCCGTCGCCGACGGCGTCGTTCTGGGCCTTCGCCGCCTCCACCAGCATCTTGGCGGCGGGGTGCTCCACCTCCATCTCCCGGAGGATCGTGACCCCGTCGTTGGTGATCGTCACGTCTCCGATGGTGTCTACGAGGAGCTTGTCCATCCCCCGGGGGCCGAGGGTGGACCTGACCGCCTTGGCCACAGCCCTCGCCGCCATGATGTTGTTGGACATCGCCTCTCGTCCCCGCTCTCTTCGAGCGCCTTCTCTAAGAATCAATATCGGCTGTCCACCTAAACTTGCCATGTAATGCCTCCTTCTCGGGATCAGACTATTTGACCTTCTATAAAAGGGTTTTCTAGCATTTCGGATGAATAGGCAATCAGAGGGGCGTCATCAAATAAGTTCAGAGGATCTCATCACAGATCGAGGCCGGATCAATCCGTCCCCTCGCCACCCGACCCGCCCCCCGAATCGTGATCGTACTTCATCTTCGCCACACAACCCCGGTCGCCGTTGTAGAGCCAGAGGAAGAGATTCTCCCAGAGGGCGATCTCATCGTCCAGGGTCTCGGGGAGAGGCTGGTGGAGGGATCTCAAGAGATCGAACCGGTAAAGGTCCACCGCTGACCGGATCCTCTCACCGTAGCTCTGAGCCTGGGCGACGGCCGCCCTATACGATATGAAGGCGAGGACCACCCCTCCCGCCAAGACCAGAGCCCCTTCTCTCTGGAACCCCAGACCGCCCAGATATAGGGAGCCTCCAATTGAGACGATGGCGACGAGGGACGTGAAGTTCAGCAAGGCGACCATGGGGGTGAGAGCCTCCTCGACCTCCTCCTGGACCTTCTCCGGGAGGAGGGGCCAGAGCCGCGGCCACCAGAAGACGGTGTCCATCCCGCCGCCGTAGGCGTCCTTGGAGTAGTCCTCGGCGGCTCGGAGGGCGTTGCCGAGACGAGTGGGCATCAGCCGCTCTCTCTTAGGATAGCCGTAGAAGAGCTCAGCCTGAAGCTCGTTGAACCTCGGCCCGTCGTCGTCCTCCTCAGCCTTGCCAAAGTCCTCGTCCATCCTCTCATATACGGCCCTCTCGCCCCACCTAGGCATGCCGGCGAAGTGGCGGTACAGCCACCGGGGCCAGTAGCCCTCGTAGAAGCGGACCGTCGGCCGGGTGAGGGGCATGAGGAGGTAGGCTAGGACCGTGATCAGGATCAGGGCTCCGACGAGGATCAGGATCTGAGCCGAGAGCCCGCCCTCCTGCCCTTTGACCATCCACTCCTGCTGCCAGAGAGCCAGGGCCTTCCCAAATCCGAGGGGCCAGGCACTTATCAGGACGGCGATCGAGGCGGCGATGAAGGCAGGAAACCAGTAGGCTAAGAGGAAGTTTCGGTCCAGAAGGCCCGACGCCTTGTCCAGGAAGTTTCCGAGCATGGTTTGCCCCTGAGAAGATCTGGTCCCGTCCTATCCGCCCTGGACCTCAAGCACCGTCCCGCATTTGGGGCAGTGGGCCGTCGTCCCCCGCCACTTTATATCCCGGGTTTTGATATTTTTATCGCAACGGGGGCATCGATAGCTATTGGCCTTGCCGCCCCTGATCTCGGACGTATCTGGGGTTCCGAAGACGTCGGCGCACTGTCGCGTTTCATCATCATTTTTATAGGCCTTCTTCCAATCCTCATTCACGAATTGTCACCTCTCGCTTTCTCGGTGATCCCCTGGATCACCTCATCGCCGTCGGCGCCCGGACCTGCCTGCCGGCACGCCACCTTGCCGGAGACCTTGGAGCCGATCCAGCGGCTCAGCTCGTCGATAAGCCGCTTCTGTTCAGCCATCCGATCGCCAGGAGAGGAGTGGCGGTCCAGATGGCCCTGGAGGTCCAGGATGGCAGTGGTGTTAGGATCTTGAAGGTCGAGGTTCACCTCCTGGTCTGCAAGGTAGTCTCCTGAGGCGTCCTTCAGCACCCAGCGCCAACGCTGAGGGTCTTTATAGTCGACAACTTCAAGAAGCAGTCCGTCTCCTCTCGCCATGAGACCATCTTAAGAAGTTGAAAGAATTATAACTTTCGGTATTTATATTCCGGCTGAGAAGGCGGAAGAATGCAATCGGATCTTTGTTGAGTGGTAAAAAATGCAGCCACCCGGAATCGAGGGGGAGCTTCCTCCTCCTCTTCTAATCTCCGGGGACTATCAGCTCTCAGGGCAATTTCGAGACTTCAGAGCTCGATCCCCAGCGCCTCCTTCAAGGCCTTGACGTCGGTGGTCGCCTCCCCCCGCTCAGCCGAAACGTTGGAGAGGGAGGCGAGGGTCGCCTCCGTTGCGTTGGTTGCTGCCACCGTAACGTTCCCGAGGGTGCTGAGGGCCCTCACCTTCTCCGCTGGTGGCGTCACCAGGACGTTCCCCAGGACCTTCACGTCCATCGGCTCCGTCGCATTGGAGGTGCTGGCGGCAGCTGATCCCGGACCGACGGTGCTGAGGTCGGTGGTCCTCTCGGCGGAGGCGTTCAGGCCTCCACCCAGGGTCGCCGCCTCCACGGGTTCCGTGGCGTTGGTGGTGCTGGCGGGCGTCATATCCAAATCGAGGGTGCTGAGGTCCGTGGCGTTCCCGGCGGCAGATGCCACCAGGCCGCCTCCCAGGGACCTCAGGTCCGTGGGCTCCTGGGCCCCGGCGCCGACCCCTAATGCCTCCACCTCAGCCCCTTCCTCCTCGGACCCGTTGCCGAGGAGGGTTACGCCGATGGCGGCCTCGTCGACGTCAACGGCCATAGATTGGTTGGTCAAGTTGACAGAATCGGTGATGTTGGTTATGTTGGTCGTCTTGTTGAGGGTGGCGTTCGTCATGATCTCGGCGCCAGCCACCGGACCCTCTTCGACCGAATTCAGGTTGCTCAGGTTCGCTCCCCCCTCCTCCGCCGCCATGGACACCGAGATCGGGCCGGCGGCTGCAAGGATGGAGACGATCGCCATGGCCATCAAAGGCCTGGATATCTTGTTGCATATCATTGCCGTAACCTCCTAACTTGGACGGACCCTCCCGGACGGGGGGTCCGATCAACTGCCTTCCTGCGACCTAAGATATAGATGTAATCAGAATTCGAACTCTATCCGCTCCGGACCGCCGCCATCTCGGACCCGCGTGCCCGGCCCCCGGCGAACTCTGGAGGGATGTACTGAATCGGGAGGGCAGATCGCCGAGGGCTCTCGGGGCGGGTCCGGGCGTGGATTCAATCTGTATTTTTTATAAATCTATATATATGGTACCGAACACGGCAGCCCTATCCTTCCCACCGGCCTCCTTCCGATGGGCGTAAAGCTCCCGGCCTCTCGTTCCCGGCCCCCTGGCAAGGGAGAGGAGGTAAACTGAAACTCTTGCGTTTCGCCAGTGGGCTATCGGGGAGAGGCCGAGCCGTCTCTTGATGCCGATATTCTCGGCAGCCCCGTCCCACGAGGCCGGCCTTCCGCAGAACCGGCACCTCGGGCCGGATCGACTGAGGGGTGCGGGAGGCCGGTCCTCCGCTCCAACGCCGGATCGCCTCCTCCTTCGAGGTGGTGGTCTTCCAGACCATCCCGCCGGTGAGAGGCGAGTTTTGACCATCACTCCCCCCGGAGGGCCACGATGGGGTCGAGGACGGCGGCCCTGTTCGCCGGATATATCCCGGCGACGGTGGTGATCAAGACGCCGAAGACGAGGCCGAGGGCCACCGACTGGACCGTCACCTCCTGGGGTATATTCGCCACCATTCCCACGAGATCCGAGACGAGGACCCCGAGGACTATCCCCACGACGCTGCTCACAAGGCCGAGCATACCGGCGTCCAGGAGGTAGAGGGTCCTGACGTCCCAGGCCGTCGCCCCGATCGCCTTCATCACCCCGATCTCGGAGGTCCGCTCCCTCACCGTCAGCATCATGACGTTGGATATCCCGATCGCCCCGACGACGAGAGATATGCCGCCTATGCCGGCGAGGGCGTACTTGATCATGCTCAGGACCTCCAGCATCGACTCAAACCTCGTCGTCATCGCCTCGACGTTGTAGGCCTCGTTCCTGTGAATCCTGGATAGCTCCTTCTCAATCTTCTCAGCCAGGTCCTCCACCTCTGCCGAGTCCTCGGCCCTGACGGTGATGCTGTCGTAGTGATAATCCCCGGCGTCGAGGAACTCCTCCATCGCCCTGTGGGTGATGTATATGCCGGCGTTGGAGGCGTAGGTAGGGTCCTCGTCCTCCTCCAAAACCCCCACCACCTTGAAGTCCATGTAGCGGTCCTCGTCGTCCGAGTACAGCCTTATCTGGTTCCCGGGGGAGATGTCCATCCTGAAGTACTCCTCCGCTATCTCGTGGCTGACCACCGCCGCCTTGTAGTCGGACCCGGTCAAAAACCGGCCCCGGGCCACCGCCTCCTTCAGATCGTCGTGGTTCTCAGGGGATAACCCGACGACGGTGGCGGAGGTGTTGTCCCCCCGGTAGGAGAGGAGGGCTCTTGAGGTCTTGAGGGGGTATGCCGCCTCGACCCCCAGGACGTTCTCAACTATCTTGACGTCTCTGTCGTCGAACTCCGCGGGCTCCTCAGGGGTCGAGGCGGGCCGCTCTCCCGGCCCCATCCCCATCCCCGATCCGGGCCTAACGGTGATGAGGTCCATATCGAAGTCGCTGAACCGCTCGGTTACGCCGCCGTAGAGCCCCTGGCCCACCGACAGGAGGGCGACTATCGAGATCACCCCAATGATGATCCCGAGGCTCGACATCAGGGCCCTCCTCCGGTCGGCCCGGAAGCTCAAGAGGACGTACTCCAGCATGTCCTTCGGCTTCAAGGATGCTCATCCCCGAAAGCCCCTCTGAGCTTCGACGACGGGGTCAATGTCTCTTGCTCCTCTTCCGCCAGAAGTAAGCGCCTCCGATAACCGTCGGCAAGAGGACCGCCGCCGCTGCCTTCGTCATCCCCGTCCTCTCCTCTCCGGGCGGGCCCCTCCCACCGCTGGCGGCTTCTGCCCCAGGCTTGAGGGTGGTGGTGTAGACCTCCGACTCGTGCCAGGTGTCACCATTCTTGAACCTCGCCCGGAACAAAAGGTCGACGGCCTCGGCGGGAGACGCGGCCGTGAGGTCGAAGTCTATGGTGAAGATCTCGTCCGCCTCCATCGTCCCGATGTAGTACTCTTTGGGCGAGAACTCCACCCCTTCGGCCTCGGGAACGACCGTCACCGCGTTGAGGGTGTTCTGCCGGGGATTTGCGACGTCGAGGCTCGCGCTAGCGGAGGTCGGAGCCTCGGCCTGGATCAGCATGACGTCGGAGGAGTCGACCTTCACCGGGACCTTCCGGTTCATCTCCGACGGAGCCTCCCGGTATCCGCTGACGATGTGGGCGTCGAGGAAGCTGGTTCCATCGGTCGTCGTCTCGTCGGCCTTGATGTTGAAGTAGACCGTGATCCTGTCGCCGGGCCCGATGGTTCCGACGTCCAGATAAGGAGCGGTCAGGACTTCTATCCTTTCCGTCCCGTTCAGCTCGACCCGGTATATGGGCACGGTGAAGGAGAAGTCCTCCCTCTGGTAGGAGACGACGTATTGATCGGCGGAGTTCTCGATGACTATCGATACGATCCCGGTGTCACCGGGCATCAGAACCTCCGGCGAGACCGAAGACTCGATCACGATCGTCGGCTCGGGGACGCGGTACATGTAGCTGTGGGTGTAGGCTAAGGCCCCGGGGGCGAGGGCGGAGCCCAAGATCAGGATCGAGGCCAAAAGGGCGAAAGCCCGATTCGATATCAGACAGTCCTTCGGCATCAAGATGGTTCCTCCTGAACCCGACCGTCTATCATCCAGATGACGCGGCTGCAGTATTCCGTCGTCTCAATATCGTGGGTCACCATGACTATGGTGCGACCGTCTCTGTTAAGCTCGTTCATGATCTCGATGATCTCTCTTCTGCTCTTCTGATCGAGGTTTCCCGTCGGCTCGTCGGCGAGGATCAAGGAGGGGTCGTTGGCGAGGGCCCTGGCGATGGCCACCCTCTGCCTTTCACCTCCGGAGAGGTTGGTGGGGCTGTAGTTGAGCCGGTGCCCGAGCCCCACCGCCTCGAGGAGCTCCTCTGCTCGATCTCTCCTCTCCTCCCTCGGCAGCTCTTTGAGGGTCATCGGAAGCTCGACGTTCCTCAGGTTCGAGATCCTGCCGATGAGGTTGAAGCTCTGGAAGACGAACCCGATCTCGTCTCTCCTTATTCTGGCCAGATCGCCATCGGATAGGCGTCCGAGATCCTGGCCCTTCAGGAGGGCCCTCCCCCTGGAGGGGCGGTCAAGACCGCCAAGGATGTTCATGAGGGTGCTCTTTCCGCAGCCCGAGGGCCCCATCAGGGCCACAAACTCCCCCTCCTCGATCTGGAGGTTGATCCCCCTCAGGACAGGAACATCCATCTCACCGACCCTGTAGCTCTTCTCCAGCTCCGCCACCTCTACCAGGGGCATGGTTCACCTCCGGCCGTTTCGGCGGGGCGGCCGTTATCTAACGCCTCGGTCTGGAGGGATGGGAAGGTGAGCCTGTAGCTCGTCGTCTCTCCGTCGGTCAGCGTCAGGTTCCCGCACCCCACCTGGACGCCGTTCTCCTCACAGGTTCTGATGGTGATGTGGCCTGCCGTCCTCCCCTCGGCGGACCTCTGCCTCTCTTTGAACTCCACCAGGTCGGCGTCGAGGATGGTGCAGTTCTCTTCGCTGGTCTGGTTGATGTGGACCAGAACGAAATGGTTCTCTCCCAAGATCATCCCTCCCAGGGTGGTGCTCGAGCCTTCAGACTTTGATATCTCATCCCTGATCTCATCGAGGCTCCGGTTCTCCCTCAGCATGTCTCTGGCGAGGGTCGGGGGGATCCTTTTCGTATCTATTAGCCATATCTGAAGGAAGTAGGTCTCACCCCTCTCCAGGGCGAACCCCCCCGCCCGGAAGGGCCCGCCAGGTGAGCGGCCGTCTCCGCGGGGCTCTGGCCCAGGCCACACCCCCTCCGGCGGGATGGGGTCGGGAGGGATGGACCCTTCGGAGGCCGAGATCGGCCGGTCCGCCGGGGCCAGGCCCTCTCCGGAGGGGGATGATAGGGCGGTCGTCATCATGGAGACGAGGATAGCGAGGAAGACCGGAATCTGGACCATCTTCACAGGGATCCTTCCTTGGGGGGGGGGTCCAGGCGGATCCTGTACCTGCCTCTGAGAGCCCCCTCTTTTATCACCAGGTTCCCGAGGCCCTCTCCGCCGGCGCCCAACGGCTTCTCTCTCGTCTCTATCCGCCCGACGACGTGGCCCATCATCTCAGATGATCGGATCCCACCCCGACCTCCTATCTCGGCGACGTTGGCTCTGAGGACCGTCTCGGTCTCTTGGTATCCGTAGTAGAGGTCCACCAGCCGGAAGTCCTTGCCGTCGAGGCTCAGATCGCCCTGGTATATGAAGGTGGGGTCAGCCTCCTCCTCGATCAGCATCTTCACCTCCTCGATGCTCCTTCTACAGGTGAGGAGCTCCCTGATCTGGGTGGGGCTGAGGAGCCTCAGCCCTTCGATCTCTATCTTCAGGGGCAGAGCGGCCGCGAGGGATGGCCCCCTCGGCCCAAAGGCTAAGCCGCACTTGACGGCCGACGTCTTCCTAGGGAGAGCGGATGAGCCGATCTTCAGTTCGGGAATTGTCGCGTCTTTCATCATCTCCGGTCACCTCGGGTCCTGGGCAGTGGGCCTTCATCAGACCCCCGACCCATCAAGACGCCGGATTTGGATCCGTCGGTGCCCGTCGGGGCTGGGGTGGTCGGGCCGCCGGGCCCCTCCAGCCCCGATCTCCGCATCGGATGTATCCGGAATCCTCCCACCGAATCTCCGGTTATGCCTCACCGGCTAGGCCGGCCCTGTTCATCTTGCCTCCAAATCCTCCCCTACCCATATCGTCCATGCCAGGGGCTCCCATTCCGAACTGGTTTACATGGCACCCCTGACCAATGGAGGCACCCGCCATCCTGAACTCTCCACCGTGGCTGGCCCCAGGCCCTCCCATCCGACCGTTTCCCAGGCCCAGAGCTGCGCAGACCTCCATCCTCTCCTTCAGCTCTGCGATGGTCATATTCTCCATCTCGGCTCTCATCTGCTCGTTCATCTCTTCGATCTCGGCGATCGTCATGTTATTCAGCTCGGCTAGCTTCTCTTCCTTCAGCGCCTCGATCTCGGCGATCGTCATCCCCTCCAGCTCTTCGAGGGTCATCTCAGAGGCCAAGAAGCATCCTCCGAGGAAGGGACGGTCTACCCGATCCTCTTTCAACTCCCTCAGCTCTGCGATGGTCATATTCTCCATCTCGGCCCTCTTCTCATCTCTCAGAGCCTGGATATCCTCGGCGGTCATGTTCATCATCTCGTTCTGTTTCTCCTCTCTTAGCGCTGAGAGTTCGGCGAGGGTCATCTCCTTCATCTCCTCCTCGGTCAGGTCCATCAAGAGGAGCGCGCCTCCCCATCCCATCGCCATGGGGCATTCTTCCATGGCGGAAGGTCCCATCATCCCCTGGCCCATGGGACCCCGGATCATCCCCTCCCTGTTCATGGGGCATCGGGTCGTATTTTCGTCGCCTCGGGGACAGGCGGCCATGTTGGCATCCTGTTTCATCTCCCTCAGCTCCGCCAGGGTCATATTCTCCATCTCTTCCTCGGAGAGGTTCATCTCCTCGAACCCCCCAAAACGCCCAGGGCCCTTATTATCCCAGGGCATCGAGAGGGCGGGGACCGCGATAAGAGTGGCCACCGCCAGGGTCATCAACAGTCTTGTATATCTCATCGTTGATACCTCACTGTCGAGGACGGACCTCTCGAAGCTTCGAGAAAGCCTTCCTCAACAAACCCCCATGGGGCCGAACGATAGTTAAAATTAGAGCCGAACGGGACCGAACTATAACCGTTCAGAAAAGGTTCCATCGGTCTGAAATCGTTCAGATTCGAGCAAGAGGGTTTTAAATAGTTCAATATAAAGGAATAGTCGCAATTAATATCATTTTTCTCCATCAGAACCATTATAATCGATATTCTGAGATGCGGGCCGGGGCCTCCCGCGCAGATCGGCGGGGACCGGGCCCCGCCGGCGCGGCGGGAGGGCCTGGTCAAAGGCCTCTATCTCTGCCGCCTCGGTAGGGCTCCAGGTGGACGACGACGTCCACCACGTCTGAGACGTAGTCTATGAGCCTCCGCTTCACCTCCTCGGAGATCTCATGCCCCTCCTCGACGGTGAGCTCGGGATCGACGAGGACGTGGAGGTCTACCTCGATCCCTGAGCCGATGTGGCGGGTCCTGATGGCGTGGACCTCCTGGACGCCGGGGGTGGCGCGCGCCAACTGCTCTATCCCACGACGGATCTCCTCGGGCGCTCCCCGGTCGATCAGCTGCTCCAACGATGGCCGGACAATCTTCCAGGCGGTCTGGAGGATGAAGATCGAGACGACGATAGCTCCCAGGTGGTCGAGGATGGCGAGGCCCGGAAGGAGGGCGGCGCCGGCTACGGCGAGGGCGGCAGGGACGGAGCTGAGGGCGTCGGATCGGTGGTGCCAGGCGTTGGCGATGAGGGCGGTGGACCTGATCTCTAACCCCACCGAGATAGTCCATCGGTAGAGGAGCTCTTTTGTGAAGATGGAGAGGATCGCGGCGAAGAAGGCGATAGGACCCGGAGGGTTGCGGTGGGGCTCGTGGAGGGTGTCTAGGGCGTTGTAGACTAGCCCCAGGCCGACGGCGGCGAGGAGGAGGCCTATGAATATAGTCACCAGAAACTCGATCCTCCGGTGGCCGTGGGGGTGGCATTCGTCTGGGGGCCTCGACCAGAACCTCACCCCCACCAGGACGGCGACGTCGGTGACGGTGTCGGTGAGGCTGTGGACGGCGTCCGCCACCACCGCCTGGCTGTTTCCGACGATCCCCGCTGCGAGCTTCAGGGCTGATAGGAGGACGTTGATGGCGAGGCCCGTAAGGGTCACCCGCCTCACGGCTCCGACGACCGTATCGGGGTCTGCGACGGAGCCTTCGAACCGGGGGATCTCAGCCCTTGGACGGGTCCAGGACGTTTCAGATGCCCCCAGGTTCGGGTTCCCTTTCTGCCATGAAGAACATCTTCATCCTCCTTCTCTAGCCGTTCTTATTCAAACCGGGACGCCTGCCCGGTACATGAGGATTATGTAGACGAGGAGGGCGAGCATCAGGATCCAGAGCGCCATCGCCAGGATCGAAGCCCTCTTCGCCCTCTTGGCATCGGCCCTCTTCTGGGGCCTGATCCCCTGGGCGAGGAAGGTGGCCACCCCCGAGAGGTTGACGGAGATGAAGTTCGCAATGAAGAGGAGCATCGCCCCCCAGGCGAGGCTCTCGTGTCCCGATCCCATCAGGAGGCCGAAGGCGACGAGCGGCGGCAGGAGGGCGACGGCGACCATCACCCCGATGAGGGTGGCGGATAAGCCGGTGGTGAAGGCGAGGGCCCCCGCGCTCCCCGAGGCGAGGGCGAGGGCGACCTCGCCGAGGCCGACCACAGTCCTGGAGGCTACCTCTGGAGCCCCTGGGTCGACGGGCAGAAATGACCCCAAAGCGTAAGAGATGGCGATGGCGGTCCCCACCCCGACGAAATTCGCCTTGAGGGACCTGACGGCCAGGGATCTGTCCCCCAGGATCGTCGCCAGGGAGAAGGATACATTTGGGAGGAGGAGGGGGGCGATGACCATGGCCCCGATGATCACCGCCACGTTATTTTTCAGGACGCCGAAGGCGGCCACGATGGAGGAGAGGATGACCATGAAGACGTAGACCCGGGAGACCCCCACCGGGGTTACCTCCGCGTAGAGCTCCTCTCTGCCTATCCGCTTGCTCCCCTTCTTGTTCTTATCTTTCGAGACGAGAGCTTTTGCCTCTGCCCTCTCCTCCTCGATGGGGGGCCTAGGGAGGGTCGCCGTCACGGGAAGGACGACCATCCGGTAACCTTCATTCCTCTGGAACCTCGCCTCCAGCATGTTGATGACATTCTCCGACGCCTCTGCCGATACCAGGATCCGGACCAGGATCCGCTTTTCGTCGAAGCTCGCATTCCAGACCCCCTTCACCGGCCTCCCCCAGACCCCCAAGACGGGCTCTATCCATATCCCCAAGATCTCAAGGCCGCCCCTGGTCAACAACCTCTCCAGACCCGTCCTCTCCTCTTCCGGGATGACCATCTCGATCAATCGAAGTATCACGATCTCACCCTAGCCAGATATTTAATGTATAAGTTACTGAGACCTGGGGGACGATCGACCGTTGGAAGTCCGGTCTCAGATCCATCTCTTCCTCCTGAAGTAGAGGAGCATGACCGCTCCCGAGAGGAGCATGAAGAGGAGGATCGCCGGGTAGCCCCAACGCCATCGGAGCTCGGGCATGTATTCGAAGTTCATCCCGTATATCCCGGCGACGAAGGTGAGGGGTATGAAGATGGTGGCGATGATCGTCAGGACCTTCATCACCTCGTTCATCCGGTTGCTGATGCTGGATAGGTAGATCTCCAGCATCCCGGAGAGGACCTCCCGGAAGGTCTCGATCGCCTCGATGGTCTGGACGGTGTGGTCGTATACGTCCCGGAGGTAGACCTCCGTCGGCTCCTCGAAGATCTCCGACTCTCCCCGGGAGAGGCGGCTTATCACCTCCCGGAGGGGCCAGACCGACTTGCGGAGGAATATCATCTCCCGCTTCATCTGGTGGATCTGAGAGGAGGCGTCGGGGGTGGGGCCTGAAAGAAGCCTCTCCTCCAGGACCTCCAGCTCCTCGCCCACCTCCTCCAGGATCAGGAAGTAGTTGTCGACGACGGCATCGATGAGGGAGTAAGCGAGATAGTCCGCCCCCCTCCTCCTGATCTTCCCCTTCGACTTCCTGATCCGGTCCCTGACGCCGTCGAAGACGTCTCCTTCCGTCTCCTGGAACGATATGACAAAACCGCGGCTGACGATCAGGCTCAGCTGCTCTGACCGGATCTCTCCATCCTCTCTCCCCTCCCTTGCGCCGTTGAGCATCTTCAGGACGATGAAGACGTAATCCTCGAAGTCCTCCATCTTCGGCCGCTGGTCGGTGTGGACGATGTCCTCCAGGACGAGGGGGTGGATCTCGAAAGAGCCTCCGATCCTCTCTATCACCTCGGGGCTGTGGACCCCGACGACGTTTATCCAGGTGACGGTGGGGCTCGTTTTGAACTCGGCCAGCATATCGAGGGTGGTTGGGCAGAGCTCCCGGAGGTGGTCCTGGTCGTAGTCGACGACGGTGACCCGGACGGGCCCGGTCCTCTCGTCGCCGACGTGGACGAGGGTCCCTGGGGGGAGGCCCACCTTATTTGTCCTCATCTTTAAGCGCCGGGCCATGATCATCCGACCTTGACCGGTTCCGTCTCGCCGGCCTCAAGCCTAACTTCGGGAAATCCGACGATATCGATGGTGGTGGAGGCGAGCTTGATCTTCTCAGACCTCTCGATCTCTTCCAGGATCATCTGGCTCAATTTGCTCTTGGTCATCCTCCTCTCCCTCACCGCTGTCACGTATCTTATGTTGAATTTGATCCAGTTGTCTGTCATGGTTATGAAGACGGCGGGCTCCGTCACCTTCCTTGGGAGATAATACTTCTCTTCGAGGGTGGAGAGGCTAATTTCGGCCTTGTTGCCGACCTCTTCTGTCTCCCTTCTGACGATGGAGAGGATCCTGTTGACCGCTTCCTTCCAGTCGCTGTCGTAGGTTATGGGGATGCTGATCTCGTCCCATAGGAAGGGGTGGTCTTTGGTGTAGTTGTTGACCGGACCCGAGAGGATGTAGCCGTTAGGCATCATCGCAAGCCTGCCGGTGGCCTGATCTCCCGACATCCACTCGCCCATCTCCATGAGGGTGGTGTATAGGATGTCGATATCGATGACGTCCCCCATCATCGAGTTCATCTCGACCCTGTCGCCGACCCGGTATATCCCGGTGACGAAGATGACCACACCCCCGAAGAAGTTTTTGAATAGGTCCTGGAGGGCGACGGCGAGGCCGGCGGCGATGATCCCGTAGGAGACGAGGAGGCTCTGGGTGTTCTCTACCCATATGTTCATGACGACGGCGACGAGGACCACCAGATAGACTATCGAGACCGTCTTTTTGAAGGAGTACCTGGTCTTGGAGACGGTAATCTTTCCGATGAGGAGCTCCTCGAAGAGGTGTTTGAAGAGGATGTGGATCGCGGCGACGGCGACGGCGGTGATGAAGGCCTTCTGGAGGTGCGGGTTAGGATATAAGTGATTGAGAGCCCAGAGGGAGGCCGCGAGGGCGATTAGGGATAAGAGGGGGAGGAACCTCTTGAGCATATGGGGGTACCTCTTTCTTCAAAACATTAAATATTTTATCCTATCTATCGATCGCAACCTCAGAAGAGGGCGAAGAGCTTTCCCAGGAAGAAGGCGTAGAATATCACCAGCAACCACCCCTCCCAGTGGGTCATCTCGTTCTCCCAGATCACGACGAAGTAGAGGAGGGTGGCGACGATCATCATGGGCATGACGAAGGTTGTTATCGTCGCCGGGATCGCCACCGTCCCGAATAGCGCCGAGATCCCCATGATCCCCAGGGCGTTGAAGATGTTCGAGCCGATGATGTTTCCTATGGCCAGCTCTGGCTTGTTCGTGGCGGCGGCCTTGACGCTCACCACCAGCTCCGGGAGCGAGGTTCCCAGGGCGACGGCGCTGGCGGCGATGATCTCGGTCCCGATCCCGACCATCTCCGAGAGCCTCACCACCGAGACGACGGTGTAGTTTGCTCCTATGTAGAGGAAGACGATGCTGAGGAATAGCTTCAGGTAGACCCGGGGATCGAGCCTCCTCTTTTTGGGGTGGACCACTCCAGAAGCCTCCAGCTCCTCCATCGACCTCGCCCTCGCCTCGTCCGCCACCCTCTCGACGCTGACGGCGTAGAGGAGGTAGACGAGGAGGCAGGCTAAGCATAGCAGCGCCTCGGGGAGGCTGAAGGCGCCGTCCCAGACCATCAGGGAGAGGAGGACCGCAGAGCCGACGAAGAAGGGGAGGTCGACGTTGACGAGGCTGTAGCTCGTCACCATCTTCTTCCCCACTATGGCGGAGAGGCCCAGGATGAGGAATATGTTCGTCACGTTCGAGCCCATGACGTTCCCCGTCACGATCTCCGAGGAGCCCTTCACCACCGCCAGGACCGACGAGACCAGCTCCGGGGTCGAGGTCCCCACCGCGACGATCGTCACCCCGATGATGAAGGGGGATATGCCGAAGCCGATGCCGATCCTCTCGGCGGAGTCGGTGAAGACGTCTGAGGCCTTCACCAAGACGGCGAGGCTCCCGGCGAAGATCAGTGCCCAGAGGAGGACGGAGAGCATGCTCCCCCCCTCAGCCGCCCCGGTTAAATCGTTTTCTGAGATGCTGGCGGGTCTGCCCTCCCGGCGGAAGGGGCATAGCCGCCGTCATTCCACGTCGCTCCTCTCGAAGAGGTATGCTCCCAGGCCCAGGGCCCCAGCGCAGCAGGCGGCGAGGATCGCGAGGTCCAGGGCCGGGGGGAAGGAGCTCGCGCCGACGAGGGACCCTCGGAGGCCGTCGACGCCGTAGGTGAGGGGGTCGAGGTAGGAGAGGGTCCGAAGCCACGGAGGGAGGTTTGATATCGGAAATAGGGCTCCGGAGAGGAGGAATAGCGGGAAGACCATGAAGTTCATGATCAGGGAGAAGCCCGACATGTCCTTCATCCGGGAGGCGAAGGCGAGGCCGAGGCTGTTGAAGGTGGTGGCGATGAGGACCATGAAGACTAGGGCGAGGAGAAAGCCCGGAAGGCCCGTGATCTCCAGCCCCATGGCGACGCCGGGGACGAGGATGATCAGCCCCTGCAAAACGGCGGTGGTGACGCCGCCGGCCGTCCTCCCGATGACGATGGAGAGCCTCGATACCGGGGCGACCATGATCTCTCGGAGGAAGCCGAACTCCCGGTCCCAGAGCATCGAGAGCCCCCCGAAGGTGGAGGAGAAGAGCAGCGTCATCCCTATGATCCCGGGGGCGAGGAAGCTGATGTAGTCTACGCCTTCAGGGATCTCGGAGATCGCCGCCGACCGGAAGCCGAAGCCGAGGAAGGCGAGGAAGAAGAAGGGCGGGGCTAGGGAGCCGAAGACCCGGCTCTTCAGCCTGAAGAAGCGGATCATCTCCCGCAGCCAGAGGCTGTAGATGGCGTAATAGTTTAGCGAGATCATATCAGGGCGTCCTCCTCATCAGCTCCTCCTCAGCGCCTTCAAGTTATCAGTGCCTCCTCGTCCTCATCCTGCTCTGGACCGCTGCCATCCGACCGGCGCCGGCCGACTCCGTCTCCCGGATCTTCTTGCCGGTGAACTTGAGGAAGACGTCCTCGAGGGTAGGCTCGTGCATGCTGACGGACCTGATAAATAGCCCGGCCCGAGAGGACGAGAGGACGATCTCTGGGATCCGGGCCTCGGACCGGTCGACTCTGAGCCGAAGGGTCGAGCCCGCCCGGTCGACGGCCTCGACCCCCTCGAGATCCGAGAGGGCCCGGACGGCCTCGTCGCCGACCCCGTCCTCCACCTCCAGGGTGACGATGTCGGCGCCGATGAGGTCTTTGAGGCTTTCCGGGCTGTCCAACGCGACGATCCTCCCCTGGTCGATGATGGCGACCCTCTCGCAGAGGTGGTCCGCCTCCTCCATGTAGTGGGTCGTCAGGACGACGGTGACCCCCTCCTCCCCGTTCATCCTCCGGATGTACCGCCAGATGTACCTGCGGGTCTGGGCGTCGAGGCCCAGAGTCGGCTCGTCGAGGAAGAGAACATTGGGGTGGTGCATCAGACCCCGGGCTATCTCAAGCCTCCTCTGCATCCCCCCGGAGTAGTCCTCCATCAGCACATCGGCCTTCTCCGTCAGGTCGACAAGCTCCAATACCTCGGCGATCCTCTCGGCCCGGGTCTTTCGGTCCATCCCGTACATCCGGCCGTGAAAGTCGAGGTTCTCTCGGCCCGAGAGCTGGCTGTCGACGGATGGATCCTGGAAGACGACCCCGATGGAGCTTCGGACGGCGTCCCTCTCCCGCGTTACGTCATAGCCCCAGACGGCAGCCGACCCGGCCGAAGGCCGCAGCATCGTCGTCAGCATCTTGATGATGGTGCTCTTTCCCGCGCCGTTGGGGCCGAGGAGGCCGAATAGTTCACCCTTCTCGATCCTGAGGTCTACCCCGTCGACGGCGAGAAAGCCGTTGAACCGCATCGAAAGGCCGCTGGCGGCGATGGCTGGACCATCCATGGGAGAGGATGAGGGAGGGAGGGGGTTTATAGGTTTGCGTCGGCCTCGGGGGTTGGCGCCCGTTTGAATGGAGGCGGAATCGCAACCTTAATCTCCGATCGGAGGGCAAATGCCGATTATGCCCCCCAAGGTCCTCTTCACCACGGTTTACAAGAACGACCCCGAGCCCTATGACTACATAGGCTCCAACGCCCGGTCGAAGTGGTTTCGGTTCCGCTGGCCCCGGATCCAGTCCTTTGGCCTGCGGTTTCTGAAGCAGAACATCCCCGAGATCGAGATCTTGGAGTACCCGACCTTCGAGGAGTATAAGAAGCGGCTCTCTGAGGGCTGGGACGTCGTCGGCTTCTCCTTCTACCTCAACGAGACCTGCGAGATCCTGGAGATGGCCGACGCCGCCAGGGCCTCTGGAAAGGTGGGGGAGATCTGGGCTGGCAACTACGGCGCCCTGACCCCCCAAATTCAGGACAAATTCGATCGGATCTTCGAGGGGTACGCCGAGGGGGCGGTCGCCCCCTACTTCGGGCGGAAGATCGAGCAGAATCAGGTTTTGCACCCGCCGCTGATCGAGTACCTGGGGACCCCCTTCAATAAGAAGCTGAACATCTACGGGATCATGTTCACGACGAGGGGCTGCGGCGTTGGATGCAAGTTCTGCCAGACCCCGAAGTTCTGCAACAGGCCCCATCCCGTCCCCCTGGAGAGCCTCGAGAGGGTGATCTCCTACTACAAGGACCACGAGATCAACGTCGTCCTGATCGAGGACGAGAACTTCGGCGCGAACCGCAGGCACGCCGACAAGGTCGTCGACCTCCTCGACGAGTACGGGATGGTCTGGGGATGCATGGCCCGGGCCGATTATCTGCGGAAGAAGATACCCGAGTGGGTCGAGATGAGGACGAGGCCCGATTCCGCCACCGGCAAGAAGAGCCAACGAGTCCAGGGGTTTGCGGGGGCTGCGATCGGGATCGAGAACCTCCACCAGGATAAGCTCGACGACATCAACAAGAAGGAGGGGACCGAAGACGTCCTGGAGACGGTCAGGCTCCTCCAGAAGTATGGTCTCGGCACCGTCGGCTACTACATGGTCGGGTTCCCCGAGGATACGAGAGCATCCCTCAAAACGGATATCAGGGATCTCGCCAACCTAAAGCTCGACATAACCCAGATCTGCATAATGACGCCACTCCCCCAGACGAAGCTGTGGGACGAGCTGGACGGAGCCTACGGCATCTTCGAGGAGGACTGGCACAAATTCGACATGAAGCACCTCGTCTGGAACCACCCGAACATCCCCCCAGCGGAGATGGAGGAGATCCTCAGCTGGTCTCTCAAGCGGGTTTACAACCGGCTGACGCCTCTCCGGACGTCATTTAGAGTTTGGGCGAACGCCTACCGGTACGCCGGCTTCGCCGGGATGAAGGAGGTCGCCTCTTACGTCTCCCGGGCGAACCGGTTCGACTTTAACCCCGAGAAGCCGTGGCTTTTGGAGCCGGGGGCGAGATGATATCATGAAGGTCCTCCTGCTATCCTCGCCGGTCGTCCAGCCCGACTTCGACCGGATTGCGCGGATCCCGAACTACGGTATCGCCTCGATCGCGGGAAATGTCGACGACCTCTGCACCGTCCACGTAGCCGACCTCCACGGACTGAAGAAGCCGAAGGAGTTCCTCGAAGGCGTCTTGAAGAACGGATACGACCTCGTCGGCCTCAGCTGCATGAGCTTCCAGTACTCCGCCATGCTGCCCCTCGCCCAAATGGCGAAGGAGAGCGGCGCCGAGACGGTCTTCGGCGGCTACCATCCGACCCTCAGCTACGAAGAGATCGGCGACGGCCCCGAGGCGCGGCTCGCCGACTACGTCGTCCGGGGCGAGGGCGAGGCGACCTTCCGGGAGCTCGTCAGCGCCATCGACGAGGGGCGCGACCTCGGAGGGGTTCTGGGCCTCTCGTACTGGCAAGGCGATCGAATGGTCCATAACCCTCCCCGCCCCGTCTTGGACCTCTCGGATATCGAGCTCCCCAACCGCGACTCGCGGCTCGTGACGAAGGGCTTTGAGAGCTTCGACCTTCCCATCGACTCCGTCGAGACGAGCCGGGGCTGCACCAATGGGTGCAAGTTCTGCTCCATCCAGCAGATGTATGGCCGCTCCTTCCGGAAGTACCCCTTCGATAGAATACTAGACGACATCCGGGACGCCGAGGCCCACGGCGCAAAGTCGGTATTCTTTCCCGACGACAACATGACCCTGGACGTAAAAAGGATGGAGCGGCTCTGCGACTCCATCGTCGAGGCCGGCCTTTCCCACCTGAAGTACAAGGTCCAGGCCTCGGCCCGGGGGATCGGGTCGAGCAAAAGGCTCGTCGAGAAGATGGCACAGGCCGGTTTCGACGGCGTCTTTCTGGGGATCGAGAACACGAGCAAAGAGAACCTGAATTTTTTGGGGAAGGGAAAGATGTCGGACAACGCCGATAAGGCGATCGAGTACATGCACGAGAACGACATCATCGTCTCCGCGGGGCTGATCGGCGGAAACCCCGAGGACGACGCCGAGGACCTCTGGTCGAACTTCGAGCTGGCTCGAAAGCTCAAAGTCGACATACCGATCTTCTACATCAGCACCCCCTACCCCAGGACCGAGATGGCTCAGGAGCTTCGGGAGATGGGGCTCGTAGCCTGCGAAGACTACCGCCTCTATGACGGCCTCCACGCGAATTTGAATACGAAACACCTGACGGCGGAGGAGGTAGCCTACATCACCTGGGAGATGAACGCGAAGTACTACGACCTTGAGTGGTTCCGGTACAACAAGATCAAGAGGCTCTATCCGTGGTGGTTTTTCAAGGAGACCCTGAGGCTCGTTCCATTTTACGCCAAAAGGAAGCTCGGCCTCCTCTTGGGCCTCAAGACCCCCCGGGACTACTTCCGAGAGGACCTGGAGCGGGGGGAGCTATGCAAGGGGGTGGCCTGAGGGAGAGGGATAGCATAATAAATTAATCAGAAATGTCGACGGCGGCGTTGCACGCCCCGTATAGGCTTACGTCGTAGTTCGTGATGACTTGAATTGGGGTTCTCTCCAAGATCTGCCGCTGCTTCTCGGCGTTCAGAAACTCTTTGGAGAACTCTGGCGACGCGAAGACCTCCCGGTTCTTGGCGGCGATCCCCCCGGCGATGTAGAGGCCGCCGGTGGCTACCGCCTCCAGAACGAAGTTCTTCGCGCACCTCCCGAAGCACCTCGCGTAGACGGCGAAGGTCTCGCGGCAGAGGGGATCTATTTTCCTGTATTTTGATATGATAGCGGCCCCATCTTCGGCACCGATGACCTCGGCGGTCCGATCCGTCCGACCGCGCCTCTCCCTCAGAAAATCGTAGATCCCCTCGATCCCCCGTCCCGAGAGGAGGTCCTCGTAGCTCGCTGGGGTCTTTCTTTTGCCTCGGAGGTGGTCCGCCAGACCCAGATCGAACTCGTCGAGGACCGGAAAGTCGGCGTGCCCACCCTCGCTGGGGATGGGAGCGTACTTTTCTCCGTCGAAGGAGAGGATCGCCTTGCCCAGGCCAGTGCCGGCGCCGATCACCGCCCGTCCGTCTCCGAAGGTCGGCTCTCCCTCCTTCGCACAGAAGAGGTCGGCTTCGCCGAGGGAGTCGATCCCCCGGCCGATGATCAGAAAGTCGTTCTCTATCCTGAACTCCTCAAAGCCGAATTCTCCCTTGATCTCCTCGGCGTCCACCGCCCAGGGGAGGTTCGTCGGCTTCGCCTTTCTGGGGTTTGTGACGGGACCCGCGACGCCGACGACGCCCCGGCCGACCTCGATCCCATACCTATCCATCCCGTAATCGAGGGCTTCCCGGATCGCCGGTGCGAGGGACGAGAGCCTTCGGCTCTCGAAGTGAGCGGAGTAGAGGAGGGTTGTCTTTCCGGCTTTAGCCCCGGCGACGCCGATGTTGGTGTTCGTCCCGCCGACGTCGCCGCCGAGGACGAAGCTGTCGTACTCCTCCCTCTCGATCCTCTCCTGGTGTACTCTCGTCTTCATCTTCCTCCCCCCGCAGACCCAGCCCTAGGGTCCAGCTCTTCCATCATGCTCCTCCTGTTGCAAAGAACCTTCCGGGGATGCTTCCGCCCTCTATCCAACGATGCCTGGCATCTTCAAGGCCATCTCAAGGAGAATGGCATCGGAGGATCTCGTCGGGGGCGCGGATATAAATGGATGGGCCTTCGAGATCGTTCCGGCCCCCACCACGTCGGGTTTGCGGGACTGTCGCGATCCGCAATCCCTAAATCGTGGTCCGTCAAAGAGGTGTTGCCATGACCCTCGGAGACAAGCCCCTCAACCTCCTCGACGAGCCGGAGATCCGGAGACTTCTGGAAGACGGGGTCCAGGAGAGCAAGATCATCGACTACAAGAGGAGGCTCCCCGGCCCCTCGGACCTGGAGAAGAGGGAGTTTCTCCGGGACGTCACCTCCTTCGCCAACGCCTCCGGGGGCCACCTCGTCTACGGGATCGCCGAGGAGAACGGGGTCCCTGTGAGGATCCCGGGGCTATCGGGAATCGACCCGGATCAGGAGATCCTCCGCCTCGACAGCATGGTCCAGACGGGGATCGCCCCCCGGATCCCGGGCATTTCGATGAGGGCCGTCCCCCTGAAGGGGAAACGGTTCGTCATCATCATCCGGATCCCCAAAAGCTGGGCCTCCCCCCACATGATCACCAAGGGTTCCTCCAAGTTCTACTCCCGAAACTCCGCTGGAAAGTATCCCCTGGACGTCTTCGAGATAAGGACCGCCTTCAACGTCTTCGGGGCCGCCGCCGAGAGGATGAAGAGCTTCCGGGCAGAGGCCCTGGCGAGGATCGTCGCCGGGGAGATGCCGGCTGCTGTCGGAGCGGGGCCGAAGATGGCCTTGGCAATCGTCCCCTTGGGGGCCTTCGAGCCGGCCTCCAGGTTCGACGTCTCCGCCATAGTTCAGAGGTACAGGAGCGGGAAAGGGACCCTCCCCCTCCCCCTCACGGGGCTCTTCTCGGGCTGGAGGTACAACTTCGACGGCCTCCTCACCTACGACGACCGGGGCTCTTACGCCCAGGTCTACGGGAGCGGGATCGTCGAGGCCGTCGACTCCTTCGTCCTCGGCAACTCCGGACCTGGGAAGGCTATATCGGGGGTCCGGTACGAGGAGGCCCTCCTGGAGGCCCTCCCCCGGTACACCCGGGTCCAGGAGGACCTGGGGGTAGAGCCGCCGCTCTTCGCCACCCTCACCCTCCTGGGGGTGAAGGGGTGCTTCATCCAGGTTGAAGGGCTGGAGGCCGCCGAGGAGATCCAGATCGACCGGGACGCCCTCCTCGTCCCTGAGATCATGATCGAGGGCTTCGATTACGATGCCGAGGAGGTCCTGAGGCCCGCCTTCGACGCCGTCTGGCGAGCTGCCGGCTGGGAGAGGTCGATGAACTACGACTCGAAAGGTCGCTGGATCGAGAGGTGATGAGCCGGTCCGAACGGTCCCGGCTTCGATGAGGTGTGTGACGGTTTTTGGACCTTCTTCTCTCGAAACTGTCGGCCTTCCCCTCTCGATGGAGGATTATCTGAACGATGATTGATATCGGATCCAAGGCTTCGGATCTGCCGCCGGTTTTCGGAGCCGGCCACCAGCCTCATCACCTATAAATAGTTTGAAATGCCACCATCCTACCGATGACGACGGATTCGGATAAACCGGAGGTCGGTCCCTGCGGGATCGTCTGCGGCTTCTGTCCCCTGGGAAGCGGGGCGGTCGCCGAGACCGCCGAGAGGGCGAGGGGGTTTCTCGAAGGCTGCAATATCCCGGATTGGGCCCCTCTCGTCTCAGAGGAGGGGTGCGGGATCGACTGGCACCAGGTCGTCGAGGGGCTAGAGTGGATGAGGAGGTACGCCCTCTGCCCCGGATGCGAGAGCGGTGGGGGCCCACCCGACTGCCCCATCCGGGTCTGCGCCCGAGAGAAGGGCCTTGACCTCTGCAGCTTCTGCGGCGAGCTCGAGAGCTGCGGAAACTTCGGCTGGCTGGGGGATCGGGGCGAGGAGATGAAGGATGCCATGAGGAGGGCGAGGGGGGTCTCCAGGGAGGAGTACGTCAACGCCCTCCAAGGAGGTAAGTCCGGGGAGGGCTGAGCTCCCTCGGGCGATCGCCTCCAAGGGCGGTCATCTCACATGTAGATGGGAACGTCCCACCTATCCTGCCTCTCCTTCGGCGCGTTCTTCTTAGACCAGACGGGGTACGTTATGACGTTCCCGAATTCGTCTTCCTCTCGGATGATCTCTTCCTTTTCTTCCGTTTCTTCCTTCTCTTCATCGCTCATGGAAGTTGCCCCACCGAGCTCTTGCCGCCCGCCTACGAATAGTCTTCTGGGCCACCGGATCTGGAGGAGGTTAAACTAGGTTCAAAGAATTTAAGGTTTGCTCCGATCTGATCTCGGGACCGACGGCTTCGTCCTGGCCGAATTCGATTCATATTCGGGGATCGATAACATATATATCTTATTTCTCGCAAAAGAGGAGAATGTCAGCAGAGGGTGAAGTGAGATGACGGAGACTACGATCGAATCGATATTTGGGGCGAAGGCGGGGCTAGTCTGGGATGTCCTGAACGCGAACGGTCCAAGCACCATCACCGAGATCATGAAGGGCACCTCCCTGAGGAGGGAGGAGGTCTATGGCGCCCTGGGGTGGCTGGGGCGCGAGAACAAGATCGCCGTGGAGATGCGCGGGAGGGCGAGGGTCTTCTCCCTTCGGGCTTGGTGAATAAAGACCGGATTGCAGAGGTCCATCAATAATCCGGGCGGGGGCTGCCAGTCGCGGGCCTCGCCCCGCCCATCCTCCCAGCATGGTCGGTTGGAAGCTGGCGGGATCGAGTAGCTGTGCGGGAGAAGCGGCAGCGTCCTCCCCAAGCGGCCGGCCTGGGGATGGCTTCTTTCGCCTCAGGACCGTTGATACGTTTTTTTGGGCTGCGCCAATATTTGCTACCGTCCCGGCGGCATTTGTGATGATGGCTTATTCGAGCCAGATGGCCATGCCCCCGGCCTCGGATACGGCGCCGTTTATGTCCCGAGGGCGATCGATTGCACCATTATGGAGAAGTCAGCCAGAGGCGTGCGCGAGGGGCAGGCCCGGAAAAAGAGGCTCGGGTCCGGGGATGATCATCGCAATCGCCCCCAATCGTGGCCCCCGCGCGAGATCGCTAGTAACGCCGCCGCCGAAACCTATCCTATTAATAAATCATAAAAATTGGATTCTTTTAATACCCATTATTCGATTAAATGAGATTAAGTAAAATTAGTATGTCTGAATTTCCCCATCTCGGCTACGAAGATCTCCCTTTTCTCCCCACAAAATGCGTTATTTTTCCGGATATTGGTCACAAAAAGGATTTTATAGGCGGAGCCAAGAGGAGGGTATAGTGCAGTATAGAATGAAGGAGGTGAGAATCGAATGTGTTGCCATACCGGAGATAAGCACATCCACGCCCACGACCACGACGGGAAGGTCCACACCCACGAGCACGTCCACGACGCCGACCATCACAAGCACACCCACAAGTGCTGCCACAGCCACTAGGCTCTGGACCGGCGGCTCATATTCTGGCGAACGAAGCCCTGTACCCTTCTTTCGGGGATCGGGTCTGCGGACCCGAGCCGCCAGGGCTGCCGTTCTTTAATTCTAGTAAAATTTTGTATTCATCACCGTCGAGTTCTTCCAGATTTCTCTCGCGACTCTCAGGGATCGGGTCATGAAAAAAACCTCAAACGCCTTCTTTCTATGAAGATCAGCTATCTTGAGGGAAATTATTAATAAGGATCCGATAAGAGTTTGATTATAGATATATACAATACGTCCTAAGAACGCATTGACGAACTTTCCGGTGGCTCCAGAGGGGAGACGTCAGACAAATACAGGAATTATAAAAATATGTACTGGCATCTCTTCTCTCGAGAATCGAGGGAGATTTGATCTTGAATGTCGAGATCATCAATCTCAGATTTTTCTGCCAAGAAGTTATGAAGATGGGATGAGGTGGCTCAGATGGAGGAAGAGAGAATGGGGAGGCTTGAAGGAAGGACGGCGATAGTGACCGGCTCAACTTACGGCATAGGGGAGTCGATAGCGAAGATCCTCGCCGGGGAGGGGGCGATCTCCATCGTCACCGGTAGGTCGGAGGATGAGGGGGAGCGGGTAGTCGAAGAGATCAGATCAGGAGGTGGAGCCGCAGAGTACCACAGCCTTGACGTCACCAATGAGAAGAGGGTCGAGGAGGTGGCGCGGGCCGTCTACGAGGATTATGGGAGGATCGACATCCTCGTCAACAACGCGGGGATCGCCGGCCCCAGCAAACCGACCCACGAGTACACCAAGGGAGAATGGGAGCGGGTCTTCGACGTCAACGTCACGGGAGCCTTCCTCTGCACCAAGCACGTCATCCCCTACATGAAGAGGGGCGGGGGTGGAAATATCGTCTACATCTCCTCTATATACGGGATCGTCGGGTCCCAGGACAACCCCGCCTACCACGCGACGAAGGCTGCGAACAGGATCATGGCCAAGACGGGCGCCCTCATTTATGCGAAGGACAATATAAGGGTGAACTCGGTCCATCCCGGCTTCATCTGGACGCCGATGGTCGAGGAGTTCCTCATTGAGCAGTCGAAGGAGCTGGGGGTGGCTCTCGAGGATCTGAAGAGGGAACTGGGGGCAAGGCATCCGATAGGCCACCTCGGAGAGCCGGAAGATATCGGATACGGCGTACTATACCTCGTATCCGACGAGGCCAAGTTCGTCACCGGCTCGGAGTTGATCATAGATGGAGGCTACACCAGCAGGTGATCCTCAGATCCGGCGAGCGGATGACCTTCGAGAAGAGGTTCGGGGTGGAAGCTATCCCATGGTATGGAGGATGAGCATGGAGGCTAAAAGGGGCTTGCGAGGTTCGTAGAGGCGAAAGGGGCTGAAACGCCCTTTCCGTCGATTTAACCCCCCTCCAGAGGCGCGAAGGTCCATTTCCATATGCTGCCATTCTTCGAAGAGGAGATGAAGAGGATTGAGGAGTCGATAGAGGACTATCGGGGGGGCATAAGGAGGAACGTCGCCATCATCTCTGACCCCTACTATGGCGAGGCGGATCTCATGGCCCGAGCCGCTTCGGTGGCGGGACCCGACGGCCTCAGGATCGACGGTCGAAGGCTCAGGCACGACTTCGGGATTCTGGAGAGGGCACCCCAGAGGATCGTGGTGGTGGATGAGGCTCATCGGCTCAGCCTGCGGAAGGTTGGGGGTTTTGACCTGATGGACCGCTTTTTGAGATTCGTCACCTCCGAGGAGAGGCTCTTCATCACCACTTGGAACAGCTTCTCCTGGAGGTACCTCGAGGAAGTCCTGGGCATCGGACGGCACTTTCCCCGCCAGATCATCTTGCCCAGGCTGGATGCAGGCCAGATCCGAGAGATGCTCCTCGCCGGCCGCGAAGAGGGCGAGCTGACCTTCGTCGAGGAAGAGGCTCCGGGAGGGGATTCGAAGGTCTTGGACTGGCGCGTCTCCAGAAGGGCTGTGATGGGCCACAATATCGATCTCCCCTACCCCTCGGTGGACCCAGGAGTGATCCGGTCGCGCCTAAAAAGGAACCGAAAAGAGAAGAAGTCCGGCGAAGATGCCTTCTTCGAGAGGCTCGCCCAGATATCCGACGGCAACCCCGGCGTCGCGGAGCATCTCTGGAAGGAGGCTCTTAACTATCCGGAGGTGAGAAGCTCCCTGAGGGATCCCCCCACCATCGACCTAGACTTCGACGAGTCCTTCGTTCTGGGAGTAGTCCTCTCTTCGGGATCTCTGGAGCTGGACGAGCTCTCCGAGGTGCTGGGTCCCATGGACCTCTCCGCCGAGACGATGGCGGCCCTCCTGGAGGAGAAGGGGCTCGTCTCCATCGATGGCGGGGTCGTCACCTTGAGGGCCGAGGCTCTGAAGAGCGATATTGAGCATGAGAGAAGGCTCAGGCTGGTGTGGTAATCATGGGCGAGGAGATGGCCACGGTGGCCCCGGAGTCGTCCTCCAACCTCTCGGCATCAGCTACCTCGGAGGGGGTCAGCGAGGCCTCCGCCGGGATCTCCTCGGCCCTCCAGGCCTTCGGGATCGACTCCTCCACCATCGTCCACGTCATCCTCGTCCTGGTCCTCGCCTACGTCTCGACCCGGATCGTCGCCTTCCTCCTGACGCGGTTCAGTGAGAGGTTCCACTGGCTCCGCCTTGGGATCAAGATGGAGATCCCTCTCGCGAAGCTCGCGATCTACGGCTTCGCCGTATACCACATCCTCGGCTCCATCTTCCAGCTCTCAACAAATCAGCTCATCGCCTTATCGGGGCTCGTCGGCGCCGCCGTGGGCTTCGGGCTGAAGGATCTCGTCGCCGAGATCGTTGGAGGGATCGTCCTCGTCCTGGACAAGCCCTACCAGATCGGCGACAAGGTGAGGATCGACGGCCACTACGGCGAGGTGACGGACATCGGCCTTAGGGCGACGAGGCTCGTCTCCCCCGACGACAGCCTGATCGTCGTCTCAAATCAGCGGATGATCACCCAGGTCCTCGCCAACGCCACCGCCGGGAGCCTGGAGATGCAGGTCGTCATCGACCTCTTCATCGACTCGAGCTCTGATGCCTCAAGGGCTATGAAGATCCTGAGGGATGCCGCGGTGACGTCCCGGTACGTCTACATCTCCAGCAAGCGGCCGGTGACGATCTTCCTGAAGGACTACCCCTTCTACAAGAGGGTGAGGGCCAGGGTCTACGTCAACGATCTCAGGTACGAGTTCAAGTTCGAGTCGGACGTTACGAAGCGGGCCTGGGACGCCTTCCTGGAGGCGGGGATTGAGCCGCCGAAGGCGATGGTGATGGACCCGGTGTCCACCTCCCCGGCGGCGTAGGCCGGCCGGATCCCGGCTGAAGAGGCGGGCCGGAATCACCGCCAAAGGCTTTCGAGGATTCTTTTGGGCTTTCTATTCCATTGGTCTAGTTGGAGTTCCCATCTCGGCGGGGGCTGCCGGAGGGAAGATGCGACGTCGGCGCCGGTCCGGGAGCTGGCCGATCCCGCGCCCTGCCAGCCGTCCGGACGCAGACGTGTCGGATCAGGATCACTTCGCTGTGCTTTGCCCAGTATCTGATCGGATCATCGGGTCAACACTCCTCATGATATCTGTCCAACGCTCCGGCGATCCACCACCGTCCTCCCATCCCGAAAGACCATTACCACATTTTTGGCATCCCGGATATCCCGGAGCGGGTCGCCGACCACCACCACCAGGTCTGCAGCGCGCCCGGCCTCAACGGCTCCGATCCGATCGGTTCTCAGGACGCCAGCCGCATCACTGGTCGCCGCTCTGAGTGCCTCCTGGGGGGTGAGAGCACCATTCACCAGCAGCTCTAGCTCGCGATGAACGCTGGCTCCGAAGGGAAGACCATTTATTGGCGCGTCGGTTCCGAGAACGATGCGACCCCCAGCAGAATGAAATTCTCCCGCCCGTTGCCTGAGCTTCGAAGCTACCTGGGGCGGAAGGACCGCATCGGTGACCGCCAGCGTCGGCGAGAGCGGCACCTCCTCTTCCACCAGCAGGTCCAGGATATCCTCGGGCCAGCCATCCAGAACACCCCTCGATTCGATATGCTCCAACCCGTCAACCTCGGCGGCGAGGACGTCCTTCAAGTCGTCGAGGGTGCCCCAATGGGCGGTGACGGGAAGATCGTGCTCGTGCGCCTCGGCCACTATGGCATCAAGAACTGCGGGCGCGATTGGTTCAAGGCTGCGACCAGGCCCGCCTCGCTCCTGCACCACCTTGATGAGGTCCACTCGATTCTCACCGCTAGCAACTTCCCTCACTGCCCTGCGGGCATCTTCGGGGGTGCTGGGAAGTCGGACCGAGTCGGATGCCGGATCGACTCCGAAGGTAGCTACTGGATGGCCCCCCTGCGTTGTGAAGATGGGGCCCGCGGCAAAGAGGCGCGGCCCTTCCAGGGAACCGTCTTGAAGCTGTCGGCGAAGCTCCATGATCCAGACGTATTCGTTTCCGAGGTCCCGCACCGTGGTGACTCCATTCTCCAGAAAGGCGCGCCGCGTTCCGGGGTAGAAGCGCGCCCAGTCAATGACCAGCTTCGAGGTCGCCAGGATGCCCCCCACGCCCTCCTCCTCGAAGACCGGATCCGACGGTCCCATGTGGACGTGCAGGTCGATGAGGCCGGGCATCAGGGTGTACCCGCTCAGGTCCAGAACCTTCGCCCTCGAAGGAACCTCTACATCCCCGTCATCTCCCACCTCCACGATCCTCCCGTCCCTGATCAGGATCGTGGTGCTATGGCGGGGTTCCAGGCCTTCGCCCGCCAGCACGGTGGCGCCGGTCAGCGCCAGGTATCCCTCCTGCGCCTCATCGACCGTATAAAGCGTCGCATAGTAGTAGGCGATGCCACCTGCCGTCAGGATCGTGACGATGGCTAGCGAGCATAGCAAGATCTGCCTCAATCGAGAAAACCTGATCAATTGCCGATCCCCCCAGGTCCCTTCGGAATCATCAGTTATTCCTCAGAGATTATACATTCTTTCTTACATCTTCTCGTTTTAAATGCGGCCAGGGAGAGCAATGCAACAACGCCGAGGAAGAAAACCGTCCTCTGAATCAGCTTGTCGTTGAAGGTGACATCGCCAAACGGCAGTAAGAGGAACGCGATCCATGCTCTGGTCAATAGAGCGCCGACTGCCAGGGCAAGGGTATGGGAGGCGCTCCAATCTCTGCTCTGCGACCATCGCCATGTCAGGGCAGCCAGCAGGCCCGCTGTGAGGATGTTTATTATGAAGCCTGGCCAGTCGATCATGAAGATCGAAGGGATGCCAAGCATTTCGCATGCTATTTCTATGATGTTCGGCAGGCTCAAGAGCATAAAGGCAGCAGTTCCAACAACCCATGGTTTGGGCAGCCGTCGAGCTGCAAAGGGCCGCTCTTCTAATCTGACGGAAAACGCCAGGGCTATCAAGGCCATAACGACGATGGATGTTCCGGCCATCTGAGGTGCAGATGGCAAAAACTGGTCATCTATAGCTATGCCCCAGCAGAGGATTGAGGACGCCAGGATGTAAAGGAGCGATATAATAGCTAACCCGAGGTTGCCCAACCACGGCATCGTCCTGCGGCTGGAGACAAAGGTCTCAATTATTGCGATGGGCGCACTTATGCTCCAGATCACATGCCCCAAAATGAAATACAGTGCATCCAGATAGCTGATGCCGAGTGCCGGGATATAAGTGGGATTTGGCATGTCATGCCACAATTCCGTGGTCTGATAAGATGGATCGAACAGGCTGTGGTCGATCAAGCCCGCCTGGAACACACCGAATGCGAGGGAGAGCAGAATGATCGTCGGCCAACCACGGCCTGTGCGGCGAGCGCTCTCGCGGATGATAATGGCTGCGCCACCATAGAGCGGCGCTAAGAGCCATAAGCCCACCAGCATCTCCGTGAAGGTCTCAGACAAATAGCCGATGAGATACTCCGCGGTCAGAGGCGCCAGGAAGAATAGCCCGAGCACAGGTGCGATGCTATTCCAGAAGCCCAATCCCCTTTGAGGCCTGCTCAATCCGATTGTTTGGGATGTCGCATAATCCATAGTCTCACCTCTGATCCGCTCTGGTTGCCCTGTCAAATATCTCGAAAAGCTCGGCACAGTAGGTTTCCAGGCTGACGATGGCCATGAGGTACTGATTTGCGAGATACTCCCCAATGGCCCCCTGAATGGCGCTGGCCATGGCATGGACATCGAACTCGCGGAACTCGCCGCTGGCCTGTCCTTCGGAAAGGAGCTGTTCAAGTGCGCACGTAACCGGATCCTCCTCGTCATCGGACAGCTTATAATAGGGAACGTTGTCGGGCGTCCTGGCATTGAAAACGATCTCTATCAGGGCGACATTATGTTGGGAATGTGTTCCCTGGTATGCAAGCCTTGACTCGATGAATATGCGCAGCTTTTCCCGCGCTGTTTTTCCTTCTTTTAATCGCTCTGTTACATACGCGTTAGCCTCAGAGAGCAGCGTCATCAGCGTATGGTTCATCAGGTCATTCTTGTTACTGAAATGGTATGAGATCAGAGCCGTGCTGATGCCAGCTCTCTTGGCGATCTCCGCAAGGCTCGCGTTTACGTACCCAATTTCGTCGAGGGTAGCAATGGCAGCATCGACTATTTGTGCGCGTCTTGCCTCGGCGATGAACGATTGCTTCTCGCCTGCGATATTATCGTCCGTCATGCCTTTTCACCTTCTGATCTTCCGGTTTGCTGGCTTCGCCCGACCACGATTTATGTCGCTGGAGGGGATCCCTCCTTTTTGTATGCCAGCTCAAATTTTTGATCGATTAATCAAACAACTGATCATCCCCTCAAATATAAATAGATTATGCGCAAGCCTTCCGCGAAGGAAGGGTGATGGGTCGGAATGGGCCCGAGATGGCCAAAGACGAACGCTGCCCTCACTTCGATGGATAGCCATCCAGCATTGTGCAGAGCAGGCGGACGGGCAGCAGCCAAGGCGTCGGCCTCCCCACCATATTATTTTTCAGTTAGTTTTATAAATAAACATTAATATAACCCGGCGGCGCCGAAGGCCCTGCAGGCCAGAGGCCGCCGCCCGTCGGCCAGGACCACCAGGGTCTCGGCCCGCCGGATCGGCGCTGGCCCTGGTGCCGACCGGGATCGGACGCATGGGGTCCGCCAGGGCGAGGAGGCGAGGGAGGGGCTGGCCGCCAAACGCGCCTCTGTCAAGAGGTCAAGATCACATTCTGCCTCTAGCAAAGAGCTTATATTCTCGTATCCGTAAAACTAAGTTACAACTTTGGTGATATAAATATGAAAATTAAATGCAGAATAACGAGCAAGATCATAAAATCGCCTCTATTCGTCATTTTGGCGATTTCTCTCTCCCTCGCTGCGCTTCCAGCTGCGGCCTACGAGGTGATAGTTCCCGGCGACCAGGACGGCGACATGATAGTCTCGGACGAGGAGCTTCAGGCTGCAATTAAATCAAACGAGGATGGAACGATCTCCTCCTCCGCACTCGAGACCATAAGAGAGATCCATGATCAATATCCTCGAGAGTTCACTGATGGAGCGGGTAGGCAGATTACCATGTACAAGCCCGCAGAGAGGATTATCACCACAAGTCCGGATACTGCAAGGATGGTCATTGCTCTGGGGTTGGGAGATAAGTTGATCGCATCAGAGGAATGCGTGAAGAACTGCATCTGCCCGACGCCGTACGGGGTCTCAGATCAGGGATGCATGAACTGCTACGAGACCATTCTCGATGGCAGATTGGCCGAGCTTCCTGTGATCGGCACCAGCTCCAATTTGCAATATGAGCTGATCGCCTCGTTGCAGCCGGATCTGATCGTCGCATCGAGCGAGTCCCAAGCAGAAGATCTTGAGAGCAAGATCGATTGCCTTTGTGTGGTGGCAAGCGGCACTGGCTGGAATTACACCTACGAAAATGGCTTATACGGTTTGATTCAGGTCATGGGTCTGACGCTCAATCGAGAGGAAGAGGCCGAAAACCTCATAGACTTCGTCGAGTCGAAGGTGGATCTCGTGAGGTCGGTCACCCAAGGCTTGGATGACGGCGAAAAGCCGACGGTCTACATCGCTCCCAGGGGCGCAGTCCTCGGTTTTTATGATCCCAAGCAGGGAAGGGACTTCACAAGGACCGAGCCGAATTACCCGCCTGTGGATATAGCAGGCGGCCTGAACGTGGCCAGTGGGGAGCCTGGAAGCTCGATCAATGTGGCTCTGGAGCAGATCATCGCCTGGAGCCCGGAATACATCTTCGTCGGATGCATCGATCCGGATGCCATGAGCGGGCTTGATAACGTTCGCACCGCTCCTGATCTCCAATCGGTGACGGCAGTAGAGGACGATCACGTCTACTACTTCTTCTATCCCCACTGCCGGGGATCTCCTCCTGAAATGAGCCTCTTCAACATAATCTATCTGGCGAAGGTCCTCCATCCCGATCTCTTCGGGGATCTGGATCTCGAGGAGGAGGGGAACGAGATCTTCAAGGCCTTCCTCGGGATTGATGGGGTCTTCACCGAGTACGCCGATTACATGATCTGGCCTCGGGAGTATCTGGAGAGCCAGTGAGGCGGACGGCGGTGGAATTGTAGCAGATGGCCGGGATTCTATTCCTGTGATCCGCCAGCGGCGACCGAGTTGGCCGCCGGTCCCGCGCCAACGAAACGCCTTCCGAAGGCGGGCGTGGAGGATTGGATTTGGGTCTCAGCATCGTGCAGAGTAGGCGGACGGGCGGCGAAGGCCAAAGCATCGGCCTCCCCGCCATACTAATTTTCAGCTTGTTTTATAAATCAACATCAATATAACCCGGCGGCGGCGAAGGCCCTGCAGGCCAGAGGCCGCCGCCCGTCGGCCAGGATCACCAGGGTCTCGGCCCGCCGGGTCGGCGCCGGCCTCGGTGCTGGCCAGGATCGGCCGCTTGTGTCCGCCATGGCCGGGAGGCGAGCGAGGAGATGGCCGCCGATCCCGCGCCCAGGAAACGCCATCTGGACCCGGGCGTGACGGATCGGACCACTTCGCAGGCGTCAACCAAGGTGTCGGCCTCCGGCCCAACTATTTTTCAGCGGGTTTTATAAATCAACATCAATATACCCGGCGGCGCCGAAGGCCCCGCTGGCCGAGAATGCCGCCGCCCGTCGGCCAGGACCACCAGGGTCTCTGCCCGCCGGATCGGCGCTGGCCTCGGCGCGAGCCGGGATCGGGCGCCCGGGGTCCGCCAGGGCGAGGAGCCGAGCGAGGAGCTGGCCGCCGATCTTGCGCCCATGAAAACGCCATCTGGACTCGGGCGTGACGGATCGGACCACGTCGCAGGCGTCAACCAAGGTGTCGGCCTCCGGCCTTACTATTTTTTCAGCTGATTTTATTAATCATGCTCAATATACCCCGGCGGCGCCGAAGTCCCTGCAGGCCGAGAATCCACCGCCCGTCGGCCAGGATCGCCGAGGTCTCCGCCAGCCCGGTCGGCGCTGGCCCTGGTGCCGACCGGGATCGGACGCCCGGGGTCCGCCAGGGCGAGGAGGCGAGGGAGGGGCTGGCCGCCGGTCCCGCGCCTCGGAAACGCGACCCGAAATAGGGCGTAACGGATCGGGGTCGGGCACCCGGCGTCCTGGATGACCCTGACGCCGATGGGGTTCCCGGAATCCCCAGAACTGGTTGCCGTCCTTGATCTCCGCCGCGAGCTCTTCTCGCAGCATGTAGGGCTCTTTCTACAGATCGGGTAGTAATGAGGCCTCGGAAGGCGACGGTGGTGTCTTTCACGATTTCGTACGCGGTCTCGAGGTCGAAGGAGGTGCAGGGGTGGATGATGTGGGGGATGGTGTAGATTTTAGCAAAAAACAATTTTTATATAAATAGTGATCTAACAAGATGTCACGGTTATTTTACGTTTCTTGCCTTCTCCAAGCGTCCAGAACTGTACAAACATCAATCTCTGTATGTTTGGAATTCCATTCTTTATAAAAAGATGTATCCTCGCTGTGAGGACTGGGGCTTGGTTTATCCATAATTATTCTCGTGGGCATCATTACCGAATCCCCGAGCAAGATGCATTCTCCTCTCCTCAATGTAGAAAACATGCTGGATATTCCTCTTGTAGAATCAGGGAGTAAATTCTTAACGTAACTTTGATCGTCTGGATTTGTAATTCTTAAACACATAAATGTATTACATTGGGAAAGTATAGTTGCCGATACCTCTCTTGGCCGTTGGCTTATTATAATTATACTTATTCCATATTTTCTACCTTCTTTAGAAATTCTTTCAGCCGATAATCTTGCAGCCTCTGAAGTTGAATCCTTATCATTTAAGTAAATATGCGCTTCATCACAAACTACGGCAATCGGATAAGTTGTGCCATTAATTCGCTTATACCAATATGAGAATTCAAATATACATCTCATTACTAACGAAATAATCGAATTTCTAACGTCGAATGGAATCGAGCTTAAATCGATTATAACTATTTTCTTATAATTGCCCGATTCTTCGCCCAGAATTTTTCTAAACAGGTCCTCCATTGATGCAGACGTATTGTATTTCTTAGGGTGAAATATTAGGTCATAACGCTTATCATTTAGTCGAGAGTCAATCCTCATTAATAACCTTGAAAATTGTCCGTTTAAAGGTCCATTTTTCTCGCCTTTAGATCCTGGTACTCTTTCCGTATCTAATCTTCGAAACTCATTTATAATACCTTCAAAATTGAAATAAACAGGAGTGTCTATCGTAATTTTGGTCAGTTCTAGTTTCTTATTTTCGTCGACGTCTTCTTTCGCGCTCTGTAATAATTCTTTAAATTTTGCGATTTGGTTTGGTGCTGCTGATTCGGATCTATCCACCATCAACCCTAACAATTCCTCACAATTCATTAACCAGTATGGTAACTCTAATTCTTTAGCATCAATATATTCAGCATCATCGCCAAACGCGTTTTTATATTCTCCATGTAAGTCAAATAATATTACCGTTGACTTTGGGAATTCTGACAATTTTTGCAAAAATGATGCAGTTGTCCAAGATTTTCCGCTTCCTGTTTGCCCTAAAATTGCAGCATGTCTTGTCAAAAATGAATCAATGTTTATTTTTACCCGTTGATCTGGGATCAATGATAAATTCCCTATCGAAAAATTACCCTCAGCATATTCTTGGTATATTTTATCAATGGTCTCAGGTAATACCGCAAAAACATCACTGTTTACCGTAGGCAAAATATTAGTTCCTTGCTCAAATTTTCCAGAGTGATTTATCGTTCCAATCGGTATGGTGGATATCATTCTTTTTGGGGCACCAAGTGGGTAATAGCCATAGTGTTCTGCTTCTTTTACTTCAGCGCTAGATATCGATGTCTCTCTCATCTGGATTTCCGTTATCATAGATAATAGTTCACCGTTTGGTATAGATATTTTAATAAAACTTCCGGGTTGACCTATTAAAAGTGGCTTTGGACCTCCATCAGTATTTACATTTATGCTCATTTTTTCTGGAACGCCTAATTGTTGATCTCCATCTGCCGGATAATCTACAAGGCTTATATCGATTCGATCCCCGGATACACCAATGACCCTGCCGATTTTGTATTTACTCGTCGTAATCCCTCCCAATTCCTCTTATAATCCAGCTTCATCTGATAACAATTCGACAAAATTACTAAATTTCCAAAGATCGGATTTTTCATCGGTCTCTACTCCATCTCTATAATATTTATCATTTGTTAAATAATTAAATGACTTATACTGTCTTAACTTGTCAAAAGTCTCTGGTTTGTATTCGCACAATGCCATGAATTTAATCCTACCTTCACGTAGTTTAGGAATTATTAATTGCTCATTTATATGTTGGTCCCTAAAACTATATCCACAACTTAAAATATATTTACACTTGTCTCCTAGAGTCTGAGTAGCGTATCGGAATAACTTATCATATGGATGCTCTAACCGTCGTTCCGCACTAACAATGTAATCTCCAAACATTTTCCCCATAATTTATAGCAAAGATTTATTAAATACCCCGTTATATCCCGTTTTTTAGGGGTAGCAATTATGGATATAAGGACCCTTCCTC
>Ga0208462_1000358_pt1 | contig 50508 bp, 48 predicted proteins | sample AD_SCU001_MetaG_FD_184452 | JGI IMG/M metagenome (GOLD analysis project Ga0208462, IMG submission 184452) | Active sludge microbial communities of municipal wastewater-treating anaerobic digesters from China - AD_SCU001_MetaG (SPAdes) (version 2) | ecosystem: Engineered > Bioreactor > Anaerobic...
TCACGGAACCGCTGCTTCCAAGGCGTAATCGGTCTGCCACAACTTACAATTCTTTACTCAAAAAATTCTTTATTTCAAGGAGCTGCTCATATAAACATGAATTTTAATATTATTATACAAGGCGTACATTGAGTACGCCGCAGTGACGAAGGATGATGCGCAACGCAGCATCCGACCTTTTTACAAGGTCGTTAATTTCTATAAGCATCTATGCGATCCTTCAGCCACTTAATCCATCCTTCCAGACCGGCTCCGGTTTTACAGGATACTTCAAATATTTGCAGATCCTTGTTAATGGCCAGTGCATCGCGCTTCGCCTTGGCCGCATCAAAATCAACATAGGGAAAGAGATCAATTTTATTGATGACCATGACCGATGATTCCTGAAACATCAACGGATACTTGGCCGGCTTGTCGGCGCCTTCGGGAGCACTCAGAATCATAATTTTGGTATTTTCACCAATCTTGAATTCGGCTGGACAGACAAGGTTGCCGACATTCTCGCAGATAAGCAAATCGATCGCACTGAGGTCAAACGAAGGCAAAGATTCCCGGATCATGTTGCCGTCGATATGACAGGCACCGCCGGTATTAATCTGCACTACGGGAATGCCCAGTTGGGCAATGCGGTCGGCGTCATATGTATCCTGAATGTCGCCTTCAATAACGCCGATGCGATATTTGTTTTTCAGAGCCTCGATGGTTTTTTCCACCAGAGTCGTTTTACCCGCACCCGGTGAACTCATGAGATTAATAACAAATACTCTGTTTTTATCAAACAATGCCCTGTTTTCGGCGGCGATTCTATCATTGGCATCGAGTACATTTTTTACGACTGTTACCTTCACTTTTTCTCTCCTCCTTAATGATATTTATAGTATGTCGCACAACTCCCCTCCGTCGACACCATGCAGGGGCCGATCGGATTCGTCGGCGTACACACTTTTCTGAATAAAGGACACTGCTGAGGTGTTTTTATCCCCCTTAATATATCTCCGCAGCCGCAGCCTTTGATCTCCACTGCTTGAATTTCCGGCACGACAAATTTGTCCAGCGCCTCATAGGCAGTATAATCCCCACGCAAAACAAGACCGCTTGCCGGAATCGGACCAATGCCACGCCATTCCACGGTTTCCGATATAAAGACGGATTCGATCAACTCCATTGCGCGCACATTGCCCTCGGGTTTCACACCGCGGCTGTATTGAAGAGCAACTTCAAATTTTTTAGCGGCAATCTGCGTGAGCAGCATCCATATGCCCTCCAGAATATCCACCGGCTCAAATCCCGTAATTACCGCCGCACATCCGGCTTCGGGAATCATTTTATAAGCATTGGAGCCGATCATTGTGCTTACATGCCCCGGACATAAAAAACCGTCGATGTTCAGCGCGGGATCGGCAATCAAAGCACGAATTGCCGGAGGAACAATCTTATGCGCGGAAAACACCGAGAAATTTTTGATACCTTTTTTTTTGATCCGCTCGATGGTGACGGCAATGGTCGGCGTAGTTGTTTCAAAGCCGATACCCATCATAATAATTTCTTTTTGGGGGAAATCCTGCGCCAGCTTAATGCATTCATCGGAGGAGGAAACAACACGGATATCGCACCCTTCGGCTCTCTGCTTCTGTAAACTGCTGCCGTTTGAACCGGGCACCCTGAGCATATCACCGAAGGTGGCAAAAATAACATTTTGCTGCACGGCTAAGTACAGCGCAATATCGACATCCCGCGCCGACGTCACGCAAACCGGACACCCCGGACCGGAAACCAGATTGATATTGTCGGGCAGCATTTTTCGAATTCCGAAGCGGCCGATGGCGTAGGTGTGGCTGCCGCAAATTTCCATGATCGTTACCGGCCGATCAATCCGGTCGGCCGTTTTCCTGATCTTCGCGAGCAGTCCCTGCACCAAAACAGGATCTCTATACTCATCAATATATTTCATTTTCGAGCAGTTCTTTTAACAGGGCCAGCTTTTCCTGGGCCAGCTCAACATCGATTTTGTGAATGGCAAATCCGGCATGTGTTATGACATAATCGCCAACCGTAACCGGTTCATCCACTATATCGAGACAAACTTCCCGTTTCGTACCGCTGATATCGATGATCGCATAGTTGTCTTCATCAACCGAAATTATTTTTCCCGGAAAGCCTATACACATAAAAAATCCTAATCCACATCCATTTCTAAAATTTGCAGCTCTTGAGTTCCCCCGACAAGCAGAACTTCTTCCCCCCTGCAAAGGGGGCAGATTCCTTCGTACACATCCAATTCCAAATCCCGGTCGCAGGAAAAACAATGAACAACCGCCGGAAGAATTTTAAACTGCAATACAGCGTCCTGGGCCGGCGAATCCTTGGCCTGGACTTCAAACGCAAACTGCAATGCTTTCGGCTCGACACAGGAGAGACGGCCAAAAGACAACAAAATGGAATTGACTTTATTAAACTGCTGTTTGGCCGCATATTCCTGCACAATATTCAAAATTGATTCGGCCAGATATAGTTCATGCATGCGCAACTTTCTCCAGATGGACATTCAACCGGTTAAGCTCAGCCAGCAGCAGTTTTTCCATGGCCGGAAATTTTTCCCGCATCAGAGGGGTCATTTCCATATCCATATCACCATATTTTCCCGGCACGATACACAGAAAAATCACTTCCGGAGATTCACCCATCAGTTCGACCTTAAACAGTAAATCGGAAAAGGTAACTTCATGAGCGGTGGTAGGCGGAGGCAGATGAATTTCCATTTCCTGTTGATTAAAACGGTATAATGATCCGGGTGCATCATCCACTTTGAGAACATCAATAACAATAAGATTCCGACAGCCGCTGACAATATCCAGCAGGGCATAACCCAGCGTTCCGCCGTCAATTATTTTTATTTCATCAGCAGCAGAATAACGTTCAGATATCCAGCGAACAAAATGAACACCGAAACCTTCATCTTGCAGCAGAATGTTGCCTATTCCTAAAATAGTAACAAAATTCTTATCTATCATAATTGATGAACTCGTAAAAAGTCGTAAATTAACAATTTACAGACGACTTCGTAAAAAGGTCGCAGGCAAGGCGCGCGAATACAGAGGAATGAAGCGTACTTAGGGTACGCTGCAGTGACGAGGGATGAAGCGCAACGCAGCATCCGGCCTTTTTACGAAGTCGTCATAATTTACGTAAGAAAAAGGGGAGATGGACTCTTTCTCCCCTTTTCGGTTATTTCATTCTCATAGCAACAAAATTTCTACTCTTCCACCACTCGTTTGAAAACTCTTCCACTGATCATGGAGGAAACGGTTCCCTTGTGCAGCATAACATCATACCAGAAAGCCATGTATATATGCACCACAATAAACAAAATAAAGAACCAGGTGAAAACATGGTGAACGAAGCGAACCGTGGCCAGGCCGCCCATTGCATTTTCTACGGGTTTCACTATCTTGTAGAGCAGCGCGGTAAGCCCGGCATGATAACCGGCGCCCATCAGGATCAGCCCCGTCACAACGATAACTAAAACCATGAACAGAAGCCCTGCATAAGCGAGGGATTGCACCGGACCATACAGCCACTTCTGCTCCGGAGGATGTTTCTCGAGATGCAGATAGAACTTTATCTGGTGGATAATTGCCTTCATGTCCATCCAGGCAAAGAAATCTTTCCAGTCCGCATGGAACTTGGAAAAAAACGCCAGATAAATGCGCCAGAGGAAAATGAAAACAAGAATCATCCCAAAGAGAATATGAATGAAACGCATATTTCCCATTAAGAACTTGTTTACTGTTTCACCTGCTCCAACGGTAAACGGAGAGGCAATATAAAAACCGGTGGGAATTAAAATAAATATTGCTATTGCCATGGCCCAGTGGTTAATCCGTATAGCCAGGGACCATTCTTTAACGGCGATAATCTTTTCCACTGTAACCTCCTTATCAATTTACGCCACTTTAAATTGTTTAATCTCATTCGTTTGGGGATCGATGATATGCACTGCGCAGGCCATGCACGGATCAAACGAATGGATTGTGCGGATGATTTCCAGCGGCTGGTCAACTTTCGCCAGTTTTGTTCCAATAAGAGATTCTTCATAGGGGCCGCGTACACCCTTTTTATCACGCGGCGAGCAGTTCCATGTGGAGGGAACAACCGCCTGATAATTGGCGATGACTCCCTTTTCGATGTTGATCCAGTGACCGAGTGCGCCACGCGGCGGATCGGTCATGCCGCGGCCCTGAGCCGGTTTTCTGGGCACATCGCACCGCGTCCAGGTTCGTGTGTCGCCTTTCTTAACGTTGGCGATAAGTTCATTGACCCACGCTTCCGCGTTGTCGCCAACAAGTTTGGCTTCCAGAGCGCGAGCGGCCGTACGGCCGAGGGTCGAGAAGAGAACTGTTGCCGGCAGTCCGGTTGCTTTCAATGTCGAATCCACCAACTCTTTCATAGGCTTATAGCCTTGAGCATACCCAACGATGAAACGGGCCAGGGGACCGACTTCATAAGGTATGCCGTCGTAACGCGGTGCTTTACACCAGGAATATTTTTCGTTTCCCTTTAGATGCCCTTCTTTATCATAGCCCGTGTATTTGGGCTCGGTTGTCCCTTTGTAGGGATGCTGCGGCTCTTCATCCCTGTACCAGGAATGTGTTGCTTCTTCCGTAATCTTTGTTTCATCCACTTTTAAGGGCTTGGACAAGTCGCCGCCTTTAACAATTCCCCTGGGGAAGAGCAGATTATTCCAGTCATCATCAAGCGGGAATCCGCCGTAGGCCAGATAGTTTTTCACGCCCGCGCCGATACCGCTGAGACCTTCACCCTTATAGTAGGTCGCGGCAAGAAGAACATCCGGAATGTAAGCTGTTTCCACAAAATTCTTCATCTCCTTGAGGCGGAACAAATATTGGCCGAGACGCTCAGCTTCAAGAGCATCCATAACGGAAGTTACGCCACCGACAACCAGACTTTGCGGATGGGGATTCTTACCGCCGAATATGGCCATCATCTGGGCGCCAATCTTAGAAATAGCCAGCGCATCCAGGTAATGGGAAAGAATAATCAGGTTAGCTTCGGGCGGCAGCTTATAGGAGGGGTTTCCCCAGTAAGCATTGGCAAAAGGTCCAAGACGTCCGGATTTCACAAATTTGGTTATCCTGTCCTGAACTGCTTTATAGTGGGTTGCCGAGCAATTGTAAGGATTAGGACAGTAGGCCTTGGCCATATCCACCGCTTTTTTCGGATCAGCCGAAAGGGCGCTGACAACGTCCACCCAGTCCAGGCCGTGCAGATGATAGAAATGCATGACATGGTCAACGAGGAAAAGCGAAGCGTTGATTAAATTTCTGATGATGCGGGCGTTGGGCGGCGGTTTGACTCCAAAGGCATCTTCACAGGCTAAAATACTGGCTTCATAATGCACGAAAGTACATACACCGCAAAAACGCTGAACAATCAGACCGGCGTCACGCGGGTCGCGGCCCTTCAATATTGTTTCAAAGCCGCGCCAGAGAGTAATGCTGCTCCAGGCATCTTTGATTACATTGCTATTATCAACTTCGACTTCAATTCTTAAGTGCCCTTCAATCCTGGTGATCGGATCGACAATAATTCTTTTAGTCATGTTTTTCCTCCTCAGCATTCATCCGGTCATCCTTATTCCTCGCTTTACGCACGATTGCGGTGGCCCCGGCATGAGCGGCAACTCCGGCAACGGCTGCGCCTGTCAGTACGACGCCGATTCTATCGACCGTCTTTTCACCACCGCCGATAGTCTGATCGCTGATTGGTTTTTCCAGCGGGGCCATGGTATCCCAGAATCCCGGTTCGGTGCATCCCATGCAGCCGTGGCCGGCCATAACCGGCCAGGAAATACCTTCATTAAAGCGGGCTTTACTGCAATTGGCGAACGTATAGGGACCCTTGCAGCCGACTTTATATAAACACCAGCCCTTTATCGCACCGGCATCACCCCACTCTTCAACAAATTCACCGGCGTCATAATGCGGTCTTCTTTCACAGAAATCATGAATGCGTTTTCCATAAGCCCAAAGCGGCCGGCCTAATGAATCCAGAGGCGGAACGTCTCCAAACAACAAATAATGAAGAACAGTTCCCGTGAAATTAACGGCGTTGGGAGGACAGCCGGCGATATTGATGGTTTTAACTCCGATGGCCTCGCTGATTCCCACACAATCGGTGGGATTGGGTTTTGCAGCGGGGATATTGCCGAATGCCGAGCAGGAGCCGATGCATATTACGGCCGCCGCCTTGGAGGTAACTTCTTGGGCGACCTGAACGCCGGTTTTCCCCTTCGGGCCGAGCGTCAAATATTGTCCATGCAAACCACGGGGCAGGGCGCCTTCAATGACACAGATAAATTTGCCGGCAAAATCATGGACTGCCTTTTCCAGATTCTCTTCCGCCTGGTATCCCGATGCGGCCATCAATGTTTCGTGATATTCCAAAGATATCGTTTCCAGAAGAATATCGTCAACATTAGGATAAGAAGAGCGTAAAAATGCTTCGCTGCACCCGGTGCATTCGGCAAAATGAAGCCAAACGACGGGAAGACGGCTGAAATTTTCCGCTGCCTTGGCCACCATGGGACGAAAAACCGGCGGCAGCATCAGGGCGGCTGTCATTGCCGATGTCCATTTCATGAAATCTCGTCTGGAAAAACCCCGATCCTTTAATAACTCATGTAAATCTTCTTTCGGCTCAGGTAAATCTTTTTCGATTTGTTCCAGGTGAACTTGACAACGCTGCATCAATTCTTTGTATTGCTTGTCAAGCATCTTCTTATACGCGGAATTATTCCCTTTTGCCATATTATCTCCTTTCAATAATTTCGAGGCCGTACACCTGTGTGCAACATGCCGATATAATTAATATTAATTGATATTTTAGAGCGATGACGATGATGTGCAAAAGATTTGGCAATCATTTTATAAAACACAGGATCGAAAGACGGTTAGTTTCTTTATTTCTATTGTTAATACTATCTACAGGGGGAAAATTGTTTTCTATGCTTGCCGCAGCATAAAAACTTATGCTTGCCGTAGCATAAAAATATTATAATCGCAATATTTTAATCATCACAAAATAATATTTTTTATTCGACGACCGGATCCGTTAGCACATAATTAATACAGTGTAAATATAATTTAACATCAATTTAATTAATAATATTAGGTAATAACGAATATCATATAATAACATTTAGTAATTATACATATAATAAATAATCATCTCAGCTTTTTAATCAACGGTTGCATTTATTTATTCCCGGATAAATTATGATTTCAGGGTCTTTTTTATTGACAGATAAAAGTCTTTTTCCTATAGATGTTTTCTCGCAAATAAAGACCCTATCAATTCAATTCATTGTTGCGATACGGCCACTCAGGATATTCTCGGAAGCGAAAGTCAAAAAAAATTTACCCTGTCAGGTATATTCAGGCGGGAAAGGTTATATAATGAAAATAAAGCATAAGGTATGGTTTGAAGCACATGGTTTGACAATATTCGGCCCCGGTCGTAATACATTTTTCCGACAAATAGATGAATGCCGCAGCCTGAATTCGGCAGCCAAAAAGCTGAACGTTTCCTACCGCCTGGCATGGGGAAAAATTAAAGTTGCGGAGGAGAGACTGGGTATTCATCTGGTGGAGGTTAATCCCGGCGAAAATAAATTGCATCTGACAGAAGGCGCCAGAGAATTATTGGCAATATTTGACGATCTGGAAAAGGAAATCACTCCCATTTTGCAAAAGGCCGAAGACAAAATAGTTGCATTGAAAAAAAAATCTCAGAAAAGCAAGGCGTTAACCGAAATTAAAATTACCGCCAAGAATACTTCCAGCGACAGTCCGGCTGCTGGTTTAAAACCGGAACCTGAAAGGCAAAACCGGTTGAAAAGACTGTCGATTAAAGATCGCCGGCATGAAGAAAATAAAAAGATTGTTATTAAAAGCCTGGTCTATTTATATATCCTGCCCTTTGTTGAAAAGGCGTGTGAACTATTCGAAGATTACGCAGTAATTGTGTGTTTTTAATGACCCTCGTTATTAATCATTTTCAGGGCGTGCCCCATGACGGGCAGGAGGATTCTGGTGCAAAGCGTTACAGCTTTGACGGAGCCGGGGAAATTAACAATGATGGTTTTATCTTTAATGCCGGCATATCCCCGGGAAAGCATGGCGTGGGGGGTCTCTTTGTAGGATTCACTGCGTAATATTTCGGCCATGCCGGGCAGGCTTCTGTCGCAGTACTCTTCGCAAATTTCGGGAGTTACATCCCTGGAGGACAAGCCCGTTCCTCCGGTGGTCAATATAAAATCGGATGACGCCGCCTTTTGCAGGGCTTCTCGGATTTCCGCCTTTTCATCGGGGACGATCATTCTGGAAATTTCAGCATCGGCAATGGTTTCCTTTATAATTTTTTCGATTGCCGGCCCGGAGAGATCTTCATAGAGCCCCTGCGAAGCCCGGTCGGATATTGTGATAATCGTTACTTTCATGATTTATTCTAATACCTTAATTACCCAAATTTTACTTTGCCGCAACTCCTACTTTATTTCTTCCTTCTTCTTTTCCACAAGATAAACATTTTCGATGTGCATTTTCTTATCAACAGCTTTGCACATATCGTAAATGGTCAGCGCCGCCACGGATACGGCGGTGAGCGCTTCCATCTCCACGCCTGTTTTCCCCGAAGTGATCACCTGGCTCGTTATTTCAATACCGTCGTCGGCAAGAATAAAGTTGACATCCACGTGCTCCAGATTCAGGCAGTGACACAGGGGAATAAGCTCTTCCGTTTTTTTTGCCGCCATGATGCCGGCAATTTTGGCCACCGCCAAAACATCGCCTTTTTTCATGAGGTTGGCTTTTACGATATCCATCGTTTCTTTCTGCAGCCGTATTTTTCCGTAAGCGGCCGCGGTTCTTTTCACTATCTCCTTCGCGGACACATCAACCATAAAGGCGTTCCCGGAAGAATTTACATGTGTTAATTCCACAACTACCCCCCTATTTCATACATTTTCCTGGAATTGCAGGACTGCCCTCTTTCCGGCTTGGCAAGAATGGCTTTGATAAGACTTTCGCGGATATGGGCCATATCTATTTTATATTCGATTTCCGAATGCAGGCAGGGTTTTAAAACACCGTCGGACAACAGTCGAATCCGGTTGCAGTTCCCGCATTTCGGAGGCCGGTCGAATAAATATTGATCATTTTTGTCCTCCTTCAGATTAAACTGGTTGATCAGCTGCGACCTGATGTTCTTTTCCTGGCAAAATCTTTTTATATCATCGATTTCATTTTCGTTTATGCCTTTCAAGACCACCATGTTTATTTTGATTTTGAAGCCTTCCCTGATGGCGGCATCGATACCTTTTAAAACATCAGCCAGATTGCCGACCCGGGTTATTTGTCTGAACTTTTCCGGCTGGAGCGTATCGAGCGATATATTTATGCTCGTCAAGCCGGCCTGCTTTAAGACCCTGGCTTTCTGCTCCAGGAATACACCGTTGGTTGTCAGGCAAAGCTCTTTAATTCCTTCAATCTTTGCTAATTTCCCTACCAGAAATTCGATGTCCTTTTTGACCAGGGGCTCGCCCCCGGTCAACCTGATTTTGTATATGCCCAGTTGGACTGCTTCTTTAACTATTTGCTCTATTTGCTCGTAACGCAGAATATCTTCGTGCTGCTTAAACTGCATTCCTTCTTCCGGCATACAGTAAATACAGCGAAGATTGCATCTGTCGGTGACGGAAATCCTCAAGTAAGTAATTTCTCTGTTAAACCTGTCCAGCATCGACTTTTATACCTCGTTTCCCTTCGAAAATTCATTCATTGGAAGCAAAAAAATTTTTCATCATCAAATTCAAGACAATAATTCAATTTTTACGGGAAATTGGGATCAGGGAACTATTTGCAGCGGCTAACGCAGCGGTGCGGACCAGCTACGGGTTCAGGCAGAAAAAGAAAATAAAATCCAACTTCCAACGGCGCTTCCATATCATTTTGCCAAATTTTCGTACAGATTTATTATTGACTGTAAATAAAAAAGGCCCGGAGCTCTAACTCCGGGCCTCTTGGACAGCTTAACGTAAATTGCTTCAGCTAATTGCTTTTTTATTTTTTTCCTGACCGTAAACGATGAGGGTTCCCTCATGCTCCATCTCTTTGAGCCAACCGGGGTGCTGCTTCCTGACCCAGGCTCTCGTCACCCAGCCGTTAATCATCGCCTGAACAGTTCCCGGATTACCGACGGTACCCAGATACAGGTGAATAAAGAAGAAAGCAAAGATCACCACGAAGCCGAGCACATGCAGGACATAGACCCAATCCAGCAGATCAGCTCCCAGGAAGAAGAGATTCGGAAACGCCATGAAAAACCCGGTAATGATCATTATCACGCCGAAAAAGGCGACCGTGAGAAAAAACAACTTCTGTCCGGGATTGTATTTTCCCGTCTCGGGAACTTTATCGACATGCCATAAATAACCGCCCGCGGCCTTGATCCATTCGAGATCTTCCGGAAAGACGAAGACGCCGGCTTCTTTCCACCACATCTTTATCGCCAGCAGTAATGATATGCTGAATACGATGGCGGTATAATTATGCACAACCTTCATACCCTTCAGTCCACCCATAATGACGCCCAAAAAATTCAGCTCTTTGAACATCATACCTAATCCGGTGTAACACAAAAGAAGGCAGGAAATGGCCAGGAACCAGTGAACATATCGTTCGTACCTTGAAGTAACTAAAATCATACCTCTTTTCATATTATTCACCTCCCTGATTCTTTTCATCCTGCACCGCACCCTCCGGGTCCGGTCTCTTGGGCCCGTGCAGCACGTAATGGAGGATGGAACCGCCGACGACTCCTCCCGCCGCCAGCACACTCAGCGGTTTCAGCCAGCTCTTCCAGACCGTCAGGGAGAACGGAACTTTCGGATCTTTCTTCAATCCTTCGTAAACAGACTGATCTTCTTTCAGAACATACAGAAAATGAGTTCCATCCACAAATTTGTCGCCGTAAATGGAGGCCCCTTCGCCCAGTTCCTGTTTACGTTTTTCAGCAACGGCCATCATTTTATCTTTGTCGCCGAATTTAAGCGCGCCGGTGGGACAAGCCTTGACGCAGGCCGGATCCAGACCGTTGGAAATACGGCTTTCACACATATCACACTTGGAAACCTTGTCGGCTTTCGAATCATAACGCGGAATTTCAAACGGACAGGCCGCAACGCATTCCTGGCAGCCGATGCACTTTTCTCTGTCCAGGCCCACGATCTTAAATTCTTCATTGTAATAAAGAGCACCGCTGGGACACACCGTTACACAAGCTGCGTTGGTGCAATGCATGCAGGCTTCCTTGCGGAAAAGCCATTTTACATTGCCTGAGGCATCAACATAATCCTGGAAGTGAATGAGCATGAATGTATTCGGCCCCAGCGTCGGCGGATTCTGATAGGTGCCCCTGTGTTCCGTCTGGCGGGCTCTCAAACCGTTCCACTGTTTGCATGCCAGTTGGCATCCGCGGCAGGCGGTGCATTTAGAAGCATCGTATAATTTTATTTTCTCGGTCATATTACCTTACCCCCTTCTTCACAACATTCACCATGAAGGCTTTGCTCTCCGGTATCATCGTGTTGGCGTCGCCGATGGTTGACGTTAGAAGATTTGCAGCGTCACCCGTGGTGAACACTTCCGGCACCTTGTCGCCCCGCTTGAAAAGCCGTTTTTTGCTGGTAATCCACCCGAAATGCCAGGGAATGCCGACTTCATGGATAGTATTTCCGTCAATATTGAACGGTTTGAAACGGGGCGTGACAATGGCCGTACACTCCACTTCACCGCGCGCTGATTTAACGACACACTTATCTCCGCTGGAAATATTTTTTTCTTTGGCCAGTTCTGCGCTCATTTCCACAAACATACCGGGCTGCATTTCCGCCAGCCACGGACACCAGCGGGTTAAAACACCGGTCTGCCAGTGTTCGCTGACACGATAGGTTGCACAGATGAACGGGAACCGCGGATCGCAGCCTGTCACGCCGGAATAAACATCCAGATCGGAACCGACTCCGGCCTTGTCGAAGCGTTTGATAGCTGGGTTGTTCTTCTGATCGGACATCAGGTTCTTCTCCACCGGACACTCCAACGGTTCGTAGTGTTCGGGGAAAGGACCATCGGCCAGCCCCGGACCATAGATACTGGCCACACCGTCCGGTTTCATGATGAACGGCGGACGCCCCTTGCCGGGATCTCCCGCTCCGTCGGGAACATCGCCCTTCCATTTTTTCTCTTCTTCATTCCACTTAATAACCGCACGGGACGGATCCCACGGTTTACCGCTGGGATCAACGGAAGCGCCGTTGTAGATGATGCGGCGGTTTACCGGCCATGACCAGCACCATTCGGAATACAGACCCAACCCCGTCGGATCGGCCTGACCGCGGCGCATGGCCAGATTGGCCTTTTCGGTAACTGAACCACAATAGACCCAGCAGCCCGAGGACGTAGAACCGTCGTCCTGCAGCCAGGCAAACGTCGGCACCAGATCGCCCTTCTTGAATTCCTTGAATTCGCCTTTCTTGGTCGGATTTTCCACTTTTTTGTCTTCCAGGAAAAAGCCGTTGACTTCTCGAGCTACCATACGGGGTTCATAGTGGAAATGCTTGCCGAGTGTTTTTCCATACGGCCAGGTCAGTTTGGTTACGGCTTCCTTGTTCGGTCCGCCCTCTTTTTCGTAAAGCTCTTTGACCTTAAAGAAAATTTCGCTCATGATGTCGCCGTCGGGCAGCGCGTCGCCCGGAGCGTCGACCGCCTTATAGCGCCACTGCATTAAACGGCCGCTGTTGGCGATGCTTCCCTCTTTCTCTATGGAAGCGGCGCAGGGCAGCATGAATACTTCCGTTTTGATCTTTTTGGGATCCATGCCGGGACCGCACCAGAAAGAGCCGGTTTCATTGTCAAACAGGTTTACGTTGACCATCCAGTCGAGCTTGGTCATGGCTTGACGAACTTTATTGGAGTGAGCGCCGCTGCAGGCGGGATTCATTCCCCAGGCAAAGAAACCGGTGAACTTTTCCTTGTACATCTGGTCAAAGATCTGCAACCAGGAGTAATTCGCTCCATCATCAACCTTGGGCAAAAGCGAATAGGCCTCATCCAGAGAGGCGTTTTCCCCGTACATCGAGCGCAGGAAACTGGCTACGTACTTCGGTTTATTTTTCCACCAGTTGAGGCTTTCCTTCTCCTTCGTTGTGGGTGTGTTTTTTTCGTTATAGGCCGCCAGAGTCGGCAAAGATCCTGACGGAGTGCCGAGATAGCCGGGCAAGATGTGGAATAAGAGACCGTGATCCGTGGAGCCCTGAACATTGCTCTCTCCCCTCATCGCCGCAATACCGCCGCCGGCGATGCCCATGTTACCCAGCAGAAGCTGGATAATGCACATTGTACGGATATTCTGGACACCAACGGTATGCTGCGTCCAGCCCATGGCGTACAATTCCACGCCGGCTTTGTCCGGCTTTCCGGTAGAGCCGAAAAGTTTGTACACTTCCACCAGTTTATCTTTGGGCGTCCCGGTTATTCTGCAAACAAGCTCCGGCGTATAACGGGAGTAATGCTTTTTCAATAACTGGAAAACGCAGTTGGGATCCTGCAACGTTCTGTCTTTTTTAATAACCCCTTCCGCATCCGTCTGATAAGACCAGGTATCTTTTATATACTTGCCGTCCGCCAGACCGGAAAATACACCTTTGTTGTCTCCCGGCAGTTTAAAATCCGGATTAACCAGGAAAGATGCATTAGTGTAGCTCTTGACATACTCGTCAAAGTAAAGATTGTTGTCGAGAATGTATTTGATCATGCCACCCAGGAAAGCGATATCGGTGCCTGAACGCAAAGGAGCATAGAGGTGAGATTTAGACGCCGATTGAGTATACCGCGGATCCACGCAAATTATCTTTGCCCCACGTTTATCTACAGCTTCCTGAATCCACTTAAAGGAAATGGGGTGGTTGGAAGCGGGATTGCTTCCCATTATCAGGATAATATCACTGTTTTTGATATCGACCCAGTGATTGGTCATTGCGCCGCGTCCGAACGACTCTGCCAGAGCCGGTACAGTCGGGCTGTGTCAGATACGGGCCTGATGTTCGATATAAACAAGGCCCAACCCCCTTAAGAATTTTTGGTACGTAAAGCACTCTTCCAGGTCCATCGCCGCAGAGCCAACGGATGCAATTCCCTCCGTCCGGTTAACGACCTGTCCTTTGGCGTTTGTTTTTTTGAAGCTCTTGTCCCTGCTCTTTTTGACATTTTCAGCAATTTTATCCAGAGCCCATTCCCATTCCACCTCTTTCCAATCAGATGCAAAAGGCGCCCGGTAAAGCGGTTTACCCAGGCGATTTTCGTTGACTGCCATCTGATAAATCGAGCCACCCTTGCTGCATAGAGCACCTCTGTTGATGGGGCTGTCGGGATCCCCCTCAGTATTGATGACCTTTCCTTCGCGTGTGGAAACAATAATGCTGCATCCCACGGAACAGTAAGGGCAAACGGTAGTGGTTTCCCTGGCATATTTGATTCTCAGCGGCTTTGCATGCGCCGCGACCGGTTTAAGGCTGATGCCCACCCCGGTTGTCGCCATTACAGCGCCGGAAATCTTTAGGAAACCTCTTCTGCTGACTTTCATGAATTCCTTTCTCCTTTCCTCGGAATTTATAACATATTTTTTTCATGATCTTTAAACTTCGAGAGACAGCCGCTTCCCTGAGGCAATCATTCTCAGCAAACAGTAGTTCCGGGTAAACTATGGTTAAAGAGCACGACATATGGCTAAAAAAATCTTTTATTGTGTAGAAACCTATATATTTAACGATAGTTGTTGTCAACAAAAATAATGAGTAATTTCGTGTACTTATGTCATTTATGACATAAGCCAAAAAATGCAATAAGATCGAGTTTATGCATTTGATCAGCGTTGGGTTGGATTTCGCAGTTAAATTTTGGTTATAGAAAAAAACAGCACAGTTATAATTATTTTTTTTGTGAGCTGACATCAAATACGCCGTTGACACACAAAAAAGGAATTTATATAGAATTGAGGCAAAGATCGGCGCTGAAAAGGAGATCATTTTGGAAGATACAATTTATGAAGAGCTGCCCGTCCGGGAAATCATCAGAGATAAAAACGGATGCCGCCTTTCCGACATCAGCAAAAAAGTAATCGCGGAAATATCACTCAAAATTATTGTCAATGGATTAGAGCTGGTTTCCATTTTGTGCCTGAATCAGCAGCAGGAAGAGCTGGCCCTGGGCTTTCTTTACAACGAAGGGGTGATCAATTCTCTGGCCGATATAGAAAGTATTGCTTTCAACGACAAAATGCTGGCCGTGCTCGTCAAACTGAAAGAAGGCGTGGCCATCAACCGGCAGGAAAACTTAAGAAGCATTACGTCCAGCGGCGGGAAATGCTTCACCGATATTAATCCGCTCAAAAAAAGCCAATACAGGGAAGTGCAATGTGAGGATAATTTTTCTCTCAACGCCCTTCTGGATATGATGGCCTCCTTTGTCACCAGATCGGAGATATTTACGACAATCGGCGGGGTACACAGCGTTCTTCTTTACACACCTGATTTTGAACTCCTGACGGAAGATATCGGGCGACATAACTGCTTCGATAAAATGACCGGAACTATGCTCAGGCTCAACCGGCTGGATTTATTCAGCAGGGGAATTGTTTTTGTTTCCGGAAGGATATCGTCGGAGATCATGGCCAAGATTATCCGGATCGGCGTGCCGGTGCTGGTATCGAAATCAACGCCTACATCCACCGCCGTAAAGCTTGCCTCGCAGCATAATGTGACCATACTGGGTTATGTCCGGAAAACGGGCGGCTTCATTTACAGCTGCCCCGAACGATTAATTCCTTAAGCAGTACGCCAATCAACAAAGCTGGAAAGTGTTGACAAATAACAATTTGAGCATAATCTAATTAAATAAACGGATGTTTTTCAGGCGGCGTTCTCCCGGACACAGACGAGAAAGCCGGGAATGTTTTCTAAATCCCAAAACAGGAGGTAGAAAAAATGAAAATAAGTGCACGTAATACCTTGAAGGGAAAAGTCAAAAAGATTACCACCGGTCTGGTCAATTCCGAAGTTGTCGTAGAACTTCCCGGCGGTATGGAAGTCGTCTCGGTTATCACAAAAACTTCCGCCGAAGCTCTTGGATTGAAGGAAGGTAAAGAGGTTTATGCGGTCGTCAAGGCAACCAGTGTCATGCTCGCCGTTGATTAACGGCGTATTCATTCCGCCGTTTTGCGGCGGATGTTCTCTGCAAAAGAAGCCCGGCAGGTTTACTACTGCCTGGCTTCTTTTTTGTGTTTTGCCCGGCAATGGAAATGCAGACATCAGCCCAGTTCTCTGAAGGCTGTCGCTTTGATAGCGGCATACACCTCCACACCCTCTTTTATATCCAGGTCGTTGACAGACTCCCTCACAATCACCGCCACCAGTTTTTCATCGCCGCACGCAAGTACAACACCGATTCTGCTGCCCGCCTCGAACAATTCACTGACGCGGCATCTCAGCAGATTACGGGCGCTTATCGCTTCGGGATGCCGCTTGAAAAGGATGATGTCCGTGGACAACAACTCATAGAGAGCCTGCTCTTTACCATTCCCGGAGATCAATAATTCACTGTCTCCCCAGCGATAAGCCTGCATACCGTCAATACGGCGCGGACCTTTTAATTGCAGAAGATTAACATAGGGAACCGGACCTTTCCCCATCGCGTCCCGGGCCAGCTCCTCCGCCGTCATCAGCCCGGAAACGCGTCCGTCGACTACACTTAACACCCGATCGGTCATTATCCTCATTTCCGTGAGGGAATGGGAAATAAACAGATAGGGAATGGAGAACGCTTCGCATGATTTCTTGAGAAAAGGAATTATTTGAAATTTGAGACTGAGGTCAAGAGCGGAAAGAGGCTCATCCAGAATCAGCATGCGCGGATTGGAGAGCACCGCCCGGCCAATCGCCACCCGCTGCTTTTCACCGCCGGAGAGGTTGTTGACGCCCCGGTGCAGAAGATCGCCGATCTGCAGCACATCCACCAGATTCTCCAGGGTGATTTTACGCTCACCGGGTGCACAGCGCTTGTAGCCGTAAAGAAGATTTGCTTTGACGCTCAGATGGGGAAAAAGGTGCGGGCGTTGAAAAACCATGCCAATCCGCCTGTGTTCAACGGGAATATTAACTTTTTCCGTACTGTCAAAAACGGCCTGGCCGTTGACGCGGATAAGCCCTCTGTCCGGATGATGCAACCCGGCGATCAGCCCCACCAGAGTGGATTTCCCGCAGCCGGACGGCCCGAAAATTCCAATCCGGTCGCCTTCAATGGTAAAGTTCATATCCAGAAAAAACTTGTTCAGCTTTTTCTGGGCGTCAAAATACAATTCCATATCAATCCGCTCTCACAATCCGCCTGCTCAGCCATTCATGAAAAACAAGTACGATAACGGAGATGGTAATAGAAACAATACAAAGAGACATGGCGATCGCGTCGCCGCTGGGTGAACTGACATATTCATAAATCGCCAGCGGGATGGTCTGAGTGACTCCCGGAATGTTTCCCGCTACAATAATTGTGGCACCGAATTCACCCAGTCCGCGGGCAAACATGAGGATAGAACCGGCGAGAACTCCGCGAAAGGAAAGCGGCAAAATCACTGTTATAATTGTGTCCAGCCATCCGGCGCCCAGAGTCCGGGAAGCCTGGATGAGTCGCTCGTCGATGGCCTCCATACCGGTGCGTATCGATCGAACCATCAGGGGAAAACCGACCACCGCCGTGGCGATGACCGCCGCCTTCCAGGTAAAAATCAGTTTAATGCCCAGAGGCTGCAGTATCCATTTACCGATTAAACCGTTCTGCCCCAACAGCAGCAGCAACAGATATCCAACCACAACGGGCGGCAAAGTCAGGGGAAGGTTGACCAGCACATCCAGGACAACCATCCCCCTCGTTTTTTTATAAGTCATGATGTAAGCAACCGCAAAACCGAAAGGTAAAGACAGCAGCGTCGCCACCGACGCCACCTTTACCGAGAGGAAAATTGCGAGATAATCCGATGGACTGAAACCCGTCATTGATAATTACTTTACCAGAAATCCGTATTTCAAAAGAACTTTTTCCGCCTCGGGAGACTGGAGAAATTTATAGAACGCGACGGCTTCAGCTTTTTTACTGCCCGCTGTCGTCAGCCCCACGGGGTAGGTTACCCGCGGGTAAAGTTCCTGCGCAACCGTAAAAAGAATTTTTACATTTTTGGCCAGCGCAGCGTCTGTCCTGTAGACAAAAGCTCCTGATACTTCACCGCTGTCGGCGTACATCAAGCAGGCCCGGACATCTTTGGCCATAACAAGTTTTTTCTCCAGTTGTTTGTCGATGCCGGCCTTCTTCAGAGCCTTATCCGCATATTCACCCGCCGGAACGCTCCTGGGGCTTCCTATGGCGATCCTGTCCAGTTTGACCACGTCCTGGATAGTTTTTACCTTCAATTCAGGCTTCCCGACAAAAACGAGAGTATTGAAGGCGAAAGTACGGATGCTTTTCTCATCCATAAATTTCTTTTCCTTCAGGTAGTCCATCCACTTCAGGTTTGCTGAGAAGAAGAGATCAGCCGGAGCGCCGTTTTCAATCTGCTTGGCGACCGCTCCTGACGCTCCGAAATTGTTCTGAAATTTGACGCCGGGATTCTTCTTGGCAAAGTTGTCGGCCAGTTCGCTGACGGCATCCTTCATGCTGGCGGCTGCGGACAGATTGATGTCAACAGCCCGGGCAGGTACGACAAACAGCATCAAAACGACAAAACTCAAAAACAAACTCTTAACCATATTCTTCATCCGTGTTTCCTCCCTCTTCTATTTCTATATATAGATTAAAAATTTCGCTTAGCGACCTGTCGCCCAAACGGCTATCTCTTTCGAGAGGAATTACCAGGCTTCAAACCCGTGTTTCAGTACAATCGCCCTCGCTTCGGCGGAGCGCAAAAACGCAAAGAATTTGACTGCATCCTGATTTTTTGCTCCCGACACGGTCAAAGCCGACAGATAGACTACCCTGGAGTAAAGCTTTTGCGGGACCGTAAACCAGACATTTACGGTTTTGGACAGCAGTGCGTCCGTCCTGTAAACAAAAGCGCCGTTAACCTCGCCGCGCTCCGCGTACATCAGGCATTCCCGCACGTCGCGCGCCATGACCAGGTTTTTATCCAGTTGTTTGTCGATTCCGGTCTTGCTGATCGCCTCCATGGCGTACTCGCCGGCAGGTACACTCTTCGGGCTGCCGATTGCTATCTTTTCGAGCTTTGTCAATTCTTCTATCCTGGAAATGACCGGCTTGCCTTTCCCGACAAAAACCAGCGTATTATATGCAAAAGGTCTGACGGTTCCGGCATCAACGTGCTTCTTTTCCTTCATGTAGTCCATCCATTTTACATTGGCAACAAAAACAATGTCTGTCGGCGCGCCGCTGTCAATCTGCTTGGCTAAGACACCGGAGGCCGCATAATTCTTCGTTATTTTTATGGACGGATTGTTCCGCACAAAAGAGGCGGCCAGTTCATTGAGAACATCCTTCAGTCCTACGCCCGCCCCAAAGGTTATCTCTCCGGCCAGCGCCGAAGAGCTCAACGCCATAATCATAACAATTATCAAAATAAATCGCTTCATAAAGACCTCCATAATTATTTTTGATAAACTCGCAAAAAATCATAAAAGTGGCCATTTACAGACGGCATCGTAAAAAGGCTGCAGGCAAGGCGCGCTAATCATGAGGAATGAGGCATACTTAGCGTATGCCGCAGTGACGAAGGATGAAGCGCAACGCAGCATCCGGCCTTTTTACGATGCAGTCATTTTTCGGGCCCAATGACAACTTTAATATCGGCAGGTTTACCGAAATACACTGAAGACAGGACAATGATGTCAACTCCGGTTGCTGCATACGCGGAGACATTGGCTTCATTAATGCCGCCCGCAGCGGAGATTTTCACAACAGGATTGACAGCCCGTAATTCGCTAACCAGTTTCGTTAATTCCTCGGGTTTCAGTTTATCCATTTGAACGACATCAACCCCCGCTTTGGCCAACTGCATCGCCTCGGAAATGCTTTCCGCCTCCACAATAATCTTGGTCTCTTTGGCTTTAATGCGCAGCTCCGGGATTGTTTTTATAAATTCGTCAAGGCCGCCCATAAAGGCCGTATGCTGTTTGAAAATCAGGATCGTTTCCGAAAGTCCCAAGCGGTGCGGGAGAGCGCCTCCGGCCATAACTGCCTTAATGACTATTTTCTTTGTTCCGGGAAAGGATTTACGCGTCGTTACCACCGTTACATCCGGATTAACTGCTTTTGCGGCCTGGACAATGCGCGCTGTCCGGCTGGCGACGCCCGAGGCGTATTCCAGGAGATTAAGCGCCGCTTTCCAACCCGAATGCAGAGCTTCCGCCGTGCCCTCGGCCTCCAGGAATTCCGTTCCCGGAGGCACTTTTGTTCCGCTCGGGAGCCGACGCGTAGTAACCGCCCCGAGTTTGTTCAACAGCCTCGATGCTTCTTCCGTACAGCACAGTTGAGTTTCCTCGCGCGTCGCATAAATAATTTTGCCGCGTTTCGGGCCGATGCCCAGCAGGTGAGTGGTCAGATCAACATAGGGCACATCTTCTTCAATGAATCTTTCTATCTCGGAATCCGGTATGTAATGTGACATTTTCAATCCTTTATTTGAACAATTGTTTTATTTTATAATTTTGCAGTGTGCTTTGCTGCCAGCCTGCTGTCCAGACGGCTGCCTCTGGGGATTGGTGCTGGAAAGCGTTTTGACCATGAATCCCGGCGAAACGAAAGACCAGCGGCTTCAACTGTCCGGAGTTAAAGACAAGTTTTGCGCTCACCTTTCGAAAATCTCGAAATTCATTAAAAGCGATTACGACGAGAGACAAAAAGATTTGGCGTCTCTTGCCAGCAAAGCTCTTTTGTACGGGGAAGATACAGCAATCGCTGACATATGTCAAATAAAACATAAGAGGTTTGATCCATCCAGCCGCAATTACAAGTTTGTAACTTTCTCATTTCAAGATCAGATTCACAAATCGCAGGCAAGACCGCAGCGCCGGCGTGCCGCCGCCTTCCGAAACAATTTGCAGCATGCGCAGCGGATCGTGGACGGCCACTCCACCCAGGTGCGTGACCGGTGTATCTGGAAAAATTGCCGGCATCAGCGGAGTGGACGGCCCCATCAGAGCAACCAGGCGCGGCGCTCCCAGCAAGCCCGCAGTTTCTTCGAAGGTGCCGTTGAGAAGCGTCGTGGCGGTGATGATCGCTACATTGCAATTCCGAAGCGCCTGCTGTTTGGCCTCGGGCGAAAGTATTTCCAGCCGGTCGGGGTTTTTTTCGATCACCGTCAGAACAGCGCCCGTTGCGCGGATTCGTTCGATCAAGGGGCCGAAAAATCCGACCATGGCCACTTTTTCTCCGGGTTGGAGGTTAAAATATGTCGTCGCCTCGCGGTCTTCCGTTTCTCCGCCAGCAAATGAAGAACCGATCAGCGCATTGGCGGCGGCCAGACCAATAGACCGGTGAAGAGAGGTTTTTCCATCTACGAGGTACGTCAATACTTTTTCCACAGGAGAGTCGGCATAAGAACCGGCGGCAGACAAAACGGTGCAGCTTTTTATTGTGATGTCCGGTAAAACAGCCGCCACACCCGCCTGATCGTTATCAAGTCTGACACCAACATAACTTAAGCCCACACGCAGATCGGCAATCCGCCTTTCTCGCGCGGTAGCCTGCAGCTGGTCATAAAGACGGGTCAAAATTGCGCCCTGTTTCATTTTAAAAATCTTTCCTCAAACATAGCCTTTTTTTCAGTCGACGGCGGTTACGCTGCTGTACGGCGTCTCGCCCTGACAGTTGCGGCAGGAATCCCCGTCACGCAAGGGATAAGCCTCACCGCAGACAGGACAAAAACCAACGGGGCCCGTTTTTTTGCGACGGACTTTTTCCGGATCAACCTGAACCTTCTGCACGCTGAGCAATCCGTGTCCCGCTTCCCTGATCTGCCCGAACAGCAGATCTGCATCCTGCTCGCTTTTCTTCTTCTTTTTCAAATACCAGTCGCGCACTTCCGGCCAGTTGTTCAATTTCTTCGTATCCAGGTAAACACGCACACCCTCGCCGGTGTATTTTTCATAAAACGTAATGGCAAAGCGCCCGAAGGGAAGGATGCTCAACCAGCCGTTGCCTATGGTGCAGGGAGTCAAAAGCTGCACTGCGTCGGGAAGGCAAACCGGCGTTTCACAAATCGCATCGAAGAATTCGCCTTTCGGCAGATTTTTCATCGCCAGATCAACCATAAACCCGCCAATAACCAGCCCCGGTGCGAGATTCCCGTGAAAAGATTTGACCAGATCGAGATATTCTTCATAGGAATATTTGCAAATGTTCATTTATTATTGATGCTCCTTTATTTATTTCAAAAGTTGCTGAACGAGCCACAAGTTTTTAAAATTACAATAAGTCAATATTGACATAATTTGTCCCAGTCCATACAACACCAACCGACGCCCTGTCAATCACAATGCTTTTAATTGACAGACAGCATTGAGAATTTTATACTTTATACAACTATTTGACAAAGAAGGAAATAATGCGGGTATTTATAGGTTTTGACGATACGGATATCGTAAACTCCGACTTCGGCACGGGAAAGGTGGCTCGTTGCCTGGAAAGATTAATTCCGAAAGAATGCAAAGTCTGGGGTGTTATTCGTCAACAGCTTCTGGTGGATCCCGCCATACCATATACATCCCATAACAGCTCGGCCTGCGTTGTTGTCGACTGTCCGGATGCATCTTATATGGAGGTGCTGAAAAGTGCAGCCGTCACGCACATCGAGAAGGTTTCTTTGCCCGGCAGTGACCCAGGTCTTTGTCTGGTCAGCGAAGGAGACCGGACGCTGCCCCTGCTCACCTCTTTCGGAGCGCTGTGTACGGCAAAAATCGTTTCTCAGAAGGACGCCCGACTGGCGGCGGGCAGCGCCCATCTTTCCGGACACGGCGGTACCAATGACGGCATTATCGGAGCCGCTGCCGCCGTCGGCCTCACTGCATCGGGATGGAGCGGCCGCTTTATCGAATATTCGGGACTGAGAGATTTTCCCGACAGCGTGAAGGTTTCAGCTCTGCGGCAGAAAAACATTCTTGTAGTTTCCATGGACAGGGATGCCTGTTGCCCCCGTCCGGAAGATATGGTGGATACAAAAGGTTGGCTGAGACCCAGACTTTGGGGGAGTATGGCTGTGCTTCCCGTAAAACCTTCAGGCATCGGGCTGTGGGAAAGTCTGGGAGAAAAACGGAACCCTGACAAACAAAAGATTTAGGGAGGTGGGATTATGGCAGGAAAAATATTTTACCGCGAGCGTCTCAAAGTAGGAACAAAAGAGAAGAAACCCCGTTTCAAACTGATTGCGGTTGCCGATGTGAGCATATCTTTTTACGCCAAACATCTGAAGAAAAAGGAATTGGAAGACATTGCCGCCTCTGTCGGCGCCGAACTCGTATTGCTCAAGCCTCCTCAGGACGGTACAATTAAAGATGAAGAGATTGAGGTGAAGGAATAAGAAGTTATGGCATTATACAGGGAAAAAGATGGACGAAGGCTGCATGTGAAGAGCCGGCTTATGGGGGAAAGCCTGGTGGGCAGAACATTTATGGAAGGCCTCCAGGTGGCCCCCCAGCAAAGGCTTTTCCCCGACGTGAATATAGTCAAGATTGGAGGACAGTCCATTTGCGACTGCGGGGTGAAGGCGCTGCCGGCAATCATCAAGGAAATTGTCTCCAATAAGGAAAAACACAAGATTCTTGTGACGACGGGAGGAGGCACCCGGAGTCGTCATATTTATTCCATCGGCCTCGAATTGGGTATGCCCACCGGCATCATCGCCAAGTTTGGAAGTTCCATTTCCGAACAGAATGCCCTGCTGGTAGCTACACTTTTGGCCCCCTGGGGCGGCCTCAAGATCGGCCATGACGAAGTTACGAAATTATCCACCTACTTCGACCGGAATTGCATCCCCGTAATGCATGGCATGCCGCCTTACGATTATTTTGCCCTGCCGGTCCCAAAATCACGGATTCCCATTCATCGGACCGATGTGGGAACTCTGATCATCGCCGATTTAATCGGCGCCCGCAGCTGTATTTTTGTCAAGGATGAAAAGGGGCTTTATACGGATGACCCGAAGAAAAACAAAAAGGCGGAGTTCATTCCTGAAATCAGCGTCAAAGATCTTGTGGCCAGGGAACTGGATGATCTGATCATTGAACGCCCCTGCCTGGAAATTCTTCAAAACAGTGAGGTCATTGATAAGGTTCAAATCATCAATGGCCTGGAGAAAGGCAACCTTACGCAGGCCTTGAAGGGAAAACCCGTCGGCACGATCATTTATAAATCATAAAAAAAGCTGGTCGAGCAACACAATCAAAACAAAAAGGAGGCACCAAGACGACGGAGCCTCCTTTTTGCAATCTGGACGTGTATTCATGATAATCGGGCTAACACAAAAAAACATGCCCCTTTTTCAGGGGCACATTTTTTCATTAGGATTGGATTAGTTTTAATAGATAAGGGTCATGCGGCTTCCACCTTAACCGCACAAACTTTATATTCGGGAATTTTCCCCACCGGGTCCAAAGCCGGATTGGTCAGCAAATTAACAGCTGTCCCGGCAAAATGGAAGTTCATGAAAATTGTGCCCGGTGCGCTCTTCTTCGTGATGCTTGCTTTGGCTTCCACCGCACCGCGTCTGGACGTCACCTTTACTTTTGCACCTTCGGTAATGCCCAGTTTATCCGCATCAGCAGGATTAACTTCGACCAGACTTTCCGGATAACGCTCGGAAAGTCCCTGTGCACGGGTGGTCATTGTTCCCGTGTGATAGTGATACAAAACACGCCCCGTGGAAAGCAGGAAGGGATATTCTTTATCCGGCAGCTCGCTGGGCGGAATAAATTCAATAGCCGTGAAAAGTCCCAGACCACGCGAAAATTTATCCTTGTGCAGGAATTTGGTGCCCGGATGGTCCGGCGTAGGGCAGGGCCACTGAATACCCTGTTTTTCGAGACGTTCATAACTGATGCCTGCGTAACTGGGGGTCACTTTGACAACTTCTTCAAATATTTCCTTCGCTGAAGAATAGTTCATGGGATAACCAATCTTATTGGAAATAGCGCAGATAACCTCCCAGTCTGTTTTGGCTTCTCCCGGCGGCTCAATCGCCTTGCGTACGCGCTGGACTCGCCGCTCCGTGTTGCTGAAGGTCCCTTCTTTCTCGGCAAAACTGGTCACAGGCAGAACAACATCCGCCAATTGAGCGGTTTCCGTCAGGAAAATATCCTGGACAATCATTAAATCCAGTTTCTGAAGCTCTTTTTTCACATGCTGCAGATCGGGATCGGAAAGAAGCGGATTTTCACCCATTACATAAATTGCTTTAATTGCTCCGCTGCCCGCCGCCGCCATCATTTCCATCAGCGTCAGCCCCGGTTTGGAGGAAAGGTTAACGCCCCAGGCCGCTTCAAATTTCTTCCGGACATCCTCGCTGGCAACCTGCTGATAAGCCGGGTAAACATTAGGCAGTCCGCCCATGTCACAGGCCCCCTGAACGTTATTCTGGCCGCGCAGCGGATTGACTCCGCCGCCTTCAATGCCGACATTGCCGCAAAGCATGGACAGATTGGCCGTACTTTTCACATTATCAGTGCCGGAGATATGCTGGGTGATGCCCATCGCGTAAAGTATGGCGGCGCGTTGGGCCTGGGCGTACATCCGTGCTGCTTTCTTCAAGTCTTCGGCGGGAATGCCGGATATTTCTTCAACGTACTCCGGCGTATACCTTTCCACCATCGCCTTGAGGGCTTCAAATCCTTCGGTGCGCTCGGCAACGTATTCTTTGGCGTAGAGGTTTTCCGCGATAATCACATTCATCAGACCATTGAAAACCGCCACATCCGTTCCCGGTTTCTGCCGCAGCCAGATGTCGGCGTACTTGACTAAATCAATTTCCCGCGGGTCAATAACGATGAGCTTTGCGCCGTGCTGTCGAACAGCGCGTTTGATTTTCATGCCGATGACGGGATGATTTTCCGTCGTGTTGGTTCCTGTTGCCAGAATCAGATCGGTAAATTCGATTTCATCAATAGAGTTGGTCATTGCTCCACTGCCGAAAGTGGCGGCCAGACCGGCCACCGTTACGGAGTGTCAGAGACGGGCGCAGTGATCGACATTGTTGGTGCCGACAGCCGCCCTCATGAATTTCTGAAAGAGATAATTTTCTTCATTGGTGCAGCGGGCTGAAGACAGCCCGGCAATACTGTCCGGACCATAGGTTTTTTTAATCGCCGAAAGTTTATCTGCAATGAACGTAAAAGCCTCGTCCCAGGTGGCTTCTTTCAGTTCTTCGTTTTTGCTGCAGCGGATCAAAGGCTTCCTTAAACGATCGGGGTGAGAAACGAAATCCATGCCGAATCTGCCCTTGACGCAGAGGCTGCCCTGATTGGGGCTGCCATACTCGCGGTTGCCCATGACCTTGACGATTTTATTATCCTTGATGAATAGATCCATCTGACAGCCGACGCCGCAATATGCGCAGGTTGTGCGCACTTTATTCAATTCCCAGGGGCGTCCGGCAAATCTTGCCTGCTTGAATGTTATGGCGCCGGTGGGACATACCTGCGCACACTCGCCGCAGAAAACACAGGAGGAATTGATATAATCTTCATCGAAGGCAGGGCCGACTTTAGCCTTTGAACTGCGCATCGAGAAATCCAGCACCTCGTTGACTTGAATCTCGTTGCAGGCGCGAACACAGCGTCCGCAGAGAATGCATTTGTTGAGGTCGCGGGAAATCATCTTATTGTTTTCTTCCAATTGATAACCGGGAGCTTCGATTGGAAAACGCGGTTGATCGATTTTCAGCCAGTATACCAGATCCTGCAATTCACACTGACCGTTTTGTTCACATACAAGACAGTTGTGATCACCGGATGACCACAGCAGTTCAACGATCATTTTCTGCGCAGCACGGACTGCTTTGGTATTGGTGCGAATAACCATATTCGGACTTACCGGCATGCAGCAGGAAGCGACAAGCGACCTGGCGCCTTCCAGTTCCACAACGCAAACCCTGCAGGCGCCGACATTGGTTGTCTTTTGGTAATGGCAAAGGGTCGGAATGAATATGCCGTTGTCGCGGGCGCATTCCAAAATAGTCTGTTCCGGGCCGGCTAAAACTTCCTTCCCGTCTATCGTAATTTTTATTTTCTTTTCCATTTTCTTCTCCATCCGCAAAGACGAAAAGTCAATGCTTTTAGTTTAACCCCGCAAAGATATGCTAAAAATAACAGGTGTTGTTTATAGTAGCAGCCGGCCGCCTTGTCAATTCTGTCAATTTTGACCTATATCTTTGCCTCACATAGTTTTGGAAAATGTAAGATATAAAGGATACTGACGCACACAAAAAACGCTGGAAAATATTAAGGAAAAATATAAACTTGCAGTTGGTGCCACTAGAAAGCGGCGCCCACCTTATTGATGAACGCCGCTTCCGATGACGTTAATATCTTATGCTGCTGTGAGAAAATTAATGATGTCCGGTCTCTTTGGGTTTGGGTTCCACGCCATACTCGATGAACTCGCCCTTCTCCTCCATCTCTTTAAACCATTTCGGATGCAGCATCTTTAAAACAGGTTTTTCCATCCAGCCGGTTGTCATGGCCTGGACACTGCCCGGATTACCGATGGTGCCCAAGTACAGGTGGACGAAGAAAAATGCAAAGATCACGACGAATCCCAAGGCATGCAGCGGATACATCCAGCGAACCAATCCTACCGGAAACACTGAGGGGAACCACATAATTAATCCGCTTACCACCATGAGCGCGCCGAAAATTGCCACTACCAGAAAGAAGGCCTTCTGACCGGGGTTGTACTTACCGGTTTCAGGTACTTTATCCACGTGCCACAGATAGCCACCGGCAGCTTTAATCCAGTCCATATCTTCCGGAAAAACAAATACTCCGGCTTCTCTCCACCACATTCTGATCATTACGAGCAGGGATATTGTGAAAATCAACCCTACATAATTGTGGATCATTTTCAGATTGGCCAATCCGCCGACCAACGTTCCCAGGAAGTTGAACGAGTGGAACATCATTCCCAGACCGGTCACACAAAGGCACAGGCAGGAAATGGCCAGCACCCAGTGCCCGAGTCTTTCTTTACCGTCTGTTACTTGTACTAATCCTTTTCTCATGGTTATTCCCCTCCTTCCGTCTTTCCGGCTTCATTTGTCCCCTCGGGAGGTGGCGCCTTCGGACCATGCAGCATGTAATGGACAAATGATCCGGCCACTACGCCGCCCGCACCCAGCAGGCTCAGCGGTTTGAGGAGGTCTTTCCAGATGACGACGGAAAGCGGTACCGACGGCTTCACCGGCAGTTCGTCGTATACTTCCGGCTTGTACTGCAGTACGTAGATTACGTGCGTGCCGTCGACAAACTTATCGCCGTACACATTGGCGTCTCCGCCCAGTTGTTTGACTCTGGCGTATGCTTTCTTGATCATCTTGTTTTTCTCGCCGATAGTCAGAGCACCGGTCGGACATGATTTTACACAAGCCGGCGGCAAACCTTCCGTCAGGCGGGTATAGCACAGGTCGCATTTGTAAACTTTGTCGGTCGAGGCATTGTAGCGTGGTATGTGGAACGGACAGGCCGCGACGCATTCTTTACAGCCGATGCACTTATTTCTATCAAGTCCAACGGTTTTCAGCGGTGTATAATGCAATGCTCCGCTGGGGCACACTTTTACGCAGGCAGCGTCGGTGCAGTGCATGCAGCCGTCTTTGCGGAATAGCCAGTGTATTTTTTTATTCTCATCTAAATATTCCTGGAAACGGATCAGCGTCCAGGTATTCCACTGCAAGTCAGGCGGATTCTGGTAAGTGCCGGTTTGCTTTGTCCGGAGACCGGGCATTTCATTCCACTGTTTGCAGGCCACCTGGCAGCCCCGACAGGCGGTACACAGTGTGGTGTCGATTAATTTTACGAGTTCAGGTTTAGTGCTCATCGTCGCTTCCCTCCTATGCCTTTTCCACGTTGACCATGAACGCCTTGTACTCGGGGCAGAAGGTGTTCGCACAGCCAACGGTTGGAGTTAAAAAGTTCGTGGAATCGTCTTTGTTGTCCCCGGGAAACAACCAGCCGTAATTGAAGGGCATCCCGACCTGGTGGACTGTCTTGCCTTCAATGATAAACGGTTTTAAGCGCTGGGTCACCATGGCAACAGCAGTGACTGACCCGCGAACCGAACTGACTTTGACGCGTGCACCATTTTTAATGCCTTTTTCCTTGGCCAGGACATCACCAATTTCTATATATTGTTCCGGCTGCGCTTCCAGAAGCCAGGACTGCCAGCGGGTCAACGCGCCCGAACACCAGTGCTCGGTGCAGGAATACGTTGTGATGACATACGGGAATTTTTCGCTAGCTCTTTCTATCTTGTCCCGATCACTACTGAAGATTTCAATAGCCGGATTGATCAGCTGCGAGGACATAGGATTCCTGGTCAATGGTCCTTCCAGCGGCTCGTAATGCTCGGGGAAGGGACCGTCGGCCATACCTTGACCGAAGAACGCACCCAGGCCGTCTCTTTGCATGATGAAAGGATATTTTCCTCCTTCTAATGCCTGCGGCGGCCAGGGACCGTCGGGCACGTCACCCACCCATTTATCTCCCTTCCATTCCAGGAGTTTGCGTTTGGGATTGTATGGCTTCCCGTTCAGATCGACGGAGCAACGGTTGTAAAGGATGCGGCGGCCAACCGGCCAGGCGAAAGCCCAGTTGGGGAAGAGCCCCAATCCGGTCGGGTCTTCCTTGCCCCTGGACATCATCTTGTTGATGCCATCAGCAGTGTAGCTGCCGGAATAGCACCAGTTGCCGCAGGCCGTCTTGCCGTCGGCCTGGAGATTGCCGAAACCCGGCACGAGTTGGCCCTTCTTGTATAAGGTCTGCGTTCCTTTGGTCTTGTCTTCGATGACGGTGTCTTCCAGGAATACACCGTTGATCCGTTGCGCTGTCTTTGTAGCGCTGAAATGACCGTCTTTATCCAGGTAGTCCCAGTAGAGATTCAGGATGGGTTCGGGCTGAACGCCGCCTTCCCTGGCATACAGATCCTTGACTGCCTGCATGATCTTTATCTCGATTTCGCCCACAGGAATGCATTGATCCGGTCCGTCGCAGGCCTTTTGCTTCCACTGCACCCAGCGGCCGGAGTTGGAAATGCTGCCCTCCTTCTCCATGGAGGCGGATGCGGGCAGCAGGAAAACCTCTGTCTTGATATTTTTGGTATCGACGCCGGGGGCTTGCCAGAATTGGTAGGTTTCATTGTCAAAGATATTTTCGCCGATGAGCCAGTCGAGTTTTTCGAGCCCCTTGCGCACCTTGCCGGTATTGGGTGAACTGACGGCGTTATCCGCGCCAATGCAGAAGAATCCCTTGATCTTGCCCTCATACATCTTGTCGAACATGTGCATCGTGGAATAGTGTTTCCCGTCATCCATCTTGGGCAGCCAGGAATAGCCGAAATCGTTTTCCTTGGTGGCCTTGGCATCGAACCAGGACTTAAGCAGACTCACCATGAACTTCGGATAATTCGAGTAGTAGTTGGCCGACTTTGGGTCATGGGAAACCGGCGTGTATTTCGTTAAATATTTCTCCAGCGTGTCCAGGGACGCGGAAGGCGTCTTCAGATAGCCGGGCAGGATGTGATAAAGAATAGCATGGTCTGTGGAACCCTGAACATTCGGTTCGCCGCGCATGGCGTTGATGCCGCCGCCCGCAATACCCACATTGCCCAGCAGCATCTGGACGAGGGTCATGGCGCGAATGTTTTCCACGCCGACTGTATGCTGCGTCCAGCCCAGGGCGTAGCATTCCGTCCCCGCCTTGCCCGGAACACCGGTGGAGCTGTAGATCTCGTAAACCTTAAGCAGATTTTCCTTTGATACACCGGTGATGCTGGAAACCTTATCGAGTGTGTAGCGGGAATAATGCGCCCTCATTAACTGAAAAACACAACGGGGATGGGCGAGCGTCATATCCCGCCGGGGAATACCATTGGCCTCGTATTCATAAACCCATGTATCCTTGTTGTACTTGCGTTTGCCGGCATCGTAACCGGAGTATAAACCATCTTTAAAATAAAAGCTTTCGTCCACAATAAACGAAGCGTGGGTATAGTTGAGGACATATTCTTTAAAGTATTTCTGATTCTCAATAATGTAACTGATCATGCCGCCCAAAAAGGCGATATCCGTGCCGGATCGAAGCGGCACATGGAAATCACAGCGGGCAGAAGTCCGGGTGAAACGCGGATCGACATGGATAACTTTTGCTCCCCTTTCCTGAGCCTTCGTGACCCACCTGAAGCCCATGGGGTGATTCTCCGCCATGTTGCTCCCCATGATGAGGATGACATCGGCGTTTTGCATGTCGATATAATGATTTGTCATGGAACCGCGACCGAATGACTCGGCCAATGCGCCGACGGACGGGCTATGGCAGACGCGGGCCTGGTGATCCATATAGACAATTCCCAGGGCGCGCGCCATGGTTGTAATCAGCCAGCATTCCTCGTTGTCCACGTTGGAACTGCCATAGTGACCGATCGCTTCGCAGCGGTTGACCAGCTCTCCCTTGGCATTGTGCTTGATGAAATTCTTGTCACGGGTATCCTTGATCAGGCGGGCCATCCGGGGCAACGCCCACTCCCAGTCCTTTTCCTCCCATTTATCGCCGCCCGGCCCCCGGTAGAGAACCTTGCGGAGCCGGTGTTCATTGGCCTCCGTCATCTGGAAGAAACCGGACCCCTTGGCACAAAGCGCTCCCTCGTTGATGGGATGATCGGCGTCGCCTTCGATGTTGATGATCTTTCCCGTTCCCTTGTCGACGCTGCAGATGAGCCCGCAGCCGCAGGAGCAGTAGCAGCAAGTCGTGGTCGTCTGTTTGGCGATCTTGACCCGCTGCATTTTGTCCAGTTCTTCCGCGTAAGCCCGGACCGGATTCAGGTTGATTCCCAGCGTGGACAGAGCAACACCGCCTCCGACAGCGCCGGTCATGGTTAAGAAACCTCTTCTTGTAATTTGCATAAAAAGCCTCCCTCGTACCTTTTTAAATTTCTTCTTTTTCAGATGTCCCCCCAGGCCATCGTATTTAAGTCTTCCCGCCGACAATCATGAACCGCTTGTGGATCATCCCGTTTATTGATCTTCATGACAAAAAGGCGCAATTTACCCGCCAGGATCATTCCGACAGTCAGACGACAAGGCCGCACCGGCTGGGAGATATTCCTACTGCTTAAATTATTTTCATTGGGGAGAAACGGATGGAACCATTTCGCCTCATCCATATGTCATGCCGCGTTCTCCGCGGCACAACCATGGAAGAGACTAAACGGTCATGGGCGGAAAAATTGACAGAACGTTATTTTCAGAAAACCATACAGGTTCTCTTTCCAGGCTTCATATTACCCGGATGAAACACTTAATTTCGCAATGCATAGAATCTCCTACATTTTGAACAATTGTCTTACGGAGAAACGGTTTCTACCGCTCACCTTGGTTTATAAAATCCCTTTTTATACGACGCAATTTTCTGCCTTCGTCTACACGGACAGTAAAATTAATACTGTCAAGATACTCCAGAAGCGGAATGCTGTATTTGCGCGAAACACCAAACATGCCCTTAAAATCCCGCGGCGTCAGGATATCCTGGCGGTTGAAAAAATCATGCAGCACATTGATCAAATGGTCTATGTTCTGCCGATGTATATAGATATCGTCCTTAATGTGAATGATTCTTCCCAGCCGCCGCAGGTAGTTGTGCGCATCAATAAATTTCTTTCTATCCAGTTTCAGCGCTTCGGCGACTTCGGCGGTAGTCTGGAGCAACAAACCATAATCCACAAAAGCTTTTTCCAATTGAGCGACGGAAGGATCTTCTTTCTTACCACCGCCCCAATTGCACCGCACATCGTTTGCAAGATTACCATTGCCCTTACTCACTGCTTTACCCTTTTCGGCAGGACGTCCGTCCATCATTACAAATCACTCCGGCGGAAGTCCCGTTAGGTGTATCTTCCCGCTATTTGCGCGGGAAGGCTTGCTCCTTTATTTAATTTTCGCAATCCGGACGGCACAGGCCTTGTATTCGGGTGTCTTGGTTATAGTGTCGTAGGCATTATTGGTCAGCCAGTTGCAGTTGCCTTCGCGGTAATGGAAAGTCATCCAGACAACACCTCGGGGAACTTCATCCGTCACCCGGGCGGGAATCGTCACTTTCCCGCGTCGGGATTCCACCACAATTCTTTCCCCGTCTTCTATTCCCTTTTCCCTGGCATCGGCAATGGAAATATCAGCGGTTTCCCCTTTGTAAATGGCATCCATACCGCTTCGTCCGGTTTGTGTTCTTGTGTGATACTGGGAAAGCCTTCTACCGGTGCTCAAAACCAGAGGATAATCTGCATCGGCTACTTCTTCCGGTGGCGTCCACTCAAGGCCTTTAAAAATTCCCTTGCCATGAGTGAATTTTCCGTCTTTATGAACGATCGGTGTGCCGGGATGAGTTTCACTGGGGCATGGCCATTGCAGCCCGTCTTTTTCAATCCGGTCAAAGGTTATTCCTTTGAACATAGGACACAAGACCGCCAGTTCCTTATCACAAATATCCCGCCCGCTGTTGGACGCCCAATCATGCCCCATTTTCCTCGCGAGTTCTTTGAATATCCACCAGTTCGGTTTAGCAATGCCTGGGGGAGTTTTTATCGTCCTGACCATGCTGACACGGCGCTCCAGGCTGGTGAATGTTCCTTCATCTTCACACCAGGATGCTGAAGGTAGAATCACATGGGCAAATTTTGTTGTTTCATTGGGGAAAATGTCCTGCACCACCAAAAACTCGGCGGAACTCAGGCACTTCTCGGTATGAGTGATATTGGGCTCGGCATTGGCCAGATTTTCTCCGAACACCCAGAGCGCCCGGATTTTTTTGGTGATCAATCCTTCCAGCATGGCATTGATCATTATTCCCGGTTTATCGGGAAGAGATTCCACATTCCATGCTTTCATGAATTTTTCCCTGTTTTCGGGAACGGTCACGCTCTGATAGCCGGGGAAAACAACCGGCAGCGCACCCATGTCGCAGGCGCCCTGCACGTTGTTCTGTCCGCGCAGCGGGTTTACGCCGCCGAATTCAACACCCACATTGCCCAGGAGCATCTGGAGATTGGCGGTACTCATTACATTATTCGTCCCACAGGAATGCTCGGTTATTCCCAGTGTATAAATCAGCATCGAGGGTCTTGTGGCAGCCATTTCATGGGCGATTTGGATTATTTTCTCAGCAGGAACCCCGCTTATCCGAGCTGCTTTCTCGGGCGGATAATTCATGACAGCCTTTTTCAACTCTTCGAACCCCGTGCAGTTTCGGGCGACATATTCCTTGTCATATAAATCTTCATTGATCAGAACATTCATGATGCCGTTCAAAAAGGCCACATCCGAACCGACCTTGATCTGGGCGAATATATCGGCCATTTTCGCCATCTCGTGGCGTCGTGGATCCGCAACGATAAGCTTCGCACCCTTCAATTTTGCCTGCTTGACGTAATAAGAAACAACGGGATGAGCCTCAGTCATGTTCGTTCCGATCAGGAAAAACATTTTAGCATCTTTATATTCGGCAATGGAGTTGGTGCCGGCCCCCGACCCAAAGGACGCAGCCAGACCGGCGACGGTCGGCGCGTGACAAACCCGTGCGCAATGATCAATGTTGTTGGTTTGAAAAACAGCCCGGAATAACTTCTGCATATTGTAAGAATCTTCATTAATACTGCGCGCGCAACTGATGCCGGCAACGGAATCGGGACCATGCTGGGCAATGATTTCCTTAAACCGGGCGGCAACCAGATCGAGCGCCTCATCCCAGGAGGCTTCGCGGAATTCACCGCCGGCCTCACGAATCAGCGGAGTTTTGAGCCGGTCTTCGGAGTAAATGAAATCATAAGCGAAGCGGCCCTTAACACACAAACGGCCATAATTCGGAGCACCATCTTCGACACCGGTAATTTTCACTATCTGTTCGCCTTTAACATGAAGGTCCTGCTGGCAACCGGTGCCGCAGTATGGACAAGTCGTGCGGACATGTTTGACTTCCCAGGAACGCCCCAACCCCTGTGCCTTTTTCTCCGTCAGCGCGCCTGTTGGACAGACCTGCACGCACTGGCCGCAGAAGACGCATTCACTGTTGCTGTAAGGCAGATCGCCGCCTGTAACTATCTTGCTTTTCGCTCCGCGATAACCATGCGAAATAGCCCGATTGACAACAAGCTCATTACAGGCCTGAACGCAGCGGCCGCAAAGAATACAGCGGCTGAAATCACGGACGATAAAAGAGTTTTCATTCTCTGTCGGATAGATATCGTCTTGTTTCTTTTCTTGAAATTTCAGTTCGGTGATTTTATAGAAATAGGCCAAATCCTGCAGGCGACAATTGCCGTTGGCCTCACAGGTCATGCAATTATGTTTGCCGCTCGCCAACATTAATTCGACATTGAGTTTTCTGGCCCGATGAACCGCATCACTGTTTGTGATCACCTCCATGCCCGGCGAAACCGGTGTGGAACAAGCCGCCATCAGCGAACGAGCACCCTTTACTTCAACACAGCAAATACGGCAGGCGCCGGTGGGCGTCGCGTCTTTCAAATAGCAGAGAGTAGGAATTTCAGTACCACTATTTTTAGCCGCTTCCAGAATCATCTGACCCGGTGTAAAAGGCGTCTCCTTGCCGTTCAAAACAAATGTATCACTCATAATCATTATCTCCCGCGAATTATTAATAAACAACATGCAATCCGGAGATTTCCGAGAAAAATGCGAAAACCAAAGGCATTGCATCATTAGTAAATGTTGATAAAACTGGTTTGGTTGTGACGACCAAACATAGCTTCCTTTCTACGTACTGCCGTTCTTTCGCGGCAGAACGGTCAGGAACCTATTTGGTCTGCGGGAGGAAAGAAACGGTGAGACGATTTATCTGAAACTCTACGAGTTTCCTAGATAAGACTCATAAAAAGTATTTGTTGAAAAATAATAACATTACTTGTCTTCCTTATTTGTTTTGTTGACACGCCTGTAGAAACATTTTTTGACAATCGAAGCGTAACCTGATGGAAAATTACATAAAAGTCAATATGTTAAATAAAGCACAGTAAATAACCGGGCATATTCCTCAATTATAACAACTTAATAATCGATACTACGGAAATACGTGCCCACATGATTTTATAATGATAGGGCATACATTATATTAAAAATTATTATGATTCTAAGCACAGTAATGTTAAAATTTAATGAAAGGCATTGATAATGTGCCGTAAAGAGATAAGCGGGCCCTCTTTACGGCGCATTAATTTCATAACAGCATTTCTCTGATAATCAGTATTGAGCAGAACAAAAAGATGAATCACTTCCAGATTTTTTGTCTATTGAAGATGAATATCAAGTATGTTATGAGGGAAAAATGTTTGACGATCATTTCAAAAGCATAACTATGCAGCAAATGGAAGCTCTCATCGCTCTGGTTGTAGAGGGAAGTTTCAGCCGCGCCGCCAAAAGAATGCTGCTTACTCAACCGGCTCTTACCAAGAATATCAAAAACGCGGAAGATTGCCTGGGTGTAAGGATCGTCAACAGAAGCACCGCCGGTATCTCATTGACACCGGAAGGCAAAATTATTTACGATTACGCACGGCGCATGGTCAAACTCAGAAACGAAGCCAGGGAAAAAATCATTGCTCTGGGCAAAAATGCCGGCGGTAATATTTACTTGAGCGCCAGCACTATTCCGGCTGATTATATTCTTCCCCGCGTTTTGAGCTCCTACAGGAAAACAAACCCGGATACTAAAATATACATCAAAACTGCCGACAGTGAAGCGGCGATGAATATGGTTTTGGACAACGAAGTAGAAATCGGCTGCATCGGCAAGAAGCCTCTGAATAATAAGCTCGCGGCGGAACCACTCTGGAAAGACCGCCTTGTCCTGATTGTTCCCAAATTTCACCCTTGGTGCAAAAAGAAAGCAGTGACTTTCCCGGATTTACTAAAGGAACCTTTTGTGCTCAGAGAAAGAGGTTCAGCAACACGGGATTTATTCGAAGCGCATTTAAAAACAAAATCACTAAGCCTCTCCCAGTTTGATATTTGCGGCGCACTGGGAAGTTCCGAGGCAGTCAAGGAAGCGGTAATTGCGGGGCTGGGAGTAACCGTTATTTCCATTTATGCCGTTTCACGGGAGATTTCCCAGGGATTACTCTTCGAAGTTCCCGTTCAGGGATTCTCGCCGGAAAGGAATTTTTATTTAATTTATAAACGTCAATTCGATTTCCGGCCGTTCCATAAAACATTCGTTGACTTTATCAAGCATTATAAACCTCTTGATCCAGCCTGAAAATATTGAGGAACTTATCCATAACTCAATTACTCTCTATAGAACAAGGGGTTGCAACCCCTTGTTCTATAGGGCAGATGAATCTTAAAGGATTCAGATTCCTGAAAGACAGGAAATTATTTAACTTTTAAAATTTTGCCGCAATACCCGCCCAAAAGCTTCGTCCCGGAGCGGGATAACCAACTTCCGGTTCATAATCTTTATCGAAAATATTTCTGCAGGCAACATAAACTTCAAAATAGTTCCAGACAGGCTGTGTAATCTTGGCGTCAAATATCGTATAGTCGCTCGCCTCCAGCACTTCCGTTGTCGGGCTTGACGGGCTGGGCAGTTGGGAGTAAGTCTTGCCGACGTAAGTCATGTTGAAATTAAGCCGTGTTTTAGCTGCGGGGACCATGTATTGAACACCAAGGTCTACTTTATGTTTAGGAACATAGGTTACATCGTCGGTTACTCTGCCTTCGCTGCGGTTGCGGGCTTCTTCATACGTATAGTCGGCCCGCAGAATCAGACCATCCAGCGGGTATACTTCGGCATTCACCTCAAAGCCGTACAGTTGGACCTCACCTACGTTGTAATTGGTGCCGATCCAGCCTGGGCCATCCTTGGAAATCATGTCTTCGACATCATAATAAAATAAGGACATTCCTGCTCTGGCGTAGCCGGCAATGGGACGCGATACTCCCACAGTATAATTCCAACTTTTTTCCGCTTTCAGATTCTCATTTCCCCCTTTGGTGGAGTAAAGCTCGTTTAAAGTCGGGAAACGGCTTTTGTGGGCGACAGAACCAAATATCTTGGTTTTGTCGTTAAAGGTATAGGTCAAACCCGCCATCGGATTAATACAATCGCTGTCACTGGCAGGGTATTCGCTCATGTAGTCGAAATCTCCATTGCTCTTCGTGTTTGTTTTTTCCGCTTTGTCCACATCAAACCAGTCGTAACTGATACCGGCCACAAAGGATAAATTTTTAATCAGGTTAAATTCATTTTCCACACCTACGGAACCGGTGAAGGATGCAGATTCCTCAAAGGGCAGGTATTCGTCGTCGCGCTGCTCATGATTATCTTTTTTATAATGAACAGAAAATCTCAGGACATCCCAGTCAACCGGCTGATAGTCGGCAAAGAAGGAACCGCCGATGATGTAATCTTTATAGGAGCTGTGAGCAAGCTGCGTTGAGTATGTCTGATCGGTATAGGAATCCAGATTATCATTATGGTGGTGATAAAACAGCTTGGCTTTCAAGGTCACCTTATCATGAACCTTCTGTTTGGCATCCAGATCAACTCCCCAATCTTTATAGCCGGGTATGCGGGCGAACTGCGTAAAATATGGTCTGCTGTTAAAATATTGCAGGCTGTTGGTTGACGGGGACCAGGCTTTATCTCTGTCCAGATAATGGAAATTTACGTAAAACTCGGAGCCTTCTTTAGGTTCTACTCCAAATTTAGCCCAGATATTATTACTCTCATAATCCGAATTGAGCCGTTCGCCTTTATTCTGTAAAGTTTCATACGTCGTTGTCCTGGTTTTCCCTTTCTGCTTGGTAACGGCGGTTGGCCTTGGTTCAAAATCGTCGGAAAGATCATAACCCTCCGATTTTGCGTATGTGTAATTCAACCAGTAATTAAATATTCCGGTCTTCATACCATGCGTGGCGGATGCCCGGTAAGTATAATTTTCCGACAACTCAAACGAGACGCTGGTATAAGGCTTTTCTGAAGCTTTTTTGGTAATAACATTAATAACTCCACCCAAAGCATTGGCTCCATAGAGAACGGAAGGAGCGCCCTTGGTGATTTCAATCTTGGCGATATTCTCTGTGGGAATCTGGTTCAAATCCAGTTTACCGTATTTGGTTTCATAATAGGGCACCCCGTCAATTAAGACCAGCAGCTGGTGCTGCGCAAATCCATGAATAGAAATATTGGGCATGCCCTTCTCTCTGGGAGTAACACGAACGCCGGGCGCGTTAAATAAAGCCTCAGCCAGAGTTTTACTGTTGGTGGCCTTGATATCCTCCGCAGTAATTTCGTTAACTACGGCTATTTCCTTGACCCTGGCATTTTCTGAAGAGACCACCACTTCACCCAGTTCATAGGCCTCAAATTCCTTTGACGGCTTTTTTGCCGTCTCCGCCGCCCAGCAGATGTTAAAAAGAAACGAAACTAACAAATACAGCGGCAAAAAAAATAATCCCCTCCCTCTCTTCACATTTTCTCTCCTTTCCTGGAATATTTATGCAGAGTAACCTTGGCGATGTTGTCCGAGGCAACTCCGCAAATTTTTTATCCTTCATGGATGCAGATAAACGTACTGCATTGTTTTGCAGGCGATATATTTATGATTAAATAGCGCTCCGCTATATATTTACATATATAACGCATGTCAAGTTTTTTCTTGCCATGCCCATATGTTATTATTAGCATAACTTCATGCATCGCCGACTTTCTCAATTTTTTTAAGGATAAGTAAAAATCTGCAGCAGAAAAAGGAGTCGTTAATTTGGAGAGAAAAAAATAGATATTTGTTTCCGGTTTACCGTTTGGACCGGACTGAAAGTAACTCTATAGGTATATCACTGGTGCATCAGCTTGTTCGCCTCATCAACGGTGAGGTCAACCCCGAGGAAGAGCTTGAAAAACTTTTGTGTCTCTTTTACCATATCGATGCGGCATCGTTCCGGATAGAGAAGACTTGCAACCCATTTCACACCCAACAGCCGCATGAAAGAGGGAGGACGATCGAACCAGTTGAACGGCTGATTCGGTATCAGATAAACTCGTCTATTCTTTACGGCCCTGAGCCTTTTCCAGCGGCGGTCGTTAAATACTTTCCGGTAAAAGACGTCCTCAAAAACAAGAATCACATCCGGATCATAAAGCATCACCTGTTCAATCGATACTTTTTCCATGCCGAATAAATCACGTGCGGCGCAGTGATAAACATTCCTGCCACCGGCCAGATTGATAAGCTCCGTGTGCATCGAGGCGTCGCAATCGGTGTTGAGGCCGTCTACACCTTCGGCGTAATACACGGAAATCTTTTTCTTCTTATCTATTCCTGCCGTAAACGCTTGCATGTCAGAAATCGTTTTGCGGGCATAAGCAGCCAGTTCTTTGGCCCGCGCTTCGCGACCCAGCAGGCGGCCCAGGTACATGAGGGCCGCCGGATAGTCATAAACAGTGGAGAGATTGACGGCCACTACCGGCGCGGGCAGGGCTTTCAGTAGCACTTCATTGGTTTTTGAACTGAATGCGGAACTAAACTTCTGGACGACGATGACCTCGGGTTTTACTTTCAAGATCATTTCTATATTTGGCGTATTCCCCTGGCCGTACCATCCGCCAAGCAACGGAAAAGACAGGATTTCTTTACGAAGATATCGTTTCTCGTACTCGCGGATGGGGACGGTAAGCCCTGCAAGCATGACGGGATCAATTGCGTAAAGTAAATTGGTCATGGGCGGCGAAGCGCTGTAAACCTTACGGGGTTTATCGGCGATGGAGAACTTTCGCCCGAACATATCGGTGATTTCCCTACATTGAGATTGCTTCGCAGGAACAAATACCGCAATGATAAAAAAAACGGTCAATGAGCACAGCACCCTGAATCGTATTTTCTGCGCCGTCGCTATCCTGTTCAGCATAAAATAACCTCACTGTCTTGCGCCAAGTCCATAACTGCTCAAGGGCAGCTATTTCTTCCTTATGCCGCCAGTCTCCGGACGATATCGTCGTAGTCCCTGATTACGGTCACAAAGCGAATTCCGCCCCTATTCTTGATCTGCATAAAGGAGGACCCTTCACTGACTGATCTCAACACCGTATCCTTTTGCGTCACCACGCTTCCGGCAAGCACATCTATTCCATATTCGAAAAGCGCCTCGGAAAGGGGCGTAGTAGGACCGAGAAGCATTTTGACGCTTTCCTTCGGGCAGAGTTTCAGGATACCCGGCAGAGTATTGTTCAGAAGTGTCGTGCTGGAAATGACAACGATGTCCGACTGTGGAATAAAAACGGCACCCTCCTCTTCAGTTAAATCCCCCGGCCGGGGCCGTTTTTCTATGATCCAGAGGTTTCCGGCGTCTTTCGCCAGGGCATCCATATTGGGAAAGTGGCCGATAATGGAGATGTTCTTACCCTTGCCCATATCCTTGGCAATCTGCAAGCCGTCAATGTCGGCATACCGCTGCGGATCGATGTCGAGAAGTGAATTGATTGCCGCCAGTCCCAGAGAGGCATCCGCCATCCCATCATCAAGGCAATAGCGGGCCAGCTCGAGCGCCGTCATCTCCGTGAAGGAGCCCTCCCTTCCTTCGGACTTCTCATGACGGCATCCAAAACCATGGGGCATGGTCGAGGCCAGACCGGTCCGCCTGCTCACCACGGCAGTCCAACTGAGCCCCCTTCTTACATCCTCAACAGGAGCGTCTTCTTTAATGCTAGCCAGTATGCTGTTCAGAATTTTCATATTGTTCCCTTCTACAGTATTATCTCTTCAAAGAAATAGTTGATCGCGGCGCCAGTCCAGCGGCAGTACCTGTATCTTATTTCCCGCCTTTACGGCAGCTCCTTCCGGAACGATGGTCAGGGAATTGGCTGCCGCCAGGCAAGCCTGCATGCTTTTCTCTTCCGTTATATCGAACTTTACCTGACACTCCCCATCAAGCGTCTGTAAACTGGTAAACATTGCAAAAGCCACCGGCCTTTTATGCCGGACAGCGTCCAGGGCAATCGCTTCAACCGATGGATGAGCGACTGTCTTGAAACCCAGCATCCGGAGGAGAGCAGGCCTTACCAGTGTTTCAAAATTGATCAGGCAGGCTGCGGGAGGACCGGGCAGGGAGAAAACAGGAATTGCCTTTTGCATACCGTCTGCAGAAAGCCGCCTGAGAATTCCGAATGCGGTAGCCGTACCCGGCATCATTCGAATACCGGGAAACACAACCTCGCCGATTTTTGCCACAACCAGCCGGACCAGATCGAAGTCGCCTTTGGAAACACCGCCGATAGTGATGATGGCGTCCGCCGTCAATCCTTTTTGGATTTTCGCGGCAAGGGCTGTTTCTTTATCACGGGCAATTCCCAAAATCTTCGGAACACCTCCGTAATGCCTTACAAGAGCGGCAACCGCAACACTGTTGCCGCTGTATATTTTTCCTCGGGTCAACCTTCCGCCCGGACGGACCAGTTCATCGCCGGTGGCAATGATGGCTACTGTCGGCTTACGAAATACCATAATCCGACTCTTTCCCATGGAGGCAAGGGCGGAAATCTGCACGGGACCAATCAAGGTTCTTTCCGGTATTATTGTATTACCTTCCCGGATATTGCTTCCGGCAGGCCATATGTTGTCCCCCGGCAACAAGCCAATGCCGATTTTCACCCCCACCGGATTTTTCTTGCCGGGTCCGTTTTTGTTTCCGGTTTCATCGGTATCTTCAAATCTTACAACGCAATCGGCGCCCTGGGGAATTATGGAACCGGTCATAATACGAATGGCGGCACCAGGCGCTAAGACACAATCAGTCGGGAAACCGGCTCGCACCCGGGCAATAACCCGGAGAATCACCGGATTATCCTGAGCGGCCTCTCTGATATCCTGAGATCTTACAGCGTATCCGTCAAAGCCGGCGATGGCCGATTGCGGAAGGTTAAATTCAGCACAAATACTCTCGGCAGCGACAAAGCCGGCACAGGCCCGGAGTGGTATTTCCACCTTTTCCAACCTTTGAACTTTATCCAGTATGGTCTTCACTGCATCTTCATAGTTTGGCAGCATATTACCTTTTTGCGTTATTCTTTTTCCCACCACATAACCGCCCATCGAACCACATTGGCATACGAGAGTCTCCAGCCGCCGTAGCAAGAAATCAGGTGATCTTTTACGTAGTCGGAGATATTTTCTTTTTCACGGGAGCTTAAATCATTAAACATCCACTGCATCGACTCGACGGCCTCTTCAGGACTTTCGTATAACCTGTTGCGTATTTCTTCGATAAACGTGACATGCGCCTGAATACCCATCTGATAAAGCAAATTGTAGTTATAGATGTAGTCGGGCCCTGATTCAAAAGGCCTGCCGATTGCGTCAAAGATGCGACGGTCACGGGGGCCGTCTCCGGCAACGGACACTATATAGACGCGTTTTCTTGCCATCGCGCTGAGCTTCAGAATGGAAGCCTGAAGATCGTCGACAACCAAGGAACGGGAAGCTATAGCTACATCGCAACTATTAATGCCGAGCTTGCCCCAGTCATCTTCCCATTGACCGTGGATAATGTTTACGTTGCAGATACCTTCTTGTTCGCAGCGTTTACGAACCACTTCCAGCATCTCCCGGGAGAAATCGACCGCAGTGACGGAAGAAACCAGCTTTGCCAACGGAACGGCAAGGGTTCCGCTGCCACAGCCCATATCAAAGACCGTCCAGTCGGCTCTGGGTTTCATGATTGCCAGAAAGTGATCGATGTATTCTGTTTCCGTTGCTTTGGCAAAAGATGGCGCCCGCTTGTCCCAGAAGAAGGAATCCCGCTTGGGGGAGTTACGCAAGGCAAGCTGGGCCTGCCATACACGGTTCCAATCGATCGCCTTCATGTCAATGCATTCCCCCGGCAGCCTGTTCTTCTCGGTGTCTTCCCGCCCGAATTCATTTACATCCGATCCACAATTCACTTTCCCGTTTCCTCAAGATCGGAGTAATAGCTTTTTCCCGCAGCACAGGGACGGCATAAGATTCTGCCGTTTTTCTCTTCGTGCCGCAGATCCATGACCCGCTCTCCGCAGGCCTCGCAGGTGACGATGCGCAGCGGTTTACCCGGCAAGTCCTCAGGTTTGAGTTCTACATGGACTTCCCTGGTCTCGAAGAGTTCCTCCAGGGGCATCATGGCATATTCCTTTGTATGCGGCGACTTCTCGATCTCTTCTCTTGTTGTCACCTTGTTCCCGTCTTTATTTTTCGCCCAGACACGGACGGCCTTGCCCGTTTGCAGGTTAATGAATGTTGCCGCCATCTTGCCATGATCAAAAATCTTCATTGTCCGCTTGCCCGGATGACAACCGGTCACCGCGAGAATCGCATCACTTGCACATCTGTCCATCTCGACATAGACGATAATATTTTTCCTGTCCGCCCCTTTCGGATCTTTGATGCCGATCTCGTTGAGACCCAGAATGGCCATCCGGGTGCCGATGATGGTTCCGGCGCAAGCTTCTCCATGAAATGCTTTGGCCTCCTTTATACATGTTTCAAAGTCCAGCTTATTATCCACGTCCATCTTTTCTTCCTCCATCAAAAGTTTCCCCTGCGGTATCCGTAACCGCTTTGCTGTGCCTGACAAAATCGCCGAATGTCGCTATCCATTGATATAAATAACGGGCGTTGTGTATCACAGTGGATAACGCCCGATCAAGTTCTTTTTGATGCCTGTTCTCTATTTCAAATTTAACAATACTTCATAGGTTACTTAAAATTTGTGGCCTGTTACCTCATATTGACAAAACATTTTAGATCTTCACATTTTGTGCCCGCTTGTGGTATGTAACAATCATGAAAATATACTTAAAATTGAGTGTTTTAAATGACGAGGGAATGGCCGTAATCGGCAAGGGCAGCATCCATTTGCTTCGTAATATCGAGCGGCTGGGTTCCATTAATCAAGCCGCCAGGGAAATGGACATGTCTTACGTAAAAGCATTGAAAATAATCAGGAAAATGGAGAGTTCCCTGGGGGCAAAGATACTCAAAACAACAATCGGCGGCAAGGATCATGGTGGTTCGGAACTCACGCCTCTGGCTGTCAAGTTACTCAACCTTTTTACGGCCTACGAAACAAAAGTAGAAAACTTTGCCAATAAGCAGTTCACAATAATGGAAAAGCATCTTGACGCCATGCGGGAAAAATAAATCGTTTCACAAGTAGACCGTGTAAAAGGAAAATCATCATCAACAATCTAAAAGGAAGAAAATGGAAGAAAAAAAAGACATTCGCCTGACACAAACAGTACAAAGCGCGGGTTGAGCCTGTAAGATAGGTCCGGGGGACTTGTCCGATATTATGTGCGATTTGCCGCTGATTCAGGATCCGAATTTGCTGACCGGATTCGAACATGCGGAAGACGCGGGCGTGTATAAACTGGCCGCCGATCTCGCGATTGTTCAAACAGTTGATTTTTTTACTCCCACTGTTGACGACCCCTTTGTATTCGGTCAGATTGCCGCCACCAACGCATTGAACGACATTTATGCTATGGGCGCAAAACCTTTAACCGCCATGAATATTGTCTGTTTCCCGATAAAGACAATGCAGAAAAGTGTTCTGCGGGAAGTACTGCTGGGCGGATTGGATAAAATGCGCGAAGCCGGAGTATTGCTTGTCGGCGGTCACAGCGTTGAAGATAATGAAATCAAATACGGCCTTTCGGTAACCGGCGTCATTCATCCGGATAAGGTCTTGTACAATCGAGGAGCAAGGGTGGGCGATAAACTGATTTTAACCAAGCCTCTGGGTACGGGCATTATCAGCACCGCCATAAAGGTCGAAGAAGCATCTCCCGAACTGATAAATCAGGCGGTCCGCTCCATGACAGGCCTGAACAAAAAGGCCTGTGAGATAATGATCGCCGAAGGTGATGCTCACGCCTGCACAGATATAACAGGATTTGGTTTTTTAGGGCATGCCTGCGAGATGATTGAAGGCGGCGATGTCGGTCTACGCATCAATTCGGCGGCTATCCCGGTCTTTGCTGGAGTGCGCGACCTGATGGAAACGGGTCTTATTCCCGGCGGTCTATACCGTAACAAGAATTTCCGCCTCAACCAGGTTGATAAAGAAGAAACCTGTCCGGACTGGATGTTTGATCTTCTGTTCGATCCGCAGACTGCGGGAGGATTGTTTTTCAGTCTACCCGGCGACAAGGCGCAAAAGGTTGTAGCGAAAATGTTGAATTCAGGAATTGTTGGCGCCGCTGTTGTCGGTGAGGTTGTTGCGGAACATCCCGGTAAAATTGTAGTTTATTAAGGATAATCATGGATGATGCAAAAAAAGAGTTGTTGAAAAAACTGCCGAAAATTGACGAAGTTCTTCTGATACTGGAAAAGCACAATATTTATAATCTGGCTTCACGCTACCTGGTTAAAGAGACCTGTCGAAGGGTTGTTCAAGATTGGAGAGAAAAAATCGTCAAGGGCAAAAATAAACAACCGCCCGAATCCTGTCCCGATGCAGCAATGGTTGCCCGTGAGGTGGAAAAATCAATAAAAGGATTATACCACTGCAGGTTGCGAAGGCTTGTCAATGCCACCGGCGTTATCCTGCATACCAATCTCGGCCGCGCCCCGCTCTGTCCGGAAGCCATCGAAAGAATTGCCGAAGTTGGCAGGGGCTATTCCAACCTGGAATTTGACCTGGCCAAAGGTGAACGTGGCCAACGCTACGATCATGTAAGTTCGTTAATATGTGCTCTCACCGGAGGCGAAGACGCCCTTATTGTAAATAACAACGCCGCGGCTGTTTTGCTTGTTCTCAACACGCTGGCGGAAGAAAAAGAAGCGATAGTTTCCCGCGGTGAGCTCATTGAAATCGGCGGTGAATTCCGCATCCCGGAAATTATGCAAAAAAGCGGATCTCTTCTGCGCGAAGTCGGAACAACCAACCGTACACGGCTGGCCGATTACGAAAATGCCGTCAATGCTGATACCGGCCTGATTTTAAAAGTACACACCAGCAACTTCCGAATAGTCGGCTTTACCGAAGAAGTGGACATTGAATCCCTGGCCGCCCTGGGCAGAAGCCGCGGCATTCCGGTAATGGATGATCTGGGCAGCGGCTGCCTGATTGATCTGGAGCAATTCGGCCTTCAGCATGAACCTACGGTTCGCGAAACATTGGCCGCCGGCGCCGACGTGGTCACCTTCAGCGGGGATAAACTTCTGGGCGGACCACAGGCGGGGATCATTGTCGGCAAAAAAGATATTTTGGAAAAAATCAAAAAGAATCCCTTAAACCGTGCACTTCGCATTGACAAATTTACCCTGGCCGCTCTGGAAGCCACTTTAATGCATTATCTGGTTCCCGAGACCGCACCGCAAAAGTTGAGGGCGCTGAAGGCGTTGACCGAATCCCCTGCGACGGTCAAAAAGCGCGCCCTTAAATTAATGACCCGCTTGCGGAAAGAAAATCTTGATGCACTGCAATTTTCCCTGCGCGAAGATTTTGCGGCAGCCGGCGGCGGATCTCTGCCCACGCAAAAGATCCCCACCACTCTGGTCGGCATCAAAAGCGGGAAAATACCCGCCGGTAAAATGGAAGAAAAATTGCGCAAAGTGGAAGTTCCCGTGGTTGTCAGAACAGACAAAGACGAAATACTGGTTGACTTGCGAACAGTGGCCGAAGACGAATTTGCCTTCATCATCGAAGGTCTAAGGCAAATGACCGCTTAATCATTGAACCAGTGATAGCAGCTGCTGCACCATTGCACAGAGTCTGAAAAACCATCTTGTTTGAGATCACCGTCCCCGCCGATAAGATCAGCAGTCTGCTTGCGCCGGAATTCGACGTCAAATTTTTATTTGCTTAAATATTAATTAAGTGTAAACTAATTTATACTTAAATTAAAAAGTACAACAATTCCTGAAAATACTTATCTTATACTATTCGCTCGTCTGATTTATTTAAGAAAATGATTAGATAAAGTGAGTGTAGTCGTTAAAGCATCATTCAAAACAGCTGCAAAACCATTGATTCAATATTGTTTGTTCAATCGTTGCAAAAGAATCTAAACTGATAAAAATTGAATGGAAGACCATGATTATGGTCAAGCCTGATAAAAATATTATTAGCTCTCAGCAAACCAGGATACGCTATAATCGTATTGCGTCGATTTACAATCTTCTCGAAGCAATTCCGACATCATTTATTGATAATTGGAGAAAAAAATTACTAAAGAAGGCAAAGGGAAAGATATTGGAGGTTGGTGTTGGAACAGGGAAAAATTTTCATTTTTATCCAGCCGGCGCGGAAGTTACGGCAATCGATTTTGCAGAGAAAATGATTGCCCTAGCTAAAAAGAATGCAGAGAAAAAAGGATTAACCTTCAAAATTGAGGAGGGGGATGTTGAAAACCTTGCCTATCCTGATAATTTCTTTGATACGGTTGTCGCGACATTTGTGTTTTGTTCCGTACCAAACCCTTTACAGGGACTTAAGGAATTGCGAAGGGTAGTCCAACCGGATGGACGGGCTCTATTGTTGGAGCACGTTCGGATCGACAATCTGATTATAGGGTGGATTATGGACCGTCTGAATCCCCTCATCTTTCGCCTTGTCGGGGCCAACATCAACCGGCAAACCGTAGAAAACATCAAGGCGGCGGGTTTTCTGATTGAAGAAATAGAACATCTGGGATTCATGAAGATGGTTAAGATGGTGATTGCCAAACCGAACAAGGATAATCCAGGCGCAGGAGGTCTGGCATGATTGAGCATGGTTTTTCGCAAGTCTTTAAAGCTGTTAAATAGGGGGTGTGTATGTATAAAATTCAGTTACCGTTCCTTGTGTTCTTTTTAACATCCCTGGCAGCTTGCTCCGACGATTATTTCTTCGGTCCCAGGGGTGGCGGTGGATGGGGACATATGATGTATTACGGTTATGGAGGAGGTTTTATGTGGCTGCTGCTTATTGTTATTATCGGCGTGCTGATCTACCTGGTGATTCAGAACACTAAATCAAAGGGGAAAATGGGAAACTTGGAAGAAACTCCTATCGACATTCTAAAAAAACGTTATGCCAGGGGAGAAATTACAAAAGATGAGTTCGATAAGATTAAAAATGATCTTTAAGATTAAATACTATTTAAAAGGAGGATGACATGAAAAAGTATATGACGATGATCGGTGTAGTTTTTATTGCAATAGTTTTGGCAATACCGGCAATGTCTCAACCTCGTTACGGTTACGGGCCGGACTATGGTGACGAATATGGTGGCTTCCGAATGGGCCGTGGAATGGGGCCAGGATATGGAATGGGCTATGGGGGGATGATGGGAGGCTATGGCGAATGGAATTATGTACCTCAAAAACTACCTATTCCTAAAAATCAGGAATGGATTAAAAAACTCCGGGAAATCCTTGCGCTGGAAAGGCTTTCTTTTGACCAGTACGTAGCGGATGCAGACAAATATAATACTTATATGCCTTATAGAATGGTAATCCCACAGGAGCAAGACCACGTAGCAACGATTGAGCAAATGTTTAAGGCATATGGTTTATCTTCAAAGGATATCAAGCCATTGACTGTAAGGGAAACAAAGTCGCTTGAGGATGCCTATGGATTATGCATCAAAATGGAACGTGACCTCATCCCTCGTTACGAATGGCTTATCAACAACTCTGAAGATCGTGATTCGGCAGCAATTCTCAATAACATCCTGCTTCAGACACGGTATCACCTTGTTATGTTTGAACATGCCTTGCAAGTTGGCGGAGGCAGGATGGGCAGAGGCGGATGGTTTGGTCATGGTCCCGGAATGATGCGGGGATGGTAGGAGATCATAATCAAAATATAAGTTATCAAATATCTTCGAGTTTATAAATATTTTAAAGAATATAAGAAACAAAACTACGGGCAGGATTGGAAATATTCCTGCCCTTTTTTTTGATTAATAGTTGCAAATAGATTCTTATAATTATGGTTCATCCGACGCAGGCGCAATTTTAATTCAAATGCGAGATGAAATTAATCTTCTCACAACTCATTTTCAACTGCATGTATTCCACATGCCTTCAATGTACGCGGTTGCTTATGAAATCGTAAGCTTTTTTCTTCCTAAAGTTTCTTGATCAGCTTGCT
>Ga0208462_1000359_pt1 | contig 50025 bp, 38 predicted proteins | sample AD_SCU001_MetaG_FD_184452 | JGI IMG/M metagenome (GOLD analysis project Ga0208462, IMG submission 184452) | Active sludge microbial communities of municipal wastewater-treating anaerobic digesters from China - AD_SCU001_MetaG (SPAdes) (version 2) | ecosystem: Engineered > Bioreactor > Anaerobic...
TTGGTGAGTTCAAATATAACAGATAAGAGGCTTTTTGAGCTCGAGAATGCAATGATTGAAAAAACAAAAGACCTAAGGTCTAAACTTGATTTAGAGCTAAAAAGTTTAGGAGACCTTCAGGTATATGCAGGGGTAATTGAGAGGGTTTTAGAATCAGAGCAAAATCTTGAGAATTTCAAAAAGACTTTAAACAAATCAAAAAATATAAACCTTGAAGATGATGAAATAAAAGAGTTATTAACCCTTCTAAATATATCAAATGAATCTCAACAATTAAAGGAAGAGGTGCTTTTAGAATACCTAAGAAACAATGCAATTTTAGAGCTATCAAAAGGTATAAATCGGCTATATAGTGCTGAACTTTGGGTTAATTTTATTGGATTTGACAAAAAATATTACAACCTTTCCGAAGAGTCCTTAGAGATTGCTTGTGTTTCAAAGCTATCTGAAACGAAAGGATATATTGAATATTTTAGTCTATTATATCCTAGGTATTTAGATGATGCAAAAAAACTTTTAACAAGGGCTCAACAAAGTTATAAATCTAAAGATTTTGCACTTTGCATTTATCAGGGTTCTGAGGCAAAGGCATTTTTGAATAATGTAATGTCATCTTTATATATCACACTTGAACAATATAATCAGACAATCAAAAGAAAAATAGATGAAAGCGAAAAACAGATTGGACTACTTCAAGAGCAAATGGCATTTCCAATAATAGGATATAGTTATTACGAATATGCGACAAGTTTACTTGAGTTAGGAGATGTTTATTCTGCAAGCCTTTATTCTGAGTATGCTTTAGAGCTTTCAAATATGGATATATATTTTAGAAAACAAGGAAAGAGTTATGAATTTAAAGATGATAATGAGAAACCAATTCTTTTGCTATTTTTTTATGGATCTTTGTTTGGCTTTGCAATATCAATGCTTATAGTATTGTTTATGAGGCTAAAAAAATGATATTATCTTTTAGTATGGCTCTCAAAAGTCTTTATCTCTAAATAGTTGATTTGATGAAATCCAACATAATTTCGCATACTTAGGTTTTTTAAGCAGAAAATTTGAATAGACTTATTCATGAAATCAAAAAGATTTGTGGGCAACTAAATTTTTTCCATAATTAAAACGTTTTCAATATGGGTTGTATTTGGGAAAATGTCAAATGCAAACTGTCTTTTGATTAGATAACCTTTGATTCTTTTAATATCCTCACTTTGGCTTTTAGGGTTACAAGATATATAAACTATCACGTAAGGTTTTTCAAGATTGATTTTATCAATAAGCCTGTTTCCAATCCCTGACCTAGGAGGATCTAATATCAAAACTTTTTTTGATATATCAATTTTTGAGAGATTTTCATTTTTTAACAGGTCTGTTGCTATAAATTTCACATTTTTAATATTATTTGAATATGCATTTTCAATTGCAAGTTCAACTGAATCTCTTTCTAATTCATAGCCTTTAATTTCTTGAAATATTTCGGCAAGTGATAGTGTAATCGTTCCAACACCGCAAAAAAGATCAATTGCTTGCATTTGATTTAGATCTTTATAACAAGCTAACAATTCGGTTTTAGTCTTTATTAAAAGCTCTTCAAAACCAGATGTGTTCACCTGAAAGAAGCTGGTATTAGGAATTTTAAGTGAGTTTTCAAAAACCTTTTCCAAGAAATAGTTTTTCCCAAAGAGCGGGATATACTCTTCAGATACACTTACATCAGATAGCGAATCAGTAAGCATTACATAAGAGTTTTTTATTTCTTCTTTAACGCAAAATTCTTTAAACTCTTCTATTGCCAAATTGGTTTGATTATTTTTGGATAAAAGCAGTCCTATGCTAAAATCTTTTGTATTCTCTGCTGACCTTATCACAAAAAATCTCATTGTGCCTTCCTTTTTTTTAATATCATAAGCTGTTGATTTTGACTCTATCAAAAAATGGTTTAACTTTTTAATTATTGTATTGATAGAATCAAGTGCAATTGTGCACTTTTCAATTGGAACTGTTTTCCAATATACTCTTTTTTGCCTGAAAGAAAGTTTTTTAATAGGGTTTTTTATGTTATTATCTTCAAGAAAACCTTCAGATGAAATGGTTAAATCAACTCGGTTTCTATAACCTAATATTTTTTTTGAAGGGCTTATCTCAAGATATGCTTTTTTAATGCCTTCACAATTTTTAGGAGCATCTTTTGGAGAGTTAGAATAGTCTTTTGAAAGGGTTTTAGATTTATTTAAATTATCAATGTTAGAATTAATATCCGAAAAAAGTTTTTCAAGCAGTTCTTTTTTAAGCTCAAGTTGTTTTTCATAGTTCATATGCTGAAGAAAACAGCCTCCACACAATCCAAAATAAGAACAAACTGGCTCTACTCGGTTTTTGTTTATATTAGATATTTCTTTAGGTGTCTCACATATCGCTACATTTCTTTTTTTCAATTTAATAGTTGTTAAAACTATCTCCTCTTCAAGTGCATAAGGTATTAAGAGTTTGTATTTTTGCTTTGTTTTATTAATTTTATTTGAGGATTGGTTTTTGTTTTTTTCATCTGAATCTTCATTTAGATCTTGTTTTTTTATCCTTGAAATTCCATACCCTTCGTAATTGATATTAGAAATTTTAGCTTTGAAATATTCACTTGCGTCTTTTTTTAAACATTCTTCAGAATTTTCCTTTTTTTTCTCCTCAAGGGATGATTTTTGAATCTTGATTTTATCCATTTTTTATTCATTAATCTAAATTTATGCTTTTTTTTGTTTTTTATCTGTTTTTTTAGTTATTAATCCATAAATTAGTCATTATAACCTTTTTGGGCAATCATTTCTAATAAATAAATTATAAAAATAACTTCTAACAAACCTGAAGCCTTGAAAAGCTTTAAATATTTATTGCTCATTTATCGATATTAATGAGTGTTATTGTGGCGAGTGAGATAATCGTTTTTTTTAGGTTTTTATAAAAAATGTGGAAAAATCTCTTTAAAAATCCCTTTAAGAAAAAAAGATTTTCAAAAAAAAGATTTGTATTATCTGTTTTTTTAATAGTGTTTTTAAGTGATTTTTTAAGTGAATTATAGTATGTAGGGTTAAAAAAATGGAAAAGGTAGTAATGCTTTCACTTGATGATGAGAAGTCAAAAGATATAAGTAAGGTTCTTTCAAGTGATACTGCAAGACAGATTCTTTCATATCTTGCAAGTGTTGATGAAGCGAGTGAATCAGAAATCTCTGAGAAGCTGAAAATTCCTATATCTACTGTTCATTATAATATTACTAATCTTCTTAATTCAGGGTTTGTTGTATCCGAAAATTTTCATTATTCACAGAAAGGAAAAACTGTTGAACACTACAAGGTTGCAGAAAAATTAATAATGATTGTTCCTTCAAAAAAACAAAAGTTCTCAGACATATTAAAATCTCTTATCCCTGCATTTATATCCTTTGCAATCGTTAGTGTTGGCTCAATAATTATGAATCTGTTTTCAAAAGCAAATGATGCTTTGATGCTTTCAAGAGCAGTTCCTGAGATGAAGGATTCTTTTGGGTTGATGAGTACTTCATCATTAGAAGAAAATTTAGTGGTGCAATCTGTTGAGGTTTTAGGTGCGGGCGGTGCTCCTGTTGCATTTGAAGGGTTGGCATATTGGCAATGGATTATGATTGGAGCTTTTTTAGAGCTTTTAATAATCATAACAATCTTTTTAGTAGTTTATTTTGTATCAAAAAAGGGCAAGGTTTTCAAGAATAAAGAGTCAGAAAATGAAGAGTTAGAAAATCAAGAGTTAGAAAATCAAGAGTTAGAAAATCAAGAGTTAGAAAACGAAGTGTCTGAGAATGTTGAGTCCTAAATTTAAGAGTAGAAGACATTTCAAAAAACCAATAATCATCATTATTTTTTAAGATTTTTTTATAATAAATTTCTAATTGTCAAGAATTATTACCAAAAATCTTTAATTTTTCAGTTTTGTTTTTTTATCTTTTTCTTTTTATAATTGTTTTTTATCATAATGTTATGATAAGTAATACAATCAGCACTACAATCTAAAATAAAAAACCTTCAAATATATGCTAGAAGGCATCTTGCGAGATGCTAGTGTTTAATTCTTTCTTTAATTCTGTCTTTAATTCGTCTTTGTAAATTCGTCTCTTCCTATTAATAAGGATTAAACATAAAAGTTTGTAAAATTAGAAATTTAAGATATCAAAGTGTGAAAAATGATGAAAGGACTTTATCAAAATTTCATCAAAATTATTTTATCAACATATCAATAATCTATTTTGTAGGAGTAACACATTTTTTTAAATGATTGCTGTTCTAAGGAATAGTGAGTATGGAAGATAACGTTATTCTTAAGGCTAAAGAACTGAGTGTCGAGATTGATGGCGCGTTAATACTAGAAAAAATGAATCTTGATGTTTATTCAGGGGAGCTTTTAGGAATAATAGGGCTTTCAGGTTCTGGAAAAACTACTTTATTGTCAAGTCTAATAGGGGTTTTTGAGCCATTAACAGGCGATGTTTATTTTGCTCACACCACAAAAGATAATAGAAAGATCTTAAAGTCGGTAAATCGCCTAAAAGAAGCCTTTAGACAAAAAATAGGCTTTTCAAGTCAACTTCCTTCATTTTATTCAAACCTAACTGTTGTTGAAAATCTAAAATTCTTTGCATCGTTTTATAATCTTGACAAATATACAAGAGATGAAAGGATTAAAATCCTTTTAGACTTATTTGACTTATATCTTTTTAAAGATAAGATTGCTGATTCCTTATCAGGGGGAATGAAAAGAAGACTTGATATTGCGTGTGCAATGATAAATAATCCAAAGATACTCATCCTTGATGAGCCTACAGGGGACCTTGATCCAATTCTTAAAAAACAGCTTTGGTACCTAATAAAAAAAATTAATGAGAAAGGTACAACTGTGATTTTGGCATCCCATCTTGTTTCTGATTTGGAGCTTTTGTGTGATAGAATCGTAATCTTAGCAGATGGAAAAGTTCTAAAGATTGGAACACCCCTAGAGCTAAAATCCAGCGTTTTACAAGGAGAGAAAATAATTGTTGAATCAATCCCCGGAAATTATACATCCATTTCAAAAGAAATTGAATCAAACAAAGGAGTTTTAAATATTGTTACTGAAGGTCAAAGACTTGTAATATATTCAAAAACAGGAACCAATGTGCTAAAGGATATTTTACCAATACTTGAAAAACTAAAAGAAAGAGTTATTGAGATAAGCATGAGTAAGCCTTCACTTGATGAAATCTTTGAAAATATAGTAGGAAAGGGCTGATTTGAATTTGGGAAAGCTTTTAGAGATTATAAAAAAGGATATAAAGATGCTTTTGAGGTCTAAAACATCTTCTTTAATAGTCATACTTGGGCCATTGTTGATAATATTTTTAGTAGGGATTGCATTTGACAATACAGGATATCACAATATTAAAATCGCAGCATATTCTCCAATATACTCTGATTTAGCTGATAGCTATATCACAAGACTATCAAGTCAGTCTTATAGGGTTTTTAAAACAGAATCAGAGCTTGTATGCGTTGATGCAGTTAAAAAAGGGACATATCATGCCTGCATAGTCTTTTCATCAGACCTTGTGGTATCAAAGGATTTAGAATCAGAAATAAAGATTTATATTGATAATTCAAAACTAAATATTGCTTGGATTATCAAGGATACAGTATTTGAGAAAATTGATGATAAATCTAAAGAGATCTCCAAATCTTTATCTGATGTATTGTTGACAACCTTTGATGAAATCAAAAAAGAGGTTGATTTAAGAAAGAAATCCGTTGTAGATTTGACAACAAAAAATGATGTCTTGATTGGTCAAGTGGATAGTGTTTCTTCAAAAATTGAGAATATTAAAATGAGTTACAATGACTCAGTTCCAATTTCTCAAATCTCTTCAGGGGTAAGCTCTGCACTTTCAGGATTTAATTCGTATAAATCAAAAGTTGATGATTTGTTAAATGATTTGGAGTCAGAATTAGAGAAGATTGGAGGATATTTATCAGACCTTAATTGTTCTAGTAGCCTCACTACAATACAGTCGTCTATTGTTTCAGCAAAAGAAATTATCTCACAATCTTCAAATGATAGTGATTTTGACAAGGCAAAGGGATCAGTAGAAAGGCTTGATAGCTATATAGATTCAATCTCAAATGAAATCTCAAGCATTAAAACTCAGATTGTCGCTTTAGAAAACTCAAAAAAAGATGCAAAATCTGAATCCCAGTCAATGAAGCAAGGTCTTTTAGATCAGCTTGGAAAGATTGTTGAGGTTCAAAAGGGTTTAAATAATATTGAAACTAGGATTTCTAACATCCAGATAAAGGATTCAGATGTGATTTCTGATCCTATCAGAACCTCAGTAGTTCCTGTAGTTGTTGAATCAACCCATTTAACTTATCTATTTCCAACCCTTTTAGTTCTAATAATCATGTTTGTAAGTCTTTTGGTGTCATCTACCCTTGTCCAGATGGAAAAGACTTCAAACGCTCACTTCAGAAATTTAATATCCCCTACGAAAACTATTTTCTTTAATGCAGGAGCTTTTTTTGTAACACTACTTATTGTGATGATACAACTATTAATAATCCTTGTAATCACAGATCTTTCTTTTGATACAGCTATTCTTCATAATATCTTATTTATCCTTCTTGTTTCATTGGTGTCTTCAACATTTTTTGTTTTGCTAGGCATTTTACTTGGGAGTATATTTAACAGTGAAGAAACAAGCCTTTTAGGGACATTGGTTTTAGGACTTGCACTTTTAATGGTTTCAGGAACCATACTTCCACTAGAGTACATGCCTATCTCAGTAAGGGCAGTTGCAGATTTTAATCCGTTTGTTTTAACATATCAGATGCTAAGAGATATTATACTTTTTAGAGCAGGATTTGAAGTAATCTCAAGTGAGATGAGTTATATGCTTTTATATGTTTTAGTATTAGGGATTACAGTGTTTTTTATGCACAATGTATTTGAGAAGAGAAGTATGAAGCTACATCAAAGGATACATATCCCTTTTAAGGTTCTTGGTAAAAATATAAGCGATAAAAAACCAAAAAGGAGTGTTTTCATAAAACAATCCAAACAATATACTTACCTAAAGGAATTAGTGCTTGATGCAAAGAAAATGCTTGTCAAAGACAATGTGAACTCTGAGGATTTGAAAAAAGCAAAGAAGTTTTATCTAAAGATTATAGAAGTCTATGATATGCTTCCTGTAACCGATAGAAAAAAGATATTTTCAGAAATCGAGTTCATACATAAAGAAATATCAAAACACAAATAATCCTCAAACTTAAAACCCTTTGTTGAACTTCTATTCCTCAAAAGATATCAAAGGTAGCTTAACTGGTTTAATCTTTTTCTAATTTTTTGAAAGGTTTATTTATTGAAATGTTCTGTAGTTTTCTATCTCTTGGAGTTTCATTGGATAGAATAACAATTTGTTCTTGTTCTTTTTCATCTTGTGAAATTCTTTGATAGTTTTGCATACTATAATATCGTGAATTCGTAATTATACAAACGCTGATCTTTAAGGTTTTTTAGTAAGAAGAGACGGATTCAAAACAAGAAATTCAAGAAATGATTAACTGACACTATCTCGCAAGGTGCCTTTTAGCATATATCTTGAGGGTTCTTACTTTGTTTTTTATATAAAGCAAGTTTTATAAATCTTTTACTATTTCTTAATCTTTGTAATCAGGGTATTTGTTGGAATTAGAACAAATTTAATGGGGCAATGTATCAAAAACAAGGCATTAAAACAAGATATCAGAACAATATATCAGAATATATCAGAATATATCAGAAGAATATATCAGAAAAATATATCATAAACATTAAAATGAGGAATTAGAATAGCATATTAAAACAGCATATTAAAACAGCATATTGAAATAGAATATTAAAATAGCATATTGAAATAGAATATTGAAATAATCAATCAAAATATGAATTCAAAATAACGTATAAAACAATGTATGAATACAATTTATTTTAAAACAATACATTAAAACATGATATTAAAAATACTACATTCACTTAACACATTCACTTAATACATCATAATAACACATTCAAATAGCATATTAAAACAGCATATTAAAATAGCATATTAAAATAGCATATTGAAATAGAATATTGAAATAATCAATCAAAATATGAAGTCAAAATAATGTCTAAAACAATGTATGAATACAATTTATTTTAAAACAATACATTAAAACATGATATTAAAAATACTACATTCACTTAATACATTCACTTAATACATCATAATAACACATTCAAATAGCATATTAAAATAGAATATTAAAAATAATATATTAAAATAAATATATCATAAACATTTAAGCTGATTTTTATGGAATTAACAACATTACAAAAAAGACAGATTAAAAAAGTTATTTCGCAACTGGAAAAATATAAAGGAAGGCACACAGAACTTGTAAGTGTTTATATTCCAAAGGATTATGATTTAAACAAAATTATTAATCATCTCATGGAAGAGCAAGGCACAGCAAGCAACATAAAGTCAAAGAGTACGCAAAAAAATGTTATTTCTGCACTTGAAAGGATGATTCAGCATTTAAGGCTCTTTAAGAGAACACCTGATAATGGCCTTGCAGTTTTTGCAGGCAATGTTGCAGAAAGGGAAGGTCAGATTGATATTCAGGTATGGAGCATAGAACCACCAATACCTTTAAATCTGAGAATTTATAGGTGCGATAAGGATTTTGTTTTAGAACCTTTATCTCAAATGCTTGATTCTGATGATGTTTTTGGGCTTGTTGTAATGGATAAAAGGGAAGCTACAATTGCTATGCTTAAGGGAAAAACAATCATTCCAATTACTACTGCAACCTCGAATGTGCCTGGAAAAACAAGAGCTGGTGGACAATCTGCGCCTAGGTTTCAAAGGCTTAGAGAAGGGGCGGCTAAAGAATTTTATGTAAGGATTGCAGAATACATAAAAGAGGCTTATTTAGGCAAAAATATAAAAGGGATTATAGTTGGTGGTCCGGGGCATACTAAAAATGAGTTTTTGGATTACAATTATATTACTGATCAATTAAATAGAAAAATTATTGCTATAAAAGATCTAAGTTATACTGGAGAATTTGGGCTTCAGGAACTTTTGGATAAAAGTCAGGATGTGCTTTCTGAAGAAGAGATTTCCAAAGAGAAGAATATTATGGAGAAATTTTTTACTCTTTTAGCAAAAGACCCTGATAAGGTTGCTTATGGAAAAGATTTTGTTTATAAAGAACTTTGTGCAGGGGCAGTTGATAGTGTTTTACTCTCAGATAGTCTTGATGATGCTACAATCGAGAAATTTGAGGAGGCTGCAAAAGAATTTGGCACTTTGGTTGTGCTTATCTCAACTGATACAAGGGAAGGGGTTCAATTAAGGGACATGGGCAAGGTTGGAGCATTTTTAAGATATAGCCGTGATGTAAATTAAATATTTTTTTTAGAGTAGGTAGTTATAAAATGGTTTCTATTTATGAATTAGGCTCAGAAGTAGGAGTGGATTTAACCCCTTATGAGGTATGTGTAAAATACTCAGCAAAATTTAAAGGATATAACTCGAGGATAATTCTAAATAAGAGTATGAGCAAAATAGAGTTTCGTTTAAGCAAAAGTTTTAATGGTGTGGATGAGGATATATGCCTTGGTCTTTATCAAACACTAATTGCAAGGCTGTTTAAGAAAAAGGTTCTCACTTTAAGAATGGAGATCTTTGAGAGGTTTATAAAAAATATTCATTCAAATTATATTATTGAAAATAGTTTTTCTGATTTAAAGCTAAAGGATAGTTTTTCTAGGGTTAATGAGAGATTCTTTAATGGAAGTATGAGTATTAGAAGGGTATGTTTTGGAAAGCAATCTTATCAAACCTTGGGGAAATACGATTTTAATTCTGATGAGATTACAGTATCTGCTATATTGAAAAATGAAGAATGTGAGCTGATTGATTTTATAATGTATCATGAGATGCTTCACAAAAAGCATGGCTTTGGCAACTTTTTAAAGAGGTCTTATCATAATAGGCAATTTAGAGATGATGAAAAAAAGTTTCCTAACTATCGTTTGATAGATAAAAAACTTGGAGAACTATCAAGAAGAAAAAGAAGAGAACAAAAAAAGGGTCTGAAAAGATTTTTTGATTGAGAAATTAGTATTTAGCCCAAATGGATTTTCATTGATAGAAAAGGATACCTCGTGTTTAAACACGAGGACTTGGTACGCTTTTTTGTAATAAAAAACCTCGGCATAAATCCCGAGGTATCTCGCGAATAGTTGAGGTTAATCCTTGCATGAATCCGTCTATTCTTACTTTGGCTTGAAGGTTTGGCTTGAAAGTCCAAAGTAAGGGAATGAACTGGATTTCATGAAATCTACAGCCTCACTTTAATACGGCGCATGCTTTTATATTACCAGCATACCTCGCCCTTTAAGGGGAGGTTGTTGATTTTTCAAAATCCATCTTTTTCTACGCTTTTATATTTTTGATAAGAGACTTATATTAAGAGAATGAGTAAACAAAAAATATGCTAAAACTGGGTTTGATACAATACATAATTTGCGCTATTAAAAAGTTATTTAGTTAGCAAAACTTGGCTTTTTAATCATTATTGTTTAAAAGCCCACTTTCTGAAAGTATTTCAAGTGATTGCATCTCATCAATTACATTTAGTTTTCGAAGGTCTTGAATAACTAAATTTATATCATCACTACTTGCCTTTTTCTTTTCAAGAATTATTTTAAATATCTTTGAAATTTTTGTGCTGTCTTTAAAATCCAATTCTCTTAAAATATCAATTATATCTGTTCTAGTTAATTTCTTAGTTGAGGAAAGCTCTTGGTTTAGTATTATGTTAATAAGCTCTTTTGTAGGGTCTTCATCTTTTTGCTTGAAGTCACTATCATATAGCTCTTTTTCAAGTTCTTGTTTTGGGTCTTCTTTGTATTTGAGTTCAATATAACCTTTAGATTCATCCGAATCGTTTAATTCAACATAATCCTCATTTGTCTTTTTAACAAGAGTTTCTTTTTGACTTATTGATGAAGGTTTATTACTGAGATTATCTCTTGTTGAAAAATCATCAAATAAGATACTTGAATGCTTTTTTGGGATATAGGCTTTTTTTACTTGAGGGCTTCTTTGGATTGTCTGTAACGGGGCCTTAGGATTTTGTCTAATATTATTATTGCTAAAATTGATTTGCTCTTTTGATTCTAAATGAGTATTTTTTTTCTTTGGTATTAAAAGCACAACAATTAAAATTAGGGATGACAATATTAGTAGTGAGGCAATTATTGTAACGATTAAGATTAATTTACTTTGGGTAGGCTTATTCTCTTTGTTATCTTCAACTTTTATTTCATCAATATCAAACATAAATGTTTTAGTGTTCTCTATTGAATCAGAAGTAGATTTGCAGGTAAGTTCAATTGAGTTGTTGCCCGTTTTTAAACTAGACATTGGAAATAAATGTATTGTTCCTTCTTTGTTTTCTAATGTTAATATTTCGTTATTTTCTTTAATATAACATATTGATTGTTTGCTTGTTTGGAAAACGATTTCTTCGTTAGCTTTAATATTTGAATTATTTAAAAAGTTTGCACCTATTTGATTTTCCTCAATCTTAACTTCGCTTGGACCATAACTTATGCATACTCCTTTGTAGCACTGTTGATTTTGCAGACAATTTCCACATGAGCCACCACAACCATTATCTCCACAATTTTTCTCATTGCAATCAGGAACACAAGGATTTTGTTCTTGGTTAATTTGTGGTGTTGCAGTTAATGTTGGGCTAGGACTAGGACTTGGTGTGGGGCTAGGACTTGGGCTTTGAGTGGGACTAGGACTTGGTGTAGATTGGATTGTAGGAGTAGGTGAAGGTGTTGTAGAATCTCTTATTATTGTAATCTCTTTAAAATTACATTTATTTGATATCTCAGTCCCTAGATTATTAGAATCAATATCAAAATCATCAGTACAACAAATAACCTTGCCTTTGCAGTTAGTGGAAATCCCTGATTCAATGGCTGATTGTTCGCATAAATCAATTTCTAATAAGATCAAATGAGTTTTACTAGGTTCTTGTGATTCTTCAAATGAAGAATATGTTTGAATTTCTTCCTCTATGTTAAAGATGCTTTCTAATGATTCTTGCATAGTACTTGGCAGAATGGAAAATATACAAAAAGAATTTAGATCAGTATTAAATTTAAGTTCGTAGACAAAATCATCTGCATGGATTTGAGAGTTTGCTATATTTACTTCCAAACCAAGTGTATAGTTTGAAAATAGCAAAAAAGCTAACACTATTGCAGTTAAAATTGATTTTTTGACCATCTCTAGCTATCTCTTTTGAGAATGAATTAAAATACTTTTCGAAAAATTGCTTTATTAATTGCTTTATTTGTTGAATTTCACGAAATCCTTGTTCATTCGCATACTTTAGTCCTGAGATTTGTTTTTGAGGTCTAAAGTTTGAAGAGACGAATTATTTAAGATAACTTCAATAACTTCAACAACTCAACATTTTTACTAAACAATTGACCTTAATTATTTAGCAAGATGCCTAAAGATGCTAAGGGTATGCCGAGGTTTTTCATTCTTTTTGTAGAATCATTTTTTTCTAGAATTTTTTCTAGAATTAACTAAATCTTGTATTTTTTGAAAAGGTTTATTAATAGATTTTAAGTAGATATTATTATATGATAATATATAATCCAAATCCTGTTTTTTTATCAATCGGAAGTGTTGAGATAAGATATTATGGTTTGATGTATCTTATTTCATTTTTTGTTGCGTATTTTATTATCCTAAAACTTTTAAAGATAAAGGAGTTGAAATTAAAAAAAGAAGAGGTATTTGATTTTTTGTTTTACATTTTAGTAGGCGCAATAATTGGAGCAAGAATATTTTATGTAGTTTTTTATAATCCTCTGTTTTATATTGAACACCCACTAAAAATTCTGGCATTCTGGCAGGGGGGCTTATCTTTTCATGGAGGGCTTTTTGGGGGACTTATAATTGTTTTCTTATATTCTAAAAAGAAGTCCATAAGATTTTTTGAGATTACTGACCTTTTTTCAATACCTTTAGCAATAGGGCTTTTTTTTGGAAGGCTTGGTAATTTATTAAACGGAGAACTTTATGGCCGGGTTAGTGATGTTCCTTGGGCAATAGCCTTTACTACTGCACCTGATAAAGGTCTGTTAGGGAGGCATCCATCCCAGATATATGAAATGATAAAAAACCTTATCATGTTTTTTGTACTGTTTTGTTTTTATAAACGCTCAAAAAAAGAAGGAAATACTACGGCGCTCTTTTTTATTCTATATGGCACAATGAGATTTGTAATAGAATTCTTTAGAGAACCCGACCCGCAGTTGGGCTTAGTTTTCTTGAATCTCACAATGGGACAGTTGCTTTGTTTGGCTATGATCTTTATTGGTATTGCGCTTCTTTTATATGTGAATTTATATCTTAATTCTGATTATTTTAACAATAAAAAGAGAAAAATACAGTAAAAATTTAGTATGAATTAATCAAATTATCGACTAAAAATAGTTAGTTTCAATTTTAGAAACCATTAAATTATAGTTATTGAACAGTAAAAAACGTAATATTTTAATAGTAGTGATGACATGATTTCTCTATTTAAGAGTGTATAAAAAAAAGAAGGTGGTTGAAAATGATAGTAAAGGAAGAATTTCTAAGCAAGTTAAGGCTTTACTTTTCTCTTAACTTGTACGAAGTAAAGATTTGGACAGCGTTGCTTTCAAGAGGGGTTGCGACTGCAGGCGAGTTATCTGATATTGCTAATGTCCCTAGGTCAAGAAGTTATGATGTATTAGAAAGCCTTGAAAAAAAAGGATTTGTGATAATGAAATTTGGCAAGCCAATAAAATATTATGCAGTATCTCCTGAAGAGGTTGTTTCAAGGGTTAAGAAAAATCTAAAGTTTGAAGCTGATGATAAGATAAAAAGGCTTGATAATATTCAAGAAACAGATGTTTTAGATGAACTAAACATGCTTCATACACAAGGTGTTGAACTTGTGGAGCCTGCTGATAAGAGTGGGAGTCTTAAGGGTAGGCACAATCTTTACAACCATCTTGAATATATGGTTAAAGCATCTGAGGATTCAATTACAATTATGTCAACTGCTCAAGAGCTTGTAAGACTTGTTGAAAGCCTAAAAGAGGTTTTTGAAACTGTATCTAAAAGAGGGGTAAAGATAAGAATTGCAACAACAATAAATGAAAGAACAAATGAAGTAATTAAAGAGATTAAGAATTTTGCGGAGGTAAGGATCGTTGATGAGCTTAAAGCAAGGTTTATCATAATTGACCAAAAAGAGTTAACCTTTATGATACAAGATGATGAGCAGGTTCATCCTTCATTTGATGTAGGGATTTGGGTTAATACCCCCTTTTTTGCAGCTGCCTTAGAGTCTTTGTTTGAGCATTTATGGCAAAAGCTTAAGCCTTTAAAGGCAAAGGCTTGAAGGTTATTATTTTTTTAGATTTTTCTTTTTTTAGTATTTGTTAAGTACCATTTGGTATTTGCGATTTTAAGATATTTTTTGGGATATTTTATTAATATTTGTCTGTTTATTTTCTTTAGTTTTTTAGGTTAAATCGCAAGCAAACGCTATAAAAAACTAAATTTTTATAAATACTTTGAAATAACTTCTTAGAAATGTCGGTATAGGGTGCTCTTATGAAGGATAAAATTAAAAATTTTTTTGCAAGTGAGAAGACGAAAAAAGTAATAAAAGTTGGACTTCCAATATTACTTTTCATAATACCTTTAATCCTTGCGATCTCTTTTCGTATAACTGCTCAATTCTTGCCAATAACTGATAGCTGGGCTAAAAATACTGTTGAAAATAATTTAAGAAACCAGATATTTTCCCAACTTTCTAATCAATACCCTGGACTTGGAGCTAATGAGCTTAATGATTTGATTGAAAGTGAATACAAAAGAATATATTCTGAACAAGAGCCTCAGATAAAAGAGGCAGTTGCACAATTATCCCAAAATTTTAAGGATAGGCTTAGAACTGAAGACAACACAACATACCTTTATGAACTTGACCCCTATTATTATTATAGAAATGCACAGAATATCTTAAATCATGGTTTTGAAGCAGATGTAAAAACTGATGAGGGTTATGTTGATACTCATATCTTTGCAGGTCTTCCATTAGAATACCGAGATGCTCAAAAAAACAAGCTTTGGAATATCTTGCCTTGGTTTGAAGCTATAACATATAAGGTTTTAAATACTATTGGTTTTAAGGTAGATTTAATGACCATAGCATTCTATGCTTCTACAGTTTTTGCATCAATTGCTGTAATCTTTGCATTCTTGCTTGCTAAAGACCTAACAAAGAGCAGTTGGGGTGGCTTTTTTGCAGGATTAGTAGTGGCACTTCATCCTTTTATGCTTTCAAGAACAATGGGAGGTTTTTCTGATACTGATGCGTTTACAGTGCTTTTCCCTTTACTTGCAATGTTTTTTTATTTTAGGGCGTTTAAATCAGAAAAATTAGTTGGAAAAACTATCTACTCAGCTCTTTTTGGTTTGACTTACTTTATATTTCCAAGGGCTTGGGGAGGTTGGTGGTATTCTTATGTGATTTTGATGGGGATTGCATTTATGTATTTAGCATATGAGCTTACCAAACATTTCATATCTTTGAAAGTAAAAAAATCTCTTAATTGGAATGATTATTTTAAAAAGATAAAACCATATCTACTTACATTTTTGTTGCTTTTGGTATTTTCTGGTTTGTTTATATCTCTAACAATGAGATCATTTTTAGCATTCTTGAACTTGCCTTTCCAAGCTCTTTCAGGAAGAGAAATGTTAAAATCCGTTGGTATTACAACTATTTGGCCCAATGTGTTTACAACGGTTGCTGAATTAAATCCGGGTAGTTTTTCAGATCTTGTAAATAATAATTCAGGCACTTTAGGAATGCTTTTAATCGCTCTAGGGATATTTTTTGCCCTTTTAAAAAACGAAAAATCCAAAGAAAGAAGTATTGTTCCATTTTTTGTAATGGCTATATGGACACTTGCTACAATATACACCGTTTATTCAGGTGTTAGATTCGTTTTACTATGGGTTCCAATTGTAGCACTTGCTTTTGCGTATGTTGGCTCTATTGGCATTGAAAAAATAGCTCAACTAATCTCAAAATTGATTGAAATCCCCAAACTTGCAACAAAGATAACACTTCTTGTATTGCTTATTTTGTTTTTTGTACTTCCTTCAAGTGGATTTTATCAACAAGCAAAACGTATTAGCGTTGGTCATGTACCTTCTTTTGATGATGCTTGGAATGAAGCTTTAACAAAAATAGATAGAGAAGCTTCGCCTGATGCTATTATTAATTCGTGGTGGGACTTTGGTCATTGGTTTAAAGCAATTGGAAATAGACCCACTACACTTGACGGGGGTGTTCAGAATCATCCTCAAGCGCATTGGCTTGGGAAATTGATGTTAACAACAGATGAGAAGCAAAGCATTGCAATCTTAAGGATGCTTGATTGTGGAGCAAATAAGGCATTTGATTTCCTAGAGGAAAAAACAAATGATTCTTATGAGGCAATTCAAATCCTTAATAACGCTTTAGAAATGAGTGATGAGGATGCAAGAGCTTATTTAATTAGCACTGTTGGTGATAATACAACTGAATATGTGATGAAGCACGCATTTTGCGAGCCACCTGAGAATTATTTTGTAGCATCAGAGGATATGGTCGGAAAATCAGGGGTTTGGGCTCATTTTGGCTCTTGGGATTTTACTAGAGCAAAGATGTATTCTGAGGTGAAGGCTAAACGGAGTATAGCAGATTCGGAAAACTATCTAATCGAAAATTTTAATCTCACTAAATCCGATGCTTCAAAATATGTTTCTGAGATAAATTCAAAATCTGGAGATGAATGGATTTCACCTTGGCCATCTTATTTTGGAGGTATGATTGGTTGTACAAAGCTAAATGAATCCACATTGTCTTGTATTAAGAGAATGGATGCGACTAGCGGTATTGCATTGTATATAGACCTTGATGAAATGGAGGCTTATGCGCTTGCAGCAAACCAAGAAAAGCTAAGGGTAAAAAAGTTTGTGTATAATAAAGCTAATAATGTATACTCAAAGGTTGATCCAAATTCACCTTTTGATTATGGGGTAATACTAAAAAAAGAGGGAGAATCCTATAGTTTTGTTATAAGTCATACAATGATTGCTGATAGTATGTTTACAAGACTTTTCTTTTTTAATGGTGCAGGCACAAATTACTTTGACTTATTCCACAGTGATAGAGATACTTTTGGAAATAATTTTTATATCTGGAAGGTAAATTGGGCACCCGAGAGGATAAGGGATAATTTCAGGATAATTGAGTTTTCTGAAACTAGTAATGAAAATGCTAGTGAAGAGATGAGTGATAGCTCCTTAGAGTTACCAAATAAAGATTTAGATGATGAGAATTTAAAAGAGGATATCTTAGATCTAGATTTTAATGACACTTTGATAATCTTGGATTCTAATGAAGAGAATGATACACTTTTAGATTTAGAACTTGATTTAGAAGCATTAGTTTCAGAGGAATAATTTTTTAAATCTTTTTTTAGTATTGATTTTTTAAAAACCCTTTATTGTTTTTAATAATATGAAATTTTGGCCAAAATAACAAGAGACAAAATAAAAAATCTCAACATAAATGCTGAGGTCTCTTTAGGATAGCTGGGGTTAATCCTTGCATTAATCCATCTATTCAAACTTTAGGCTTAAAAAAACCTAAGTATGCAAAATGAGCGAGGATTTCACGAAATCAAATGTTCATTGGCAAAAATGTTTGTTTGAAACATTGTATAAATGCTTTTTTTGGGCTTATTCATTTTTAAAAATATATCGTTTAAATGCTTAAAAATGAGAGAAAAAAAAATAGAAGATGATACTTTTGTTGTAATACCTGCATATAATGAGGCTACAAATATTTCTGAAGTACTTTTTGAAACCTTGAAATATGCAAAAAATGTCGTTGTGGTGGATGATGGCTCAATTGATAATACATCAAAGGTAGTTAGTAAATACAATGTTTATCTTTTAAAGCATATTGTTAATCTTGGAAAAGGGGCATCAATGAAAACAGGATGTGAATTTGCAATATCTAAGGGAGCTAAAAAAATTATCTTGATGGATAGCGATGGTCAGCATGACCCAAAAGATATTTTTGTTTTTTCAAGGGCACTTTTGAGATATGATGTTTGTTTAGGGTATAGGTTAAGAGAAGGTCAAATGCCTTTAATATATCGTTTTGGAAACCAGTTCTTAGATGGTTTTAGCAGGTTTATACTTGGTAAAAAAATCATAGATACACAATGTGGGTATAGATCTTTTAGAGCCGAGGCATATAAAAAAATTGAATGGAACTCAAGTGATTATACTGTTGAAACAGAGATGCTTTCAAATATTACTAAGAATAAACTTAGATATACTCAAGTGAAAATCAAGACGATTTATAAGGATAATTATAAAGGAACAGGGGTATTTGATGGTTTTAAAATAGTTTTTAACATGTTAAGGTTCAAATTTTATGGTATTTTTGGGATAGTTTTTAAATAAAAAAGGAGACTGATTAAAAAATGATATTTATACAGATTGTAGCATTGCTTTTTGGATGTATAATGGCTTATTTTGCTTATTTTAATTATAAGAAAAAGGAGATTTCTTTAGAAGGGATGATTTTTTGGTGTGTTGTATGGCTATGCTTTATTGGAATAGCATTATTTCCTTCATTACTAAACCCAATAGTCGAAACCTTAAGTTTCACAAGGGCTTTTGATTTGCTTGTCGTGCTTGCTTTTGGGTTTCTTGCAACGTTTACTTTTTATAATTATATTTTAATGTCTAAAGTGAGAAAGAAACTAGAAAGGCTTGTTCAAAGAATCGCAAAAGAGAGGGTAATTGAGCCAAGAAATTCAAAATCTAGAAGATAAACTTTTAGTTTAACCGATTTTTTTACTTATTGTATCTTATTTTCCAAAGATCGCATGATTTGCAAGTTAAGACTTTTTTGTTGTGATTCTTTCTAAAAAAATCAAAGGCTTTGGAGGAGTATGTAGATTTTAGGTCTTCTTTATTTAAATCACCAACCTTATAGTTAGGCAAAAGACAGCACGGAGTTGCAATCCCTTCTGAGTTAATGTATATATAATCATAAACCCTTAAGCACCTTTTCCCAAAAATCCCTAAAGTTCTTTTTAGGGTTTTGTATAAAGCCCTTATAATCCCTTGTCCTTCAAAGTATTGAATCATTTCAAGAGAAAGTCCTATACTTTTGCAATGGTTTTGTAAAGTCATAATCATTCTTTTTTCTTCTTTTTTTGTGGGTCTTGTCATTTCAGGTGCGAACCCTAGGTAAATTCTTGAAAGGTTCATTCTTTTAGCACCTACTTTTTTGGCAAAATCTGCAATCTCTTTAAGATTTTTGATAGAGCCTGTAAGCACTGATTGAATCCTAATCTTTGGGCAATTAGGCATTTTTGATAGCCTTTCAATGTTTTCCTTGCAACCTTTATTGATGTGCCCAAACTCGTTATCTTCATCAAGTGAATCAATTGAGAATGTGATTTCACAAAGTCCTGAATCAATGAGCCTTTTTGAAAGCGAGGGTGTTAGTAAAAGCCCATTAGATGTCAAGGAAGTAAAAATCCCCCTTTTAGTGCAGAAATCAACCATCTCAGGAAGGTTTTTATGAAATAAAGGCTCGCCCCAACCTGTTAGTATTATGTTTTTTATTCCTTTTAGTTTGGTTACAATCTCTTTAAAATATTCTAAAGATACCTCTTTATATTTTACATTTAGCTTCTTTCTTGGACACATCAAGCAATCAAGATTGCAAAGGTTTGTAATTTCAACTTGTGCGGTAGTTGGAATCTTATTTTCAATACAAAATACCCTTTTTAAATAGTCTTTAATGTATTTCATTTTTAGATGAATATTTTTATTATGTGCCAATAAATGTTTAGCATAGGGCTTAAAAACCAGTCAATTGCCTTACTCTTTATCATCTCAAATTTGATGTATCCAATAAAGTTTTTCATAAATTCTCTATCTTTTATTTTTCTTGCTTTTTGGATTCTTTTTCTCTCTTTTCTTAAGGCCTTCATTTCGCCTAGTATCTCTTTATAGCTTTTCATCTTTTTTTTAAACCAACCGCTTTTAATCGAGAAAAAAATGGTTGCAAGCTCTATTAAAATAGACATTGGAAATATGAGTATCAGGCTTTTGGTAGAATAGTATTTGTATAAAAGCCCAAACCTATGCCTTTCAAGGTCGTAGAATTTGTCTTTGTTTCGCTTGAATTCATATTTGTGGTATAGGAATGCACTTGGGTTAAACATCAGCTTAAATCCGTATATTTTAATCCTGAAGCAAAGGTCAACATCGCAATGATACATTGGAATATTCTCATCAAACATCCCTGCAATGTCAAACACATCCCTTCTTACCATGCAGATTCCGCCGTAATCGCACTCTTGTGTTGCTAATTCCCTATCTTTTTGATTTATTAGTTTTGGCCAGATAAAGCCCATGTAATTAATCATGCTTCCGGCATAATTGATTGTATCCCTTTTATCAAAGAAGAGAATCTTGGCGCTACAGGCATCAGCTTTTTTTGATTTGATTATCTCAACCATGTGCTTTATACAGTCTTTGTCAACTAGCACATCATCATTAAAGAATGCAATGTATTTGCCTTTGGATGCTCTGATTCCAATATTTACTCCTGGCCCAAACCCAACATTTTCTTTACTTTCAATAATCTTAACTTTTGGGAATTTTTTCTCAACGTATTCCTTTGAGCCATCCGTTGATGCATTTATTACTAAGATTACTTCCAAAGACTTGTAGGATTGGCTTAAAAGGGATGATAGGCAATCATCTAAGAATCTAAGCCCATTCCAGCTTACAACAATTGCAGATGCTAAATTATTGTCCATATTAGGCAAAAAAGAAAGAGGATTTTTATAAATATATCCATTTAGTTGACATAGTTATTGGCATCAAGACAACAATAGTTAGCGCAACCAAGGCCTGCGACTGCCATTTTTGAGTCTCTTTCGCATTCTACTTTAGTTTCAACGCAGGTTCCACCATATTTCTTTTCGCAGGTGAAATCCATTGCTGGTCTTGAGTACATTATTACGATTGTGATGACCACTGCCAAAGCGAATAATGCAATTGTCCATCCAACTATCTTATTTAGAGCCAGTTCACTTCCTTTTTTATTCATTTTTAAGACCTTTTAATTGAGTTGATTTATTAATTAACTTTAAAATTTTTATAACTATTATTACCTGCAATGATCTTTTCTTAAATCTATTAATTTTTGATTATTATTAGTGATTATTAATATCCCGCCGTTTTCATAATTTCCGCAAGTATAAATATAGAGTTGTTCGGGGTAATATTCAAGGTAAGAGAGACCATTTATATTTTTTAAGATTATGTTTTTTTCAGCCTCGATAGTCAAAATGTTCGCATTTGTTATTAGAACATCTCTATTATCAAGATTTACAATTATTTTTTTTATCAAATAATTAGATCTAAGAAATGGCAGAAATCTCGATTCTTCAGAGTTCCATTTAGATATTTTAGGAAAAGAATTAATCTTCAGTTCAATCTTATAGTCCTTAATATCATTTCCAAAATTATCGGTAATCATTTCTTTAATATTATCATATTTTATGTGATATTTATCATAAAAGATGAAGCTGTTAAATGTATAAACTACTTGTAAATAATTAAAAGCATCAATATATGGCTCAGAATCATATTCTTCAAGGCATCCCCAAGAGTCTTTAAATGCTATTACTAATTTGTAGTCTTCACCTTGTTTTATTTTTTTAAGTTTAAACTCACTAAATTCAAGAGAGTTGATACAAATTTGATGATCATAGGGGCAATTTATTTTGTAGATTTGCTTTATTTTCTCAGAATCAAATTCAAATTCAGGTATTGGCATCTCAATACATTCTCCATTTAAATTGTATACCAAAGATATTTGTTGAAAGTTGTTTCCTACTACTTCATTTTTGGAATCGTAACTAGTACTTAGAACTTTATCATTATCTATTTTAATCTTAAAATCAATATATTTTGTGAGATAATTGTCTTCATATATTTGTTTATACTCATTACCAAAAAAATCCCAATACTCTTTAAGAATGACAATTTGTCGATTTTTAAAAATAAAGTCATTTTTATCAGGATTTCTTATAAATTGCAGAAAATTTACTAGTGGTTCTTTGTATTCACATAATTTATTGGGTTCGATAATCAAATAGGTGCCTTTTTCTTCAGTAAATTTTATTTCCAAGTGTTTAAAATCTTTTTCTTCATTGATTGTTGGATAGATTTTTATGTGATTTGCATCCAATACTTTCCAGCATTTTTGTTCTGAGCTATATGCTCTTTTTGACAGGTAAACTGTTGCATGCCGGGGGGAAGTAACTTTTAAATAATTTCTTTTATCATATTCAAGATAACGTGTTAAATAATCCTTATTATCCAATTCTTCGATTTTGAATATTTTATCAATATCCCATTTGAAAGGGTATACATTATCAGTGTCTTTGATTTCATAAAATTCAATAATATTTGTATCGTGATTGAATTTAAGTTTGTTTTGAAATCCGTTGCAAGGAACTATTTCTTTTCCTTGTTTTTCGTATTCTTTTAAACATTCATTAAACTTTTGAATATCTTTCATTGCTTTGTTGTAGTTTTCACAACTAAACTGTGCGGAGACATATTCTATTTTGGAGTTTAGGCTTTGATACCTAACATTCGTTGAAGAATAAATATTTAATATTGCTTTTTCACCTTGTTTCTCTATTGTTATAATGTTGTTATTAAATTCTTCATTGTTTAAGATTATTAAATTATCCTCTTTGTTTAAGTTTCCGTTTAATAGTAAATCTATATCATGTGATTTATCAGTTTTACCTTCTATATCCGTAATTAATAGCTTTTTACTCTCTGAATCATAAAGTATTTTTCTTCGTGAATCAGAAACTGTTCTTTTTCCAAAGTTTAACTCGTAGTAGCAGTTATTTTCATTCTTTAAAAATTCTGTAATTTCATTATAGTATTTGTTGTTATTTATTTGTGATTCACAATTTACATAATTTGGAAAATTTGATTCAATTTTAGCAGAAAGCGTTTTTTCGATTTCAGAAACTTTTAACTCTTTTAAGAAATTAAAACATTCATCATCTTTATCATAATCATAATTTGTAATTTGAAGCTGATTTGGCAGATTATTGTTATCAATTTTGCTAAAGTCTGCCTTCACCCATATCCCTTTATCTGTTGTTATTGCAAACTCCATCACAGTTTGTTCGGATATGCTTCCTACAATTGATTTATCTATCAATTTTATCTTTTGACCTTCAAAGGCAAGATTGTATTGTTTGTTTTTTACATCTTTTAACTTGGATTCTATTTCTTTAATATCAAGCATTATTTCTACTGGTTTTCCTATACTTAGTGCGCCAGAAATTGTCTTTTCTAATTCTACAAATGCATTAATTACGTTCTGTTCCATTTTAATTTCCATTTCTACAGGTTCGAGAACTACATTCTCTTCTTTTTTAAACCACTCTAAAAAAGAAGGCATATATCTATTATATGACATATAAACAATAAGTACAACTATTAAGACTGCGAACACCATCAAAAGCATCCAAAGTAAAACCTTTTTTGCTTCTGCCTTTTTATTTTCTTTTCCTACCTTAAAAGCCCTTGCATCCATTTTAATAGACCTTGGCCTTTTGTTCCAAGTATTATCATAACAGTTACGACAATCGCTATAATTATCACCATTAATATCATCATCCCAGTCTGGCTTATAGCAAACTCCGACTTTTTATTTTGATTTTTCATCTAAACCACCATTGAACCTAAAATATATTGCAATCATCTACATTTCCTTCTCCGCATACTAATTCTTTGACTTTATTCTGAAAATTAACATTACTAATAATGTTTTCCCAATATGTTTCATCCAAATCAATCTCCGAAAATACAAAAATACCTAACCGAATTTCCTTATCTAAAATATATAAATACACATTTTTTATTTTGTAATATTGATAAGATTTTCTAGGTTCAGTATTCGAACCAATATAATCCTTGAATTCAAAACTTTTTCCTGTATTAGAATTAACAGCGTTATATTCTTTTAGATTCTCTATTTTGATTTTGTATTCTAAGTTGTTAGCTTCTTTAACGATTACAGTTCTGTCTCCTTTTAGTTGCATGATATTTTTAACTGAACAAATGTTTATTTTTTCCTCGCTCTCAGAATCTAAAGGGAATTCAAGATTATTTGTTGGATTGCAATTTTTTAACATAATAACTACGATACCAATGTCCATTTTAGTTTTGATATTAAATTCTGAATTATAAGGTGGATTTGGATTCGCATCGGGTCCGTCTAACAATTTAATTACGTACAGCCCTTCTTTTTCAATCGCAACTTTCCCACTTTTTTGATACCATTTATCTATTTTTAGATCGATTAATCTTGAAGTAGTAACCTTATCAATTTGTTTCTGCATTTCATCGACAAAAAAGGCTTTCATTGCATCTACACTTTCGGGTACATAATTAGTGTCGTAATTAGTTGGTGAAATTGTGATTGTACCATCATGATTATTTCTCAACTCAACTACTTGATATTCGGTATATATTCCATCAAAAAGATAATTTGCAGAAAAGCGAACATTGAGTTCTTTGCATTCATTAACTTGCGAAATTGTTTTTTGTCTAGGCCATTTTGTTTTTTCATAACGAAAGAAACAGATTTGTGTTTTCTTTTTACTCAAAAGCTCTTTTGATAACGTGACATCAAATAATTCATTTTTATCGGTACTCTTGAATTTAACCAGACCATTTTTATCTGATTGTGGATTTAAAATAATTATGCCAAACTCATCTCTTAATGAAACAATTTCGTAGGTTATTCCATCATCACTTCTTACTGATTCTATTGCTTTAAATAACCTATTATATGCTTGCTTACTTGCAATAACATCAGGATCCTCAAATATAAGGTACATTCTAACAAGAATTACTAACATAATAATTAGTATCGTAGCAACTATTATAAGCATCGCAGTCTCGCTAAGCATTAAATTATTCTCTCCTTTTTTTGATTTGATTGATATCATCTTACTAACTTTCTTCTTTCATCTCAATAGGTACTTTATAGAAATTTTCTATTTTTTCGTCTTCATTAGTAACTAAGCTATAAATGAATAATGTCAAAGTTTCGAAAGGCTCATTTTCATCAAAAAAAACCTTGAATTGATTGTCGTTAGTGTCATCATCATCAATAGTGCATTCTTTTTTTGCGTGATTTCCTTTATTTGTTAAATAAAGTATAGCCTGTTTTAATTCTTCTTTAAAATCAGTGCAAGAGATCATTCCATTACCTTCATAAATACAACCAAAGTCTAGGTCTTTATCTGGGTTTTTACAAAAATCAACATTTTCTTTTACAACATAATCAACTAATTTCACTTTGTTAACACTAATTAATATAATCTTTCGTGATATTGTGTCCTGTGCACATTCTGCACTGCTAAATTCCCCCGAAATATCATAATTTCCTATTCTAATTAATTCTTTGTTATCTTTTAGTATGTTTTGAGTAAACCCAGGCAGTTTGTAACTTTCTAAGAGAACACAGGATTTAACAATTTCACCTTTATCTTTTGTTTTCAAAAGCATCTTTTCGGAGTAGCCATCATCTTTTATTTCAAAATCGATATAGTACATGCCTTTAAAAAATTCCTCTTCAATTCTAACATAATTTATGTAATAGACCGGTATCTCAAAGTTGTTATTAATATCTTGGCACATCTTATCTAATGCACTAACAGAATCCATTCTGATTTTTTCTTTGAACTCAGGAGTTAATTCAATAATTGATTTGGTGATATTATTAAGTCCATAGAGTAATATTGCTACAACTATAAATATGCAAATAACCACTAAAACCAATTTGACAATAATGCTTTTCATCTCGTATCACTAAATTTTCCCTCAATGTTGCACCCTAATCCATTTAGTTGATTATAAGCACTGTTTTGTTCAGCTGGGTTATAACCAAATATAATTATGCCTGGGAATCTTTGAGTTTTATCCCAATTTAAGAAAGGAACATTTGAAAGTACGTTAGGTCCTGCAATTCCTCCAATTATTGCTCCTGTTCCAATAATGCCCCAACCGATTGGATTGCTTCCTAAAAGAAAGCCTAATAACACACCACCACTCGCTGCCAAGCCACCAACTCCTGCTCCTATTCCAACTTGTTGCATAAATACCAGCAAGTCAAGCTTTTTATCTTCAGAATACAAAATTATATAATCATTATTAGAACTAATCTTTCTATAATCTGTCGCATCTTGAATGGTTTCGTCAATAATTTCTCCTTCCTTATCAGTATCATATGTTTTTAATTCAGTATTTTCAATGTTTAAAAATGATAGATAAGAAACAGATTCCCCTTTTGGTTTATTCTCACTCAAATAATCAATAAATCCAGTAATCTCCCGTTCGTCTTTGAAAACATTATCTCTATCAAAAGAAATATGGTAACAAGGAAAACAATACCTCTCAACAGCATCACTTGAGAATTTATATTTTCCTTGATGAAAATTTTTCCAGCAAGTAATCATTGACTCCGCAAAAATAGATTTAATTCTTTCTTCATTTTTATCTTTTATAATAATTGACCTATAAGGACATTTTATCTGATTAGTGAAGCTTTGCCCTGTTAATTGTGCCATATGCGCCATCAAAACTGAATCCTTGCAAATTGCATTCTCCTGTGCTTCTTTTGTATTCGGGTTGTTTCGAATTATAAGGATTAAGATTACAAATGCTATAACTGATATTATTACAGCTACTATTACCTTACTTGAGGTATCTCCTTTTTTATTAATTAAGAACATGGTTGCAGACCTCACCCATATACTTTACTGGCAACACTATAACTGAATGCCTATATCCTTTTTCAAAAATTAAATCTTTATCCCTTAGTATGATAACATAATAATCAATTACACTAGGGTCTATTTTTGTTGTCGTTGTTATCTTCTCTAAAACGCCTTTTTCCTTGTCATCATGATAATAAAAATTCTGAAATCCTATGGTTTTTTTGGATAGTTGAACGTTATTTATTCTAACTGATAATTCTTTTTCAGTTGAAAAATTCAGATAATCAACATAACTAAATTTTCCTTCAATACTTTCATAATCATGTCCTTTAATATAATCAAAAAGTCCAATACATCCTGCATCATTACATTTATGATCTTTATTTTCAAAATGTATTTTTGCAGTAATTAAACAAATATTATTCTTTTCTTTGGAGTGCTCAAAAGGTTTTGATTCGCCTTTGCCTGAGATATACCACGCCCTTGCAATCTGTGTTGCGAATGCTTCATATACCTTTTCTGCTTGATAGGAACTAGAAATAAGAACATAATCTGGAGTGCACAGAATGGCAAAGTTCTTTTTTAAATTGTGTGCTGTTGAAAGCACACCTACTTTGCATCTTTCTTTATCTCCTTTTCCAATATTTACAATCAAAGGAACAACTAACAGATATATTATAACTAAAGCCAACACAACACACACTATTGATACAATTATGTTTGTGGCATTTCCTTTTCTCATTGTCATCCTGCCTTCATTACCTTCATTATATTTTGAACTCCAAAAAAGAATATTATGCCCAGTATTAATGCGATAGCAATTATAATTATAGTGTTTAGCCAGCCTTCTGCTTTCTTGCATGTCATAGACTGTTTTTATTCAAAGTTAGTATATAAAATTATGCATTTTTTATGCTGTGTTGGTTAGTAAAATCAAAAAACTGCAAGCCCAAGCAAAAGGATGCTCTGAATAATAAAAAATTTCAGAATATGGATTGAATCTAAAATCCCATGCTTCAAATATCTTTTTTTGAGATAAAACTCTGCTAAGAAGTGAATTTTTTTGCAAATCTGATTTTTTATCTTCAAATTTAGTTTTCTTTAAGCACACAAAATAAAAAAAACACATTGCAGGATAATAAATTGAAGTGCAGTAACTTTTTAATCCTAATAACCTAATTCTTTTACTTATTAGTTTTTCTGAATAATTTGGAAATGACTTCTTAATTGCTCCCTGTTGATTAATAAGATTTTTTTCTTTTATAAAAGATAGGATTTTTTTAGATTTTGATTTCGATGCAAAGCCAAAATAAATCGCTAACAGATTTGAGAATGTATCAAAATAGTCAGCATCATTGTTACCAATCCAATCGGTAAAATGATTATATTTCCAAAATGTATCATTTATCTTCATAGACAATTTTTTAATGTAGTTTTCATCAAAACCTATTTCCATTTTTTGTTCAGAGTAGATTTCATAAATAATTTTTAATGCTATAAAATATAGCAGATTTGAGTAAAAAATATATCCTCTTTTCTTAATTGCATCCATCCAAGTTGAATAATAATCTTCATTGATCAATAAGTTTTCATCTGAATATCTTTTAAGATTAGTTATTATTTTAATAATTTTTGGAAGGTGTTTGATTGCAAATTGTTTATCTTTTGATACTTGAATGTATCTTGCAAATACTATCAAAAAAAGGGTGTTTGAATCTGAGCAAAAAGACCCTTTTTTGTCATCATTATATTTTGGAAATAATTTTTTTCCTCTAATTCCTAATACTGTTTGTATCAAAAACCTGTTTCCTATTCTTAAGGGGATTTTTCCTTTCTTTTCAAATCTTAAGAAAAGTTCAAGATTTTTTCTAACAATCCCTAAATCTCTTATTTCAAGAGCGCCTAAAGACGCATAAAAAGAATCCCTCGCCCAATAATCTTTAAACTGATGAAGCCCTGCATATATTCCATTTTGGTAATAGCATTTTCTAAGTGATTTAATTGCTAAGGACTTAACTTTTTTTTGAAGCATTTTCATTTTTTTTGTTTTCTAAGACATGGGAATTAGCATATAAATAAGTTTTTTAGGGAATAAAAAAGAATATATCCTTAAAAGAAGACCAGTAAGTTTAAGCTTTGATATTTTGGAGTAGAGATTTAACACTTTAGTATTGTCGGGAAATACATTGCATCTGTAATTTGTTGCACCTGCATTCTCTTTGAATCTGCTGTAGCCAAAGCCCTTTTGCCCTAACCCTAAATGTATGTTTAGTTCTTTAGAACACCCATATTTTATGATCTCATCATAAAGAACATTTGTAGCCTTGTAATTGAAATATTTTTTTAAGCTTCCGCCAATAGAGCAGTACAGGTTATCAGAATTTTCAAAGCAAAGGCAATAAGCTATAATCTTCTCTTCAAATTTCTTTAAGTCCTGAGAATTATTTTCAAGACTATCTTCCTTAAAATCTCTGATTTCAAACTCTTTAAAGACTATAAAAAGCCTTAATGCAAAGCATTTTAAAAACTCAAAAAACATTTTTTTAGGCAATACAAATGAGTTTAATTCAATCATTTGTCGTTTATAAAACTTATAAACTTGTGAGATACAATCTTTACTTGGCTTTTTGTAAATCTTTGTATTAATCTTGTATCTTTTGGATTGCTTAAGAGCATCATTAAAGGATCTTTTGTATTCTTTTTTCGCTTCAATATAACTTTTCTTAAGGATTAATGAATACTCTAAAATTGATTGATTTAAGTCTGAATTATTGGGCTTATCCTCAACCATCAAAAAATGTATCTTTTGCTCTTTTAGTACTTTTGCAAGGTTCTTTTCATAAAAACAAATACTGGGAAGCTTCTTTCTTGCAATAAAAAATGGCTTATGGGCAAATTTCTTGATTTTCATATTAATTCCACTAACCTTTTTTAGAAAATTTATATACTCTAAGGACTCGTAATAATTATTTAAAAAAGCCTCTTTTATTGATTTTTTATGTTCTTTCTCTTTAGTCTGTTCGTATTTTTTAAAATCTTTTCTTGAGATTTGCATTTTAAAAATCGCTTTCTTATTTTTTTTATTCTTTGAAGGATAACAATACCCAAAAATTATATTAAGTAATGTTTTAACAAGATTATTAAATCTTTAGTATGGGTTTTTAAATAAAATTGCTATTGTCAATATACCTGCAGATATGAGATATAGATAGTTTTTTATATTGGTAAATACGTTTTTATCAAATTAACTTAATAATGCTTATAAATTGTCTGAAGTATCTACTTTAGACCTTTCAAATATAAAAGGGTTGAGAAACATGAAAGAATACAAAAATCTTGTTTTTGTTTTAATCGTAATTTTTAGTTTGATGATGATACTAAATGGATGTTCTGATAATGCCGATAACGAAATCAAAAACGAAACTAAAAATGTAACTGATTGCGGTGAGTGTCAGTTCTTTGATGGAGAAAAATGCACAAACTATCAATGTTGCAATGATTCAGATTGCTTAGACCCTGAGATTTGCAGGAATAACTTATGTGTTGAGATAGATTGTGATTGCGGTTATATTCTTAATGGAAACTGTGTAAGTTATGAGTGTTGCAAGAATACTGATTGTCAAAATAATGAGATTTGCCAAGATAATAAATGTACTAAATTGGACTGTGGTTATTGCACCTATCCTGATAGGCATAAATGCAGACCTTATGAATGTTGTAAGGATTCTGATTGTGATGACAAAAATGCATCAACAAGGGATTATTGTGAGAACCCAACAAAAACCAATGCTAAATGCATACATGAAATCATATGCAAATCTGATTCTGATTGCAATGATAAAAACGATTGCACAATAGATAAGTGCGTTAAAACCAAGTGCCAATACAGTCCAGTAACCAAATGTACAAATGATGATGGATGTTGTCCTGAAGGATGTATATTCCAAAATGATAATGATTGTCCTAAAAAGGATTTGTGCTCAAAAGACAGTGATTGTGAGGATAATGATAACTCTACTAAGAATCAATGTCTTGGAACACCAAAGGTTTGTGTATTCACAAAAATCACAGAGTGCATTGATGATGATAATTATTGTCCTAAAGGGTGCAATTATGATAATGACTCTGATTGTGTTGATACTAGAAGTAATCTTAATGTTTCAGGTCCAATAAGTGTACTTTCATTTTGCAGAGGCTCTCAAGGAAAATTATGTATGCCTGATTGTCAATCTCAACAGGTTGTTACATTTTTTGTAGAATCAACTTTCACAAAGGACCAAGAGGTAATGTTTGAATATTATATTGATGGAGTAGTTCAATCGGACCCCATATTATTAAATGTTATAGATAACCAAAGCTATACATCCACAAAAATTAAAAAAGGAATAAATCAGGTGTTTTTTAAGATTGATGAACAGCTATCAGGAAAGAATATATCTATAATATTAGACCCTTTAGCGCGTATAAATGAATCTAAAAAAGATAATCAATTAAACAAAACCTTTGAAAAATTCAGTTCTGATCTAAAAGTGGAGAGTGCTTATATTGATTTTGAAAACCAGATTTATATAAACCTATCAAGAACTAATATAACCTTGCAGTGTCTTCCTATAGAAAACAAGGTTTATCTAAACAACGTAAGCTGGCCTTTTATTTTTTCAGGATTTGAGGGTAAAAGTGCTTACATTAAAAGCCCTTTACCAGCAACAGGAAATCATAGCTTAAGAATTGAAATAGATCTAACAGGCAAAGTAGAGGACCCAAATAAAGCAAATAATGTACTTGAGAAAACAATAGAAATCTTGGAATAGTTTTTTTTAGTTTTTTTGAAATATAGTTGCATAATTTAGTGTACTTTGATTAATAGAAAAGCATACCTTGTGTTTCAACACGGGGAAATAGGTACGTTTTTTTGCAATCAACAGCCTCGCTGAACGTAGCGTATGCTTTTATATTACCAACATACCTCGCCTTTTAGGGTGAGGTTTTTGATTTTTCAAGCCAAAGTAAGAATAGACGGACTCATGAAATCAAAAATATTTTTAAACAATAAACAAAAGTGGGAAAAGAGAAATGGAGAAAGTATATTTTTCAAAGACGGTAGAAAAGCTAATTGAGGTTTGTGATTTTAAAAGGCTTGGTCTTGATGTTGCAATAAAAACTCATTTTGGGGAAAAGGGTTGTACAACATATAGCTCGCCAAAGCTTGTCAAATTGATCTATGACAAAGTCATTGAAATGAAAAAATCTGCTGTATTAGTAGAGTGCAATGTTCTTTATAGAGGCTCAAGAACGAATTCAAAGGACCATATTGAAACTGCAATTCATCATGGTTTTGATTTTGCGCCTATAGACATATTGGATGGTCAAAAAGGCAATGAATTCATCTCAGTTCCAATAGATTTTGGGGTTTTAAAAGAAGCAAGGCTTGGCAAAGGTATTTCAAAATATGATTCAATGATAGTAATATCTCATTTTAAGGGTCATGAGATGGTAGGATATGGAGGAGCATTGAAAAACATTGGAATGGGTTTAGGCTCAAGGTCAGGAAAACTTGCAATGCATTCAAGTGTAGAGCCTATTGTAAATTCTTCAAAGTGCATAGGTTGTGGAATTTGTGTTAAAAATTGCGATTTTAATGCAATCTCGCTTTTTGAGAATCAGGCAAAAATAGACCCTAAAAAATGCAAAGGGTGTGCGATGTGCATTGCTGTTTGTCCAAAAAAAGCTGTGACTGTACCTTGGAGAGGCTCAACATCAAAAGAGCTTGCAAAAAAGATTGTTGAATACGCTGGTGCGGTAATAAAAAAGATTGGTTCTGAAAGAATTATATACTTAAATATTTTAGAGGATATAACGCCACTTTGTGATTGCGTTGGAATTTCTCAGAAAAAATTAATCCCAGACATTGGATTTTTGCTTGGATACGACCCTATTGCAATAGATAAAGCAAGCCTTGATTTAGCAAACCAGCACGCAGAATTCAATATAGTTAGTAAGCAGGATAAATCAATGCAGGTTGATTATGGTAATAAGATTGGTCTTGGCTCTTTAAAATACGAACTTATTGAGTTATAAAATTCTATTTATTTTTAAATTTTCACAATCCTAAATTATAAAAATCTGATATTATTTTTATACCCTTATTCTCTTGCAAAAGGAAAGTCTGAAAGTAGCATCCAAACAAGAAGTCCATCGCTTGCTTCTTTTGAAAACTTAAAAGGCTTTAGTATCTCAATTAGATCATTTCTAACCTGTTCTAAATCTTGAGTGAAGAAATTCTGTGTTAGGTATTGTATACTAAAGTTATCTGAAACAAATGAGAAATCTTTTGAATCTTTTTGTATATCTTTTATTTTTCTGTTGATTTGGATTCCTTTTTTGATATCATCAATTATTTCCGGTGGCATAATTCTTAAGTTATACGCCCTGTTCATTTCGTAAAGGTTTTTAAAATCATTTGAAAAAATGGTAATATTTCCAAATTCACGAAAACATATTTTTCCTAATACTTCCAAATCTTCACCTTTGGATTTAATATAAAAGTTTATTCCGCGTTTAATAATCTTATCGATTGTATTTTCCGAAAGTTTATCCTCTGAAATCTCGCAGTTATAGGATAAACTATCTGGCTTTATTTTTCTTGATAGATTATTTAATGCGTTTGTATATGTTGTTGCAAAACATTCTAATCCTTCTCTTTTCCTTAGTTCTCCATTTATTACCTTTTGGTCTCCATATTTAAATTTTCCAAAATCAGGATTAGGTTCAAGGATTGTTGAATATACTAATGGATCTAAGCCATCATCTTCTGTTTCGCATGTTCCTAAATAAAGCAAACAGTCTTTATTATCATTAAGGTATTGTGTAATAACATCTGTTAATACGTTCTCTTGGATTCGTTGTTGGTTTCTTTCAGCATACATTGATTTCACCTTTGTTTTAAAAATAAGCACTTTATTTGGTGCTATATTGGTAAATATGATTGTTTATTTCATTTCCAAGCCTATTTAAGGATTTGTGTCTTAAATTTTATATTAGAGAAGATTTGTCTTCGGTAGAAGTAGAATGTATACATATTTAAACATATATTCGGGTAAGACTTACAAAATGACTTTAGGTTATGGGGATATGTCTCTCCCAAGTGCAATTATAAATCTTGTTATTTCAAATAGTATGACTAGAAATTACTAAATTAAAATGTGGATATAACTAAATTGTATCCAGTTTTAGAGTTTTTCCATGTATTTTATTCCGTGTTTTATGGAATATCTGAGTAATTGAGTTTTATAACCCGATTAAGTACATATTGAACAATTTATGAAATGATGCAATGGACAATTGCGCGTAAGCTTTAAATATATTGGATATATCTTATGATGTTATGTAGCGGGTGCAACAATGGGTATAGGCAAAATAGATAATATGTTAAAAGAAGAGCTGAAGACCTCGATTTCTAAAGAAGGTGGCAATAACAACAACTCAAAGAGCTTAACGTTTTATAATGTTTCGAATTTTGAAAAATCAAAAGAATCAATTTGGGATGAATTTACAAATCTGTATAGTCTACAAAAAACATTGAGATTTGAATTAAAACCGCTTGGGAAGACTAAAGAATTCATTGAAAAGAAAGGTTTGGTTGAAGAAGACGAAGAACGAGAAAAAGAATTCAATCAAGTCAAAAAGATAATGGATGATTATTACAGGGAATTCATTGAGATATGTTTATCTGAAATCAAGATTGAAACTGAAGACATTGAAGCTTTAGAAAGGGTTTATAATGGGTTAAAAAAAGATACAAAAAATCAGACCTTAAGAGAGGAATATACTAAATATCAGAAAGACTTGCGAGCTAAAATCTATGACAAAATCAAAAAAATTAAAAATTTTGGTGTTCTTTTTGGTAAAGATTTTATTAATAAGATTCTCCCAGATTGGCTAGATTGCAAGAATAGGCAACAGGACAAGGACTTAGTACTGAAATTTAAAAGATGGGTTACTTATTTTAATGGTTTTTTTAAGAATAGAAAGAACATCTTTTCGGAGAAAGAAATTCCAACGTCAATTATATTTCGAATAGTACACGACAATATGCCCAAATTTTTGGATAATGTTTCTAGATTTAAAGAGGCAAGGAAGTTAATAGACTTTGATTATAAAAAAATTGAAGAGAATTTTAAAAGTGAGTTAAATGGACAGTCTTTAGAAGAATTCTTTTCGTTAGATAATATTAGCAACTGTTTAAATCAAGCTGGAATAGAGTTACATAATTTGCTTATTGGAGGAAAGTCTCTAGAGCACAATCTGAAAATAAAAGGGGTCAACGAGTATATCGAAGAATTATCAAAGACGCTACAAGAGAAAACCGAGCAAAAGAAGATAAGAAAATTGAAATTAAGTCCATTATTCAAACAGATTCTTAGTGATCGCGAGTCCGCTTCTTTTGTTTTGGAGCAATTTAAGGACAAAAATGAAGTGTTTCAAAAAATAGATGAGTTCTATGTGCATTTCAATAATATTTCTGATAAAATTCAATCTGTTATTGCAAAGTTAAAAGAGTGTGATGTTGATTCAGTATACTTAAAAAATGATAATAATTTAACAAAGATTTCACAAAATATTTTCGGAGACTGGAACAAGATACATGAGGGATTGAAAGAGTATTTTATTTTAGAGTCCAAAAGCAAAGATTTAACTGAGAAACAATGTATAAAAGAAGTAGAAAAAAAAATGAAAAGCAAGTATTTCTCAATAAGCGAAATTGAGGGAGGAATCAGTTTAATTAACGTAGAGAAAAAACAATCTTTGATTGATTATTTCCTTAATTTCAGTGGTGTAATAGATAATGCTAATATGAACCTTTTTGAAGACTTAAAAGAAAAGTACTCAGCTTTCAAACAAATTGATAGAAATAAAGATGGTGACTTAAAGGATGAAACGTCTGCAAATGATGTTGAAGTTATTAAGGATTTTTTAGATTCTATTATGAATATATATCACTTTGTAAAGCCACTGCATATTGATTTCAAGAAATCTGAAGGGGATAAAGGAACTGATGCATTAGATTTAAATGCTGATTTTTATAATGGTTTTGATGAGATATTTGGAAAATTAGGGGAAATTATCCTTTTATACAACAGAGTAAGAAATTATGTTACTCAAAAGCCTTTTTGTACGAAAAAGTTTAAACTGAATTTTAAAAGTGCTACTTTAGCTTCAGGTTGGGATTTGAATAAGGAACACGATAAAAACTATTCTTTTATTTTTAAGGAAGGCAAATCCTTTTTTTTAGGAGTAATTAATGTTGAAGAAGATAAAAATGTCCTGCGGGAAGACAAACATCCCGAGATATTTATTAAAAATTCTTCTTTTATGAAGATGATATACAAAGACCTTGGGAATATCAATAAACAAATCTCCAGATTGGGTTTTTCAGAGAAGGCAAAAAAGGGTGTCGAGACAGTTGGCTGGAACCCTGAGATCAAAAGTATAAAGAAAGAATTTGAGGAATTTCAGAAGTCTAAAGAAAAAGACAAATCTGGCAGGAGCAGTAATTTTGATAAAGATAAGCTCTTCAAACTCATTGAATATTATAAAAGTGTTCTAAAAAATCACTCTGAAAAATACGAAGAGACATATAATCTTTCGTATAAACCAACGAAAGACTACAAAAACCTAGGAGAATTCTTTGATGATATTTCATCTCAAACTCACAAAATGAAGTTTGTTGGGATCGATAAGAATTACGTGAATAAACTTATAGATGAAGGCAAGTTATATCTCTTTCAGATATGGAATAAGGATTTTTCAGATTTTTCGATAAGAAATGAAATGGATCCTAACAAGAAAAGTAAGCCAAATCTCCATACGATATACTGGAGAGAAATATTTTCTGAAGAGAATATTAAAGACCCCGTTCATAAATTGAACGGTGGCGCAGAGCTATTCTTTAGGAAAGCGTCTAGCAAAAGGGACATAACTCATCCTAAGAATCAGGAGATTAAAAACAAGAATCCTATCAATGGCAAAGAGAAAAGCACTTTTATTTACGATTTAATAAAAAATGAACGATATACTGAAGATAAGTTTTTCTTTTATTGTCCAGTCACTTTGAATTTTAAAGTGGGAGAAAAAAATAAAGTTCTCAATAGACTAGTTAACAAATATATTCATAATACTAACGAGGAAATCAATATTTTGGGAATTGATAGAGGCGAGCGAAATCTTGCTTATTATGTCTTAATTGACTCTCGGGGGAATATACTTGAACAAAATTCGTTTAATATAATTTCTGATGATCTGCACCGAAAGTTGAACTATCAGGAAAAGCTTGACTTTATTGAGGGAGAGCGGGATAAGGCCAGGAAAACGTGGAAAAATATTGTAAATATCAAAGAAATGAAAACAGGATATCTTTCTCATGCGATTCATAAGATTGCAAAATTAGCTATTGAAAGCAATGCTATAATAGTCCTTGAAGATTTAAACTTTGGATTTCAAAGGGGAAGATTTAAAATCGAAAAACAGATATATCAAAAGTTTGAGAAGATGCTTATCGATAAGTTAAATTATTTGGTTTTTAAAGAAAGAAATAACAATCAAAGCGGTGGAAGTTTCAAAGCATATCAATTGACAAATAAATTTGATAGTTTTAAAAAATTAGGTAAACAATCAGGAATAATTTTTTACGTTGATGCTTACAAAACATCAAATATCTGTCCAAAGACAGGTTTTACCAATTTACTCTTTCCTAAGTTTGAAAATGTAGATAACTCTCGAAATTTCTTTAAGAAGTTTAAATTTATCAGATTTAAAAATGATGAAGATTTATTTGAATTCAATTTTAATTTATTTGATTTTTCTTCAGAAAATAACAAAAGCAGGTTATTGAGGGACAATTGGTCTGTGTGGAGTAATGGAACTAAGTTAATTAAGACCAAAGATAAAGAGAATAACTACAATTGGAAGACTAAAGAGATAAATGTAACAAAAGAATTGAAAGAATTATTCGATTATAATGAAATAAAATACACCTCAGCAGAAAATATTGTTGATCAAATTATCAGAGTTGAGGACAGGTCTTTTTATGAAAAGTTGACAGAGTTATTTAAGCGTGTACTTCAACTTAGAAATTCTTATACTGATTACGAAATCAAAGAATTCAAGAAGAAATTAGGCGACGGGTTTAGGATGAGCAATTATGACTTCATTTTATCCTGTGTCAAGGATAGAAAAGGGCACTTCTTTGATTCAAGGAATGCACAGGATCATGAGGTTAAGGATGCAGACGCAAATGGGGCGTATCACATAGCATTAAAGGGATTGATGTTGATTGAAAAAATTAAAAAGTCAGATACTAATGAAAAGTTAGATCTAAAAATTGATAGATTTGATTTTATAAATTATGCTACAAAAAGGTACATCTAAGATGCTAATTCAATTTAAAAATCATTATTCCTATAACAAATCAATAAGATTCAAATTAGAGCATAAAAATGGCAAGCTTCCGAAACTTGAGTCTGATAATGTAGACTTAAATAAACTTGTTGACATTGGCAATTCTCTAAAAGATATTTTCGAAGAACTAGTTTATACTAAAAATAATTATAATAAACTTAATAGTTTAGTCTCGATCAAAAAGCAATGGCTAAAAATATATTTCAAAAATGAGTTTTACTCTAATGGGAAAATCCAAAACTATTCCCTCTCAAATTTTAGTTACCTTCCAAACAAGCTAATTGAGTGGTTAAATAATTGGCAAAATAATTTAAAGGCACTCATAGAATTAACAAAACAACAAGATTTTAATAAAACTAAAAAAAGCGAAATTGCGTATATTCTTTCATTATTTAACGGCAAGTATTCTTTTTCATTTGTTAAGGATTTTAGCACTTGTATAAATCATAAAAATTCGCAGGAACAAATACTGAAACTTCAAGGAGTAGTTGAAAATTTTGAAAAAGTATTAAATTTATGCATTCAAGAATATTTGCCCTCTAAAAGTGCAGGTGTTGTAATCGCTCAAGGTAGCATGAACTATTATGCTATAAATAAAGAGCCAAAAAGGTATGATAACATTCTTGCTGATTTGAACCAAAAGTTTGAAGAGCTAGATAAAGAATATATTGCAATGAAACAGTATAAATCTTCTCAAAAGTCACGTTTGTTTGAATTTATTCGTAAAGGATTCAGTAAAGATCAAATTTTGAGTGAATTTAAAAAAAAAGAAAATAATGAAGTAAGTTTTGTGTACAATAACCAAATTATAATAAGGATATATACACAAGAATTATTTAAAGACAGTTATTGTTTAGGTGAAGTAATTAAATTAACCAAAAAGATTGAAGAATTAAATGAGTCAAAAGATAGTAATAACAACCTTCCTGAAGAAACAAAAAAAGAAATAACAAAGCTAAAGAAAGAAATAGGTTTCTATTTTATAAGAAGGACAAGAGGAAAATCACATAATAACTATTTCAAATCTTATTATGGTTTTTGCAACGATAAATTTAAAAAGAAAGCTCAGGAAAGAGGTAGATTATTAACGAAAATAAAAGCAATCAGAAAGGAAAAAATTGAAAGCCAAAATTTAAGGTATTGGTCACTAATCCTAGATGATGGAAAAGATAAGTTCTTATGGTTAGTTCCCAAAGAAAATATGCAAGAATTCAGGCGAGAATTGAGCAAAATTCACCCTTCTGGGGAATCTTCTTTGTTCTTATTTCATTCTTTAACGATGAGGGCATTACATAAACTATGTTTTGCACAAGAAAGTGACTTTGTCAAGGAAATGCCAAAGGTTCTAAAGGAAGAGCAACTAAACTGCGAAAAAGCAAGTAATGATACTGAAACCAATAAAAGGATCAAAAGAAATTTTGGTTTAAATTATATAAAAACTAAAGATGAATTAACCCTCTCTTTTTTGAAAAAACTAATAATCAGTGAGTATGCACATGAGCGTTTGGACTTAAATCATTTTGATCTTAGTAAGTTGCAAGTTGCTACTACCTTAAACGAATTCGAAGAATATCTTGAAGACGCTTGTTATTATTTAGAAAAAATCAGTATATCTAGTTCGATGATAAAAGAGTTGCTTGAAGAATACAACATTCTAAACTTTAGGATAACTTCCTATGACCTGGAAAAAAGAAATAAAAACACCTATCAAACTCCTGAAAGCGATATTAAAAGGCATACTAAAGAAATCTGGAATAAATTTTGGGAGGGCGATAGATTTATTAGATTGAATCCAGAAATCAAAATAAGATATAGGCAAAAAAATCAAAATATTGAGGATTATCTAAAAGAAAAAGGATTTGATTTGACAAAAATAAAAAATAGATTTTTACAAGAGCAATATTCAGTTAGCTTCACTTTTGCTCTTAATGCGGGCAAAAAATACCCTAAACTTGCATTTGTCAAAACTGAAGAAATACTTGAAAAAATTGAAGAATTTAATGATGAGTTCAATAAACAATATTTTGATAACTCCTATAAATACGGGATTGATAGGGGGAATATTGAATTAGCTACTCTATGCATTACAAAATTTAACAAAAATGACACATATGAGTATAAAGGCAAAAAATATTTAAAACCTAATTTTCCAACAAGTCAAGAAGATATAAAAACTTATGAACTAAAGAACGAGTGGTATAAAAGGACAGCCATTTCTAATATTGAAACCAAACCTAAAAATAAAAAAACGCCGAAACGGATTATTGCTAATATTTCTTATTTCATTGATAATGTTGAAAATGAAGAATGGTTTAATAAAAAAACGTGTACTTCTATAGATTTAACAACTGCGAAGGTAATAAAAGGAAAGTTAATTTTAAACGGCGATGTTTTAACATTTTTGAAACTCAAGAAGGAGGCAGCAAAAAGAATTCTCTTTGAATTAGTTGCACAAAATAAATTAACGGCAAAAAATAAAGAATTAAAATGGAAAAGTGATGATGGCAATAATTCAGATTCAGTAAGGTTGATTTGTGATGTTTTGGATAATGAAACAAATAGTATTTATTTTTATGAAGATAGTAAATACGGAAGGGGTTTTGAAGGGTTATTAACAACTGATAAAACAGCATATTCTAAAGAGGGAATTAGAATAAATCTGCAGAACTACTTAAATCATCTGATTAGTGAAAAAGAAAATAAAAGTAACAAAGCATACAGTCATGTTCCTTCCATTGAAAAAATAAATCATCTCCGAGACGCACTTGTAGCCAATATGGTTGGCGTTATTTCTTACTTGCAAGCATATTATCCGGGAATAGTCGTTTTAGAAGATTTGAATCATAAATTATTGATAAAACACTTTGAAGATTTGAATATAAACATTTCAAATAGATTTGAACATGCGTTAATTGAAAAGTTTCAAACTTTGGGTATGGTTCCACCACATATAAAAGATTATCTTGAGATAAGAAGTAGCTTTAGAATGAGTAGGAACGATTCTTCCCAATTTGGAGCATTAATCTTTGTCAGTAAAGAGGGAACAAGTAAGGAATGTCCTTACTGTGAAAAAAAATGGAATTGGGGAAAGGAAAAAGAGATTGAACTAAAATTCTCAAAAAAGCAATACATATGTGGTAAGGAAAATTCTTGTGGTTTTGACACTAAACATATTCAGAATACTTTTGAATTCTTGTCTGAGATTAATGACCCTGATAAAATTGCGGCTTATAACATTGCAAAGAGAGGATTTAAGAGTTTTATTAATAAGTCTAGCATAAAAAAACAATAAAAAATGATTAACTTAAATAAAATATTGATTTTGTTCCAGATCAAGAATTTAGTAAGGAAGTTGTTTAATGATGAATGGTGGTTTGTTGCTACGGATATAGTTATGGCTCTGACAGATTCTAAAGACCCTTCAGGATATTTGAAGAGTCTCAGAAGAAGGGATGACGGTTTCAGTGAAGGATGGGGGCAAATTGCCACCCCCTTCAGATATCTACCGCTGGAGGGAAACAAAGAGTTGATTAGAGATTCTTATTTTTAGTTGAAAAATATTAAAATTTAAAAATGGAACAAAATGTTGTAATATCCAACCTCAATGATTTTATCTTTTGTCCAAGGAGTATCTATTTTCATAATATTTATTGTTCTTTTGATGAGAAGCTATACCAAACTACGTATCAAACAAAAGGCAAAAATGCTCACAAGAACATTGACGCCCAAAAATATTCAACAAAAAAAACAATTCTTGAAGGAATTGATATTTACAGTGAAGAGCTGGGCGTTATAGGTAGAATAGATTTGTTTGATGTTGATAAAGGAGTTCTTACCGAAAGAAAGAACAAGATAAACATTCTTTATGAAGGATATTATCTGCAAATATACGCTCAATGTTTTTGTTTGATAGAAATGGGGTATAGTGTCAATAAAATAAGATTTTATTCGGTTTCAGATAATAAAATTTATAATGTTAATTTGCCTAGAGATGTTGAAAAAAGCAGATTAAAAGAAGTTATAAGACAAATGCGTTTATTTGATTTTAACAATAAAAATTTTACGCAAAATCCCAATAAGTGCAAGATGTGTATCTATAAGGAGTTGTGTGATTATTATAAAGGCGAGTAAGGTGTTGAGTAGACCCGATTTTATGGAAAAACAAGTAATTTTTATTGAGAGTAATCACTCAAATAAATTGAAATTTAAGAATTCAAATCTTGTTCTTGTTGATGAAAATAATAAAATTGTCCTCCAACATCCTTGTAGTAAGATATTTGTAGTTTTTATTGTTGGCGAGTTTTCAGTTACATCAGTATTAATAAAGAATGTGAAAAAGAATGCGATTCCTCTTGTGTTCCTTAATTATAGTCTTAAGCCTTATTTTTCCATAATATCTGAAAACAAAGGCAATTTTCTGTTGAGGAAAAAGCAGTACACTAATTCCAATGATTTAGAAATCGCCAAACACATAATAAACAATAAAATTAATAATCAACTTGCCCTGATGATCTCTTTACGTTATAAGACTGTTAAGGAAAAGACTATTATTGTGAAGGTAAAAGAGCTTTTAGAACAGATCCATTTAGTTCAAAATTCCCAGGAATTACTTGGTCTCGAAGGAACTTCTTCAAAGCTGTTTTTTGAAACATATTTCAAGAATATTGACTTTAAAGGCAGAAGACCAAGGTGTAAGGATGATATATTTAATTTGCTATTAGACATTGGTTATTATTATCTTTTTAATTTTGTAGAGGCAAATCTAGAACTTTATGGGTTTGATACATATTATGGTTTTTATCATAAATGCTTTTTTCAAAGGAAATCTCTAGTATGCGATTTAGTAGAGCCATTCAGGTGTATTATTGATAAGCGTATAAGAAAAAGTTTTAATCTAAAACAGATAAATAAAGATGATTTTTATTTTAAAAATGGACAATTCTATATCAAAAGAGAATTTAATAAAAAGTATTCTGAATTTATGTTGAAGGAAATTCTTCAGCATAAAGAAAAAATATTTTTATATATTCAAGCATATTACAGGTCTTTTATAAAAGAAAAAGAAATTAATGAGTATCCATATTTTACTATTGAGGTAGACACATGATTATTCTGACATATGATATTCAAGAGGATCACTTAAGAACTGAATTTTCTAAGTTTATTTTAAGTTACGGAAGAAGATTACAATATTCAGTATATGAAATAAAAAACAGCAAAAGAATCCTTGATATTGTGCAGGAAGAAATAAAAAGTCGCTTTGAAAAAAGATTTGGTCAAGGAGATAGTGTTTTGATTTTTAAAATAACTACAGAAAACCAGATTTTAAGATTTGGATATGCTAAGAATGAAGAAACAGACCTTATAATGTATTAGACTTGTAAACCTAGGTCTTTATTTTTTTAATCTCAAATGTTCAGAACTCGCAAATTCTTGGTTTTAAGAGGGTAAAGGGCTATATTTAGATAATTATAAAAATAAAAGCTTATTACTAGTATTTGAAATGAGTTTTAGACTTAAGTAATCTAAAATGATGTACACCTGACGGAAATTTGAAAGACTTGTGAAAAAAACATTGCATACTTTTCAGATGACCTGTCTAGAAGCATGCTCTAATTTCTACTGTTGTAGATTAAACCCCTTTAAAAAGGTTGCGGATGTCTAGAAGCATGCTCTAATTTCTACTGTTGTAGATTTTTCAGGCTATCGAACAGAGTTGCCTATGTCTAGAAGCATGCTCTAATTTCTACTGTTGTAGATATCTTCGACATTAGTCTTCTTGGTTTGTGTCTAGAAGCATGCTCTAATTTCTACTGTTGTAGATGTACTTATCTTCAGGGCTTTACAATGCAACGTCTAGAAGCATGCTCTAATTTCTACTGTTGTAGATTTTATACTTTTCATTTTATTCATCCTCGTCTAGAAGCATGCTCTAATTTCTACTGTTGTAGATAATAAGAAGTATGTCTTTGCAGTTATGAAGTCTAGAAGCATGCTCTAATTTCTACTGTTGTAGATTTGCATACGCTTGTTTTATACTGATTTTAGTCTAGAAGCATGCTCTAATTTCTACTGTTGTAGATGAGATTGATTAATTGACCATATAAGATAAATTTATGGCTCAGAACACATAGCAAAATCGAAAGATTCAATAGAAAATACCCTTGCCTAGCACATACTATGCAAAAACCACTTTGAAAAGGTAAACTTTTTAAAGGAAATTCTAGTTCTTTTGTTGAAATTATTGAAAAAAGCTATTTTTTGCTTACTTTATTAAGCTTGCTTTAAGATTATATCAACAGATTTCAGCTTATTTAAAGCCCCGTAGTGTAGAGGCCAATCATTCAGGCCTTTGGAGCCTGAGACACCGGTTCGAATCCGGTCGGGGCTATATATCATCCGGCGATTTTTGAAGGACTCTTTCTTTTAAATGGAGTTTCTTCAATAAATCTTCCTGTTTTTCTAAAACGTCATTTAATGTTTTACAATCGTACTTTTTTAGAAGTCTTTCTTTTTCAGATTCAACACACGTTTCACATAAGAAATTCAATAAGCATTACCTAAGAGTTTTTAGTTCTCAGTGATTTATTGCTATATGTCGGATTTAGTATTACATTTATTGCAAAGTTATTATTAATTCGTTCTTTTCTTTTTCGAGTATTTTTTCTTGTTACATTGCTTTCATTAGTTGCATCATTTCGCTCATTTTCTTTTATTGGGCATGTAATTAGTCTTGAAGTAGTCTCTAATATTTCCTCACAATAACACATTCTAAAAAAAATCAATGACCCAGATAAAATATAGATGAAAAACCTCGTAATAACACTTTCATTAAACCAAACTAACTATATTTAATTAGTTTAATTAAACGAAAATTATACAAATAAGTTTAACTTTTAAATTACTAAAATGGATTTTTACACCCTACAAACCCTTCTAAGAAAGTTCAACCTAAAAATATTTACATTAAATGATTTAATTAAAATTACAAATCAAAAAAAAAGTGTTGTCCAAAGTAAACTCACCTTACTTGTTAAACAAAAAAAAATTCATAGAATTAAAAAAGGATATTATTCATTAAACCGAATTGAAAACAAATTTCAATTACAAAAAGTCTTCAAAGAAACATATGTCGGATTACATTCGGCATTAGAATTTTATGAAAGTACAACTCAAAGATTCAATAATTTAGATTTAATAACTAAGAATATTTTGAATGAACAAAAAGTCCTTAACACAAAAATATATTTTCATAAAGTTAAAAACGAAATGTTTTTTGGATTTAAAAAAGAATTAGTAAACAACACAGAAATATTTATTTCAAATATTGAAAAGACAATCATTGACTGCATTTATTTTAATTCAAAGGTTTATTTAACTGATGTTGTTGATTTTGTAAAAAAATACAAAGACCAAATAAACATAAAATTATTAAAAACTTATCTAGACAAAATAAATTCTTCCACACTCAATAAAAGAATAGGATATATCCTTGAAAAACAAGGAATTATATTAAAAGATCTAGAAATCAATAACAAATATGAACTACTAAATATTAACAAGTCAAAGATTGGATTAAAAAGCAAAAAATGGAAACTGATTATTAACGAGCAAATCTAAAATGGAAAAAATAGAATTGGAAGCATATAAAAACAAATTAAATTACAGTTTAGGCCAACTAGAACTTGATTACTATCAACATTTGATTTTAGCAAAACTTTTTGAAAATTTCAACATATTATATTTTAGAGGAGGAACAGTTCTGCAAAAATGTTACGGAATAAAAAGATTCTCAGAAGATTTAGACTTCAAATACGAAGACATAAGTCTTAATGAAATCATAAAATTTATTGAAAAATTATTTAATACAAAAATAATAGACCACAATAAAACACCATTCGGAACAAGTTTCAGCATACGATTTCAAGGAATACTCTATACTGGTTCAACACAATCAATGTGCAAAATTTCTTTCGATTTCAGAGAAAAAGACACCTACAATAAAACGTTAAAAAAAATCATACGCCCTATATATGCGGATTTACCTCAATACCTTTTACTTGCGTTAGATGAAGAGGAGATTCTAGCAGAAAAAATAAGAGCAATAATAACCAGATATAAAGCAAGAGATGTGTATGATCTGAACGAATTGTTGATAAATGGAGTAAAAATAAACCTTGGACTTGTGAATAAAAAACTAAAAACCTATAATAAAACATTTAATAAAAAAGAATTCCAAGAACAATTAGAAGAAAAAAGAAAAATATACGATGAAGAAATAAAAAGACTTACAAATATCTACGACGACTTTGATACTTGTAAAAAAAGAATACTACGCGAAATACAATTAATAAAAACTTAAGAATCCTCTTAATCCTAACATGAGGATGGCGTCTGTAGGGGCTAATTTTTACTTCTCGTAAAGAATTTAGAAGAGTAAATACTATTAATTATAACAATCAAAACTCCTGCAATCAGGCAGTATAATCCTAAAATTAATAGGTCTTTAGCTATCATTTCAATCCCGGTGTTAAAAAGCATCACTTTTCTTATTGCTTCTGATGTTATTACATAAGGATTATACCTTGCAATCTGCTGAATCTCAGGGGATAAGGTCTCAAGTGGAAGAACTAGATTTGATACAAAAATAAAAATTGACCCTATTGCAATTGTTGTCATAGTGATTGACTCAAAGGTTGAAAACAGGTTTCCGATAACAATTCCTAGCAACGAAAACACACTAATACCTGCAAATATCACTAATGCTGATATTGCAATATTATTTAAAACAGGAGCATCAAGACCAAATCTTACGACTGCAATAATAATTGCAACCTGAACAACAAGTATCAATACTGTTGTTATATATGTCATAAAAATCAAAAACAAGTTATTCAAAGGTATTGTAAAATTTCTAAAGTACGCCCTTGATTTCTTATCTAACATAACAAGGGTGCTTGAAAGCATTGTTCCAACGAATAGTACAACAAGCATCAAGAGATATGGGAAAGAGTAAGTAATCCTTGTATTCTTTGTAGTTACTGATTCAATCTTTGTTTTAATAGGTTTTGCAATAAGCTCAGGGTTTGTTATCTTAAATGAGGCAACCTCGCCTGACACTTCTTCTTGTCTTGATTTGACATCCTCAACGGACTTCTCTGTTGATGCAAGACTCTTTTTTGAAGAATCTATCAATGAAATAACTGCTGATTGAGTGCTTTTGGTATTTTTTAGTTGAGTTTTGGCACTATCTATTTCCTTACTTGCATTTGATAATGTGTTTCTTAAATCTACAAGTTTTGAAGATACATCGCCTGTTTTATTGTAACTTGTGTTAAGTTTATTTAGAGCAGATTCCAAATCATCGGTATCAGAGCTATTCAAACTATCTACTAAATCATATCCTTTATTCATGACTCCTTTCGAATCAGATCTAAGACTTAGAAAATCTGTATTTATCTTATTAAGTGATGAAATCTGGGTTGAAAAACTAACCTTGATTTCAGGAATACTCATAGCTGATAATTTAGATTTAGCGGAATCTGTTGAACTTATTAATTCACTAATAGATTTTTTGATTGAAACAAGGCTTATTGTGCTTGCATCTACCTCATCAGATGTTTTCTTTAAAATCTCTAATAGTCTTGTTGTAATCTCTTCAGTTACTTGAGTATTGCCAATATCTATATTTGCATTCAGTGTGCTAATAATCTTATACACTAGATTGATTCTTGAATCATCAACGTGAAAAACAATTTCATTAGTTGATTTATCTTCAAGACTTAGACCTGTTGGAAAAATAACACAGGTAACTATCGCTCCATCTTTAATCCCTTGGATACATTGCTCTTCACCAGAATAAAAAATAAGTTTATTTTCTGAAGTGTTTAGATTATCAATAAGCCTTAAAGACAATTCGCTTTCTTCAGGATTAAATACTCCCACAGAAATCGTACTTTGGCTGGCATCACTAAAACCAAAACCTATTATCATGACAATTAGTAAAGGTGCTAAAAGAACAATTAAAGCTGAACTTTTAGATCTGAACAATACCTTTATGTTTTTGAAAAGTATGCTAAATGCTCTCATTTTTTATTTCGCCGAATTCTCATTTAACGCAATAAATACTTCATCAAGTGTTGGCTTGACAATCTTAATCTCAATAATATTTTCATTATCTTTTTCAATTGTTTTAATCACTTCATCTAATATTAAATTGGGTTTGGTGCATTTTATAACTAGGCCTAATCTTTCCTTTTGGCAATTTTTAATTACTTTTTTCATTTTATTAGATATACTTAAAGCAAGCTTTTCATAATTGCCTGGATATGTTTTAACAACTATCATGTTATCACTATCAAATTTGATTTTTAGTGCCTCAGGTGTATCAATGTCAATCACTTCACCATCTTTTATAATTGCAATTCTTGAACAAAGGTCTTCAAGGTCGGCAAGATAATGACTTGATAGGATTATTGTAGTTCCACTTGAGGCGATCTTTGAAATCAATTTCCAGATATTATTTCTAAGAACCGGATCCAAATCTGCAGTAGGTTCATCTAATAGCAGAAGTTTTGGATTATGTATCAAAGAACATGCTATATCAAGCCTTCTTTCCATCCCCCCTGAAAGGCTTTTTCCTAAAGTATCCTTGTACTCTTCAAGATTCATGAGCTTAAGCAACGTAGCAATGTTTGACTTTAAGGTTTCTTTTGATAACTTGTATAACTTTCCAAAATACTCAAGATTTTCTCTAACTGTTAATTTTTCGTAAAAGCTAGGGCTTTGAGCTGCAAAACCATAGATATCCTTGAATTTAGATTGATTCTTATACACTGATTTGTATACCGCATTCTTTCCATTTGAGATTACATCAAGTTGTCTGAATAAAATATCTCCTTTCTCAGGCTTAATAAATCCAACTATTGCATTTAAAAGTGTGGTTTTACCTACTCCACTCTCGCCAATAACTCCCAAAATCTCCTTAGGGTATATCTCAAAATTAATGTTTTTCAAAACCTTTCTCTTGCCAAAGGTTTTGTTAAGACCTATAATTTTCAGAAGCGGTTCTTCCATGTAACATTTAAAAAGTTTCACTCTTTTTAAACCTTTTTATTAACATCAGCATATTTGAACTAACCCTAAGTACTATGCCTTGAAAAAATTTGATAGGGTTTAAAATATAAAATCTAGTGAGCCTAGATTCCTAGTATTCTTTTAATTCAAGATCAATTCAATATAATCCAAAATAATTCAGTGCAGAACCAAACAAAACAAACTTCTTAAAAAAATCTTTATTTTTGTGAGGCTAGTTCATTCTCAGCCATGTTCTTCTTTAGCTAAACACTAAACAGTATCTCCGATAGAAAAATGACTCCTCCCAAGTACTCGAAAAAAAGCACATAGGAGGAGCTCATGGTTGAATTTGTAGCAACAACCATGAAACAGATTATCAGATTCATAAAAAAAGTTTTCGGT
>Ga0208462_1000361_pt1 | contig 49444 bp, 40 predicted proteins | sample AD_SCU001_MetaG_FD_184452 | JGI IMG/M metagenome (GOLD analysis project Ga0208462, IMG submission 184452) | Active sludge microbial communities of municipal wastewater-treating anaerobic digesters from China - AD_SCU001_MetaG (SPAdes) (version 2) | ecosystem: Engineered > Bioreactor > Anaerobic...
GGCCTTCCTTGTTCTTGTAACTCTCCGTTGTTGCCAGTGTAAACGTTGCTTTTTTCACCCCGTTCTCAAAACTGGTTACTTCTGGATCCCTCCCCAGGTGTCCGATCAGGATCACCTTGTTTACTCCGTTTGCCATCGCCTCGGTTTTTTTGTGAATGAATGTTTGAATACAAATATATATACGAAGAAAGAGCTAAAAACGGAAAATTGACATTAAAAAATTTGAATATTCATGGGATTAGAACTGAGCCGGGTCGTTTTTCCTGGGATCCCAGCGATCGAGGAATCTGTGCATCAGTCTTGGCATAGGATAATTCATGAGGGAGTCGATCTCAACCCTGATCAAGGATTCAGGGAGAAAGGGTATTTGTGGGCAGCCGCTTATATGTATGACAAAGAAACGTACATAGAGTTTCTGATGTGTAAGGACATGCGTCAAGTCAAAACAGGAAGGAGATTTCTCCAGGTTGCTTGAAATATTATATGATTGACATTCTGCTACTTGTATTATTTCTTCCCAGGATAACAACGCATCCTTCTCAATAAAAGGAAAGGTATACAAGCCTTTCCAGATGTCGTTGGTATCCCGGCGGGTGAGATAAGTGAAAGCCGGTACAGTCTTTTTATAGAACACAAGCGCATGCAGGAAACGGGGCCGAGGAGACGTTTTTGGCTTTTTGCGCGGCAAGGCACTCACCCGATCAGTGGCAAAAGCAGAACATTGATCGACTACCGGGCATGTAGTGCAATCTGGTTTTACAGGAACACACTGCAGCGCTCCGAACTCCATCAGGGCCTGGTTCATTTCACCGGGATCCTGACCATGCAGGAGGGAATGTGCGCAGTTTTGAATGGCAGCCATCGTTTCCCGTTTTCCGACTTCCCCATCTATCCCAAAGATCCGTGTAATCACCCGGATCACATTTCCATCCACAACCGGTGTGGCCTGTCCACCTGCCATTGACGCTATGGCAGCGGCGGTATAGGGCCCGATGCCGGGAAGCCGGAGCAAGATACTATGGTCTGTTGGAAAAACTGAACCCAGAGATGCCACAACAAGCCTGGCAGTCTTATGCATATTCCTTGCACGGGTATAATAACCCAAGCCCTGCCACTGATAGAGCAATTCCTCCTCAGCGGCAGCGGCCAGGAGCTCCACACTGGGGAATCTCTCCATAAACCGCTGATAATATGGGAGTCCCTGCTCAACTCTGGTCTGTTGAAGAATGATCTCCGAAACCCATATCTTGTATGGATCCCTGCTCAGCCGCCAGGGAAGCTCCCGCTGGTTTTTCCGGTACCACCGGATGAGGTGATCGCTTATTGTCATGAGTTCGTTATCAGCAAAATGCAAAAGTGCATCCTCCTGAGATTTTTATCCAATATTTTTGTAATGGATTAAAAAACTTTATATTTGCAGCCTCAATAAAAAATTCATTATTAACCCTTTAAAAATATTTTGACATGACCAAAGCAGAAATCGTAGCCGAGATCGCCAACAAGACCGGTATCGAGAAAGTCGCTGTACAAGCCACCGTTGAAGCCTTCATGGAATCAGTTAAGAATTCCCTGACAAACGGAGAAAATGTTTATCTGCGCGGTTTTGGCAGCTTCACCATCAAGAAGAGGGCTGAAAAAACCGGCCGGAATATTTCCAGGAATACGACCATCATTATCCCTTCACATAATATTCCCGCCTTCAAACCCGCTAAGACGTTCCTGAGCGAAGTGAAGCATAAGGTGAAGTAATTCAGTTCAATACCTTACAAAACAACGAGCAGATGCCAAGCGGAAAGAAGAGGAAACGGCATAAGATGGCCACACACAAGCGGAAAAAACGCTTACGGAAGAACAGGCATAAGAAGAAATAACAACCAGATACAGATCTGGCTTTCAATTTATCACACAACGCTGAAATGGCATTGTGTGATAAATGTATTAGAGAGGTACCAGCCAAGGGCTTAACCGTTCCTTGAGGATCCCGCCGAATGAGAAAGCGAACCCAATTGATACTCATGTGAACAAAGAACTGATTATCGACTCGGGGCAATCCGAAGTCAGTATTGCCTTACTTGAAGACAAGCAACTTGTTGAGCTTCATAAGGATAACACCAATAATAACTTTGCGGTTGGGGATATCTACCTGGGCAGGGTCAGGAAAATCATGCCCGGGCTCAATGCGGCTTTTGTCGATGTAGGATATGAGAAGGATGCGTTCCTGCATTATCTTGATCTGGGACCCCAGATCCGTTCACTGCTGAAGTTCATGAAACTGATGCAGGGGGGAAAACCCTTGCAGCCCAACCTGTCTGATTTTGAGCTGGAAGAAGACATTGAAAAAACCAGCAAAATAGGAACGGTACTGGCTGCCAATCAGTCCATTATCGTTCAGATTGCCAAGGAACCTATCTCAACGAAAGGGCCGAGAATATCATCTGAAATCTCGCTGGCCGGACGTTATCTGGTCTTAGTCCCCTTCTCCAACCGCATCAGTGTCAGCCAAAAGATTCGACAAAGCGAAGAAAGAAACAGACTTAAGCGTCTTATTACCAGCATCAAACCCAAGAACTTCGGGGTGATCATCCGCACGGTGGCAGAAAATAAGAAGGTGGCGGACCTGGACACTGACCTGCAGAACCTCCTGAAGAAATGGGAGGCCATAGCAAGGGTTCTGACGACTGCAAAACCACCCCAGAAACTGTTGAGCGAGCTTGACAGGACTTCCACTATTCTTCGGGACCTTTTAAACGCGTCATTCAACCATATTCATGTGAATGACCCGGTATTGTATGAAGATACGGTGCAGTACATACAGCGGATCGCGCCGGACAAGGTCGGCATCGTTAAGTTGCATAAAGGGAAAGTCCCCATCTTCGAGCATTTTGGAATTGACAAGCAAATAAAGGGCACTTTTGGCAAAATCGTCACGATTAAGAGCGGCGTCTATCTGATCATCGAACATACCGAAGCCCTGCATGTGATTGATGTCAATAGTGGGCACCGGACCAACAAAGGACAGGATCAGGAAACCAATGCCCTGGAGGTCAACCTGGAAGCGGCCGCCGAGCTGGCACGCCAGCTAAGGCTGAGAGATATGGGCGGGATCATCGTGGTTGATTTTATCGACATGAACCTCGCCAGTAACCGCAGACAATTATTCCAAAAGCTCAGGGAGGAGATGGCCAAAGACCGCGCCAAACATACCATTCTGCCTCCCAGCAAATTTGGTCTGGTGCAAATAACACGGCAGCGGGTTCGCCCTGAAATGAATGTGGAAATCCTGGAGAAATGTCCGGCCTGTGAAGGCAGCGGCCAGATTAAACCCAGTATTCTTCTGGTAGATGAAATCGAGAATACCATCCGCTACCTGCTGCAGGAGCAAAATGAAAAATACCTCAGGCTGTCGCTACACCCTTATGTCTATGCTTTCCTGACTAATGGGTTGCCATCCATCCGGCAGAAGTGGTTCTGGCAATACCGCAAATGGATCCGAATGAAAGCTGACAACTCTCATCATCTTCTTGAATATCATATGTTTAACAAGAACAACGACGAGATCAAGATTTAGTCATTATTCCGGTTAATTCCATTTCCCCGGTATGATGAAATTCGAGCTTACCTTAAACTAAGTCCATTCACTGTGATTTTAGAGAAAAAAATGATCACCACGGCACTGCAGCCTGAAAAGACAGTGTTGGTGGGTGTGGTATGCAGCAAAGAAGATGAAGAGCGCATCGGGGAATACCTGGATGAACTCGCTTTCCTTGTCGACACAGCCGGTGGCCTTGTCATGGAACGTTTTACCCAGAAGCTGAGCATGAAAGATCCCAAGACTTTTGTGGGCATCGGCAAACTAAATGAAATTGCGCAGTATGTGAAGGAAGCTGCCATTGATGTGGTCATCTTCGATGATGAACTGACGCCTTCGCAGATCAGGAATATCGAGAAAGGCCTGGAATGTAAAATTTTGGATCGCAATAATTTAATCCTTGACATCTTCGCCAGAAGGGCAAGAACTTCCCACGCCAAGACCCAGGTTGAACTGGCCCAGTATGAATACCTGTTGCCCCGGCTCACCAGGATGTGGACCCATCTCAGCAAGCAGAAGGGTGGTATCGGGATGAAAGGCCCGGGTGAAAAAGAGATTGAAACGGACCGCAGGGTCATCCGCGATCGCATAACCCTGTTAAAGAACAAATTGAAGCTCATCGACAAACAAAAGGCTACACAGCGGAAACACAGGGGCAAGCTGGTGAGGGTGGCCCTGGTAGGCTATACCAATGTCGGCAAATCCACCCTGATGAACCTGCTAAGTAAGTCGGATGTGCTGGCGGAGGACAAGCTTTTTGCGACGCTGGATACAACCGTTCGCAAGGTTGTCATCGAAAACCTTCCCCTTCTGCTCAGCGACACTGTAGGGTTCATTCGTAAGCTTCCCCATAGCCTGATTGAATCTTTCAAGTCGACGTTGGATGAAGTAAGGGAGGCCGATATCCTGTTGCTTATCGCCGATGTCTCTCACCCGGATTTTGAAGCCCAGGTGCACACCGTGAACCAGACCCTGACGGAAATCGGGGCTGCAGATAAGCCCACTATTCTCGTATTCAATAAAATAGACCGTTACACATACGTACCCAGGGAGGAGGATGACCTTGGTCCTGCGCTTCCGGAGCACATGAGTCTGGACGCACTGGAACGCACATGGATGGCCCGAGAAAATCCTGATCATACCGTCTTTATTTCAGCATTGCAACGGCGGCATATCGATCTCCTGCGGACAAAGTTATATGGCATGGCTGCAGAAATTCATGCCAAACGATTTCCATATGATGATTTCCTGTATCAGCGTTATGATGATATTGTGGGCGCGGAAGAACACACAGAAGCTTAGTACTGAAGACAGGTAAAGGAAATATTTTCAGGATACGGGGTTTCTTTTAGAATCCGGCTTCCTTCTTCACCTGCTCCAGCCATGAAGCAAGGCGCGTGGCCGTCTTCTCCGGCTCATTGTCCTCATCGAGGGCCAGCCCAATAAAATAGGATCCTTCCAGGCTTTCCGAAGAAGTGAATTTGTACCCTTCGGCGGGCCATTTACCGACCACTTTAACACCAAACCTGGAAAATTCATCCCGCAGTATGGCCATGCTGTCAACGAAGTGCTCAGGGTATAGCACCTGATCTCCTAGTCCGAACAAAGCGAGACATTTTCCGCTGAGGTTAACATTTTTCTCCCTCATTTTCAGCAGAAAAGGCGCCCAGCGGTCGTTCTGCATGGCTTCTTCCCATATCTCAGCACCGACGGTAGATCCCCCGGCAATGATCAGATCATAATCAGCCAGCGTCGAAGGCGTCAACTCGGTGACCATTTTCAGATCAAGGTTTTCCATTTGTTTGGAGATGAGCTTGGATACACGCTCTACGTTGCCGCCTGCCGGCCAGTAAATCAACAAGGTCTTTTTCATATGTTGAGGGTTGTGGCGATGTTGCAAGGCCTCAAAGTTACAAAAAAGCCCGTTGGGCAGTTGCGTTTTTCACATGCACCTCATCCAAAGATTTTTCTTGACAAAACAGATTCAATATAATATCTTTGTGATATTATTTTAATATCATGAAAACAGAAACCACCTACACACCGATTTCAGGATATCTCATCCTGCTTGTTGCATTGCTCATCCTGGCTGCCTCTGTCTGGGTATTTATATGGCAGTTGCTGTGGCTTATCCCCCTGCCCCTTATCGGGCTTTTCCTTCTCGGCGGACTGGTTGTGGTCAATCCTAATGAATCGGCCGTTCTCGTTCTATTTGGTGCTTATAAAGGCACGATCAAGAAGAATGGTTTCTTCTGGGTTAATCCCTTCTTCTCCCGCAAGAAGATTTCTTTGCGTGCGCGTAACCTGGACAGCAAGCCTATCAAGGTCAATGATAAGATCGGGAACCCCATCATGATAGGCATCGTATTGGTTTGGCGTGTGGAAGACACCTTCAAAGCTGCCTTTGAGGTGGATGAGTTTACCCATTTTGTTGATATTCAGAGCGAAGCAGCCATTCGAAAACTCGCAGGGCATTATCCATATGACAACTTTGATGATGAAGGCAATGAGATCACGCTGCGCTCCGGGGGGGAGGAAGTAAACCATGTACTTGAAGCAGAGCTCTCAGAGCGACTCTCCATTGCAGGTATCCATGTCATGGAGGCACGGATCAGTTACCTGGCATATGCTTCGGAAATTGCCGGGGCGATGCTGAGGCGGCAGCAGGCCTCGGCCATTGTGGCAGCGCGCATCAAAATCGTGGAAGGCGCTGTGGGGATGGTGGAGCTTGCCCTGGAGCAGCTCAGCAGGAAGCAGATCATCGAACTTGACGAAGAGAAGAAGGCGGCCATGGTCAGCAATCTGATGGTTGTGTTGTGTTCAGATAAGGATGCATCGCCTGTCATTAATACCGGCACGTTAAACACCTGAGATGGCCAGAAAGACACCATTTGCACTGAGGATGGATCCTGCAATGCTGGCGGCTGTGGAGAAATGGGCTGCGGATGAATTCAGGAGTGTCAATGGCCAGCTTGAATGGATCATCGCAAGGGCCTTGAAAGAAGCAGGACGTTCACCCAGGAGCCAGGCGCCTGCTCAACCGGAACGGGAAAAAACAGAATGAACTGACCTGGTCATACGGGCATTCACAACATTCAGAAAACCACGAATGAACGGGAGCTGGGGGAAGGTGGCAAACATCCTCAGCTCATCCGGAAAGCGGCTTTCCTCTCCCAAAAAGGCCATGATCTTCTCGGGCGCTGTTTTATTGAACATAAGTCTGAAAATGTCCTGGCCGCTGTACCTGTGTTTACATAAAACATCCAGTAGAATACTGTCATACAGACCGTATCTGAAATGCCAGCGTCTGGAAGCCGGGACGGGCTGATTCTCTAGTCTGATGGCCTCGACGACACGCTGGTTCATCCTCATCACATTGACAAAGGTATATCCAGTGGAAGCCTTCGTTAATCCACCGGCTGTTCCCGTATGAAGTATATGCTTCCCTGTCCTGAACGGAAAGGGGTAATCGGTCATAGGGATGACTCCAAACTCTTCTTCTTCAATATGATAGGGGCCTATTTTGAGAATGTTTTCCAGATAATGCCTCAACTGGTTATCATAAGCATCTTCAGACCAGATCGTTGGAGAAAAGACCGTATACTCTGCCAGGGCTCTGCGCTTGTTGAAGGGAATCACATAGACGAAGCGCACATCGTTTCCCTGCTCCACCCTGAAATCCATAAAAACCGGTATTCCGGGATCAAAAACATCCCTGTCAGAGGTAAGGAAATACCCCTTGAAATGCTGCAGCAGGGATCTTGGATGATTCAGTGGAACTGTTGGTCTGATTGCTGAATTAAACAACCACCTTGATCTGTAGGGTACGCCATCTATTTTAAGTTGAGCGCCATCTGCCAGGTCCTTCAGATCACTAATATCTCCATATACAAAACGGATATTCGGTTTTCCCTCGAGTTTCCGATGGATATAGTCATACAGATCCCGTGATCTGATCATCTTATATTGATAGGGATGGATATCGAGTATGCGCTGCCAGCCGGGTCCCTCCACCTTCAGGTGATCCCATTGCCGCAACACGACATCCTGATAGGGATTATCCTCCTTTTCCCAGAAGCACCAGGTCCGGTCATTGCTGTTCTTGCGTTCCTTGTCGGCAACGAGCATCTGAAAGCGTGAAGGGAAAGCCGTTTCGATCTGACAGGCAAGGCTCAGTCCGGCCAGTCCTCCACCGGCAAAAAGAAAATCTGTGTACTCTTGGGCTGACGACATCATTGACCAGGTTTATCGTGCATACCAAATATTGATTGAACATCCCATCACAGGTAAATCTCTCCTTTCATATAGGTTATCGCTCTTCCTTTGATGAGCACCCTCTCACCTGCATCCTCACAGAAGATCTCTCCTCCCCTTTCCGAGAGTTGAAGGGCACTCATCTCTTTCCATCCCAGTCGATTGGACCAATAGGGGATCAACATGGTATGGGCTGAGCCGGTGACAGGATCTTCGGGGATGCCCAGGGCCGGGGCAAAGAAGCGAGACACAAAATTGACTTTATTGCCGGGTGCGGTTACGATAACGCCATGAGGTGCTATCCGCGCCAGTTTTTCAAAATCGGGTTTAATATTGATGACATCCTCTTCCGTTTCATAGACAAACATGTAATCCCTGCCTTCCCACACTTCCAGGGGTAGCTTTCCGATTGCTGCCACCAATGTTTCAGGGGCATGGCTTCTGACGGGTGGTCTGGAGGGAAAATCAAGAATGAGCAGGTCGCCCGACATGGTGACGTTCAGGATTCCGGACATGGTATGAAAGGTTATTGTTCGTCCGCCATACCCCAGGTGCCTGATGAGCACATGGGCGGCAGCCAGTGTTGCATGTCCGCACAGATCCACTTCCCTGCGCGGTGTAAACCACCTGATATGGAAGTTCCGTCCTTCCTCCACAAAAAATGCAGTCTCGCTCAGGTTGTTCTCCATGGCAATGCGCTGCATGCTTGCATCCGGAATCCAGGATACCAATGGACATACAGCGGCAGGGTTCCCTTTGAAGAGACAGCCCGAGAAGGCATCCACCTGATAAATAGGTATCGTTGTCATATCGTTCCCTGTTGATTAATCATATCCATTAATATTACAGCGGCCATATGTGAACCAAAAACAGCAGGCATATAACTAATGGTTCCCACCGTGGTGAGTTTGTTCTGTTCACCGCTGATCATACGAACCGCCTTGCCAGATACCGGCTCAGGAGAGAAGACTACCTTAAACCCGGTAAATATACCTTGCCGGTGCAAGCGCTTCCGAATACTGTATGCCAGTCTGCAATTGTAGGAGTTACTGATATCGGAGACTCTTATCTGCATCGGATCTGTCTTTCCTCCGGCGCCCATGGCACTTACCAGGCGGTGACCCTTTTCCAGGCTGATCCTGATCAGATGCATTTTGGGAGACAGGGTATCGATGGCATCGGCGACATAATCATAAGGCCGGCTCAGGTATTCCTGCATAATCTCATCCCTTAGAAATACAGGGGCAAGGTGCAGATTAATCTCCGGGTTTATATCTTTCAATCTTTGCGCCACCACCTCAACTTTGGGCTTACCAAGGGTGGAGTGCAAGGCCGGGATCTGGCGATTCAGGTTGGTAAGATGAACCGTATCCCCATCGACCAGCGTCAGTGTTCCCACTCCGGCACGGCAAAGCATTTCTGCCAGCATTCCTCCGACGCCGCCGAGACCAGCGACCAGCACGTGGCTTTGCTGGAAAACGTCCACCTTTTCCTGACCCAAAAGTAACCTTGTCCTGTCCTGCCAATCCATGCGATTAAATTAGGTAATTCGAAACACTTGCCTGAAAGTTTCCATGATCATGGAGGAAAATTCCTCAACGGGCATGTTCCTGAGCCGGGCCGCTGCGGTATACACCTCTTTAATATCTCCGTTCCAGTCATCCGTTTCCAGCAGGATTTTGTCCAATGGGCAGGCCTTCAATGCCTGTGCAGCGGGGCTGGTGGGATGAAAAATGGCAGCCCCGAAAGACAGATGACATCCTGCATTAATGAGCATAAGGGCTTTATCAGGGTTCAGGTTAACGCCATGGATAATCCAGGGAATCTGAGGATTCAGGTCCTGCTTCAGGCGAATCAATTCCGGTATAGCCCTGACCAGATGGATGATTACCGGCCTGTTAGCGGCCTGAGCATATTTAGCCTGTATTTTGAAAAGCCTGCTCTGAACATCCAGGGAAGCTCCCCTCAGACGATCCAGTCCGGCTTCCCCAATCGCCACGACCTGGGGCGAAGCAAGCTGGGAAGTCAGGTATATCTCAACCTCCGCATCGAGCACATCAACAGTGTCCCAGGGATGCAGGCCGGCAGAAAACAAACCCTGTGAAGCCAATGGAAGCGTCGCAGGCATGCGCAGGTTTATGATGGCTGATTCATCATCCGGCAGGTGCGTCCTATGCGTATGACAATCCCAGTATTTTACACCACGGAAGGATTGTAAGAAATTACTGTGATCATGTTTGTCAGCACCGGATTTCATATCTTCTTCATATTCAAGATATTCTTCTTCCTTTCCACTCCAGCTTTCCACGTTTTCGATAATAGATGCCTGCGGCCATGATATGCAACATGGCCATGTGCTGCAAGGGCATCAGCCACAACTGCTGCAGCAACGGGAATTGACTTGCTCTTGAAACAAGCGCCTGGAGTCCCAGGGTGCCCGCCAGGTAGGCCAGTAGTCCCGAAAGACCAAAGACGATCCCGGTAATAACAGGAGCGAGGCTTGTCCAAACCCCAAATACACACATGGCTACCTCACTTTTACCAAAGAAATGATGAAAATTCCGCGCAAAGCCTTTCACAGCTTCCAGGTACCCCGTATACATTCTGCATTGGATCTGCCCATCACTTAGAAGGACTTCCGTCCTCATACCCAGACGCTTCATCTCACGACTGATACGAATATCCTCGACTGACTCTTCCTTCAGCCAATGATGGAAATGTTGAGCATGATACGATGCGGCTTTGAAAAACATACATTGTCCATTCGCAGCTGATAAGCTGGACATTTTGCTCAATCTGGACAGGGGCAGGGGGAGCAGACTCACTAGAATCCTGTTCATCAGAGGAACACTGATCAACTCCCCCATTGTCAGCATTTGCTGAACCGGAAAAACAGAGAGGAGATCCAGGTTATGACCTTTACTGTGTGTGAGCAGATCGGTGATGATGGAGGGTCCTGTTCTGACATCGGCATCCAGAAAAAGTAAGTAGTCTCCTTTGGCATTGAGAGCAAGCTGGTGACAGGCATGATTCTTTCCCAGCCAACCTGCCGGCAATGACAAGCCTTTAACACTTCTGACCCGGCTATCTTCAGTCACAAACCTTTGAATAACATCCCATGTTTCATCCTCGGAGTTGTCATCATAAACAATGATTTCCAGATTATTATGATACTGTAGTGCTAACCCTTTGAGTAGATCCGGAAGTTGGCCGGCTTCATTGCGGGCCGGGATCAGGACCGAAACTAGCGCCTCGTGTGACAGATCGGATCCTCTCAGCCTGGCCGGCCCCACAGCATTGACCAATGCGATCAATATCCGCAAGCCCAGAAAAGCAAACGCAAATATGGCCAGTCCTTCTATCATGCAAGCCTGGATTTGGAAATACAATGCGCCAAAAAAAGATTGAATTCCTTTTCAAGGTCTGCCGGTCCGGAATTTTCTGAAGGATAATATTGTTTCACATATATATACAATGTAGGTTTCGCATAGGAACCATATTCAGGCAGCGTCACCATGAAGAAGATGGAAGGTAGCGTCTGACTGTCCAGTGCTTTATACCAGCCTGATGCGAACCTGAGTGGGTGTTGATAGACCGACTGAATCAGCCCCTGTGGAAAAAGCAGTACGAGGTTATTATTGTCTTTCAACAGCTCATTTGTGTAATGCAAGCTTTCCAGGACCTGACGAGAGAAAGGCTGAATAGAATAGGCTCCGGCTTTGCTGAGGAAGCGCCGCTGTCGCAGCTCTTCCTCCAACATCATGACGTGGAATTTCTTGTTGAAGTGTTTGATGTTTAGATAATTAGCTGTAAATCCATCCCACCAGCTATAATGATTCCCGATCAGTAGCACAGCTTGTTGACCCGGGACTGCGTCAGGAGCGTCTATCATCACGTCCCTGAAATGCAGGCGCATCTTCACAAACGTAAAGAAACGCATAAAGGAAGTCCAGAATGGATGGTGGCTTGCCCGGATCATGTATTAAGGCCTTATATAGAGGATGAGGTGCTGGATTCCGAAGAACAATGCCTGAATGACAAACAGCGCAATAGCAATCGGGTTGCGGTACTTGAGTTTCATAGCCTGCAGCATCGCGAGCATGATGACTGACAACACAAACCAGGCGATATAGTTTTGCAGGGGAATGATACCATCTTTCCACTGCCACATATCCAGGGCGACGGCCACCGGTTCCATGAGAAAGTCATAGGCTGTCATCATCAGTGCCCCGAGCAGGACCTTCCAGACAGGAGATCCTTTCAGCCGCTCCATCATAAGATGCGCAGCATAGGCCAGCATGGCCCAGTTGGTTCCTATCAGCAGCGGGACACTAAAAAGGCTCAATCCCAGCGTCTTGCCATATTCGTATGAGCCAAAGATATGGCCGGTAAATACCCCGGCAGTTTCAACGAAGAACCCGAGAACTGCGATGATACAAAAGGCCAGGATGGCTTTTGCGTTCATGGAAGAACGGTGGTAGGCAACTAGAAAGAGGTAACTGAGTACCAGGCTCCAGGGAACCATGATAAGAAAGAGGGAGCGTGATACCTCCAGGTTGAGCCCCACGGCGCCAGTTATGAAGAAGATCAGCAGGAACAGTATGGTCCCGTTATGTCCTTTCCCTTTCTTCATTTTTGTAATATCAGATTGGTGGCCAGGCGGGCTGAAAGCAGACAGAGAGGGATACCGCCCCCCGGATGAACGGTACCTCCGGCCAGGGCGAGGTTTTTCACGGAAGGTAAGCGGTTGGGGTGCCGCTGAAAGGCAGCGAATATGCTGTTGGAGTTCTGTCCATATATGGCCCCCAGGGAAGCACCTGTTTTATCCTGTAAGTCGCGTGGGCTATAGTATTTTTCTACTATAATAGCCGGCTCTATATCCTTACCCAAAACCTTTTTCAGACGCTGCAGGATGACCTTCCTTGCTCCGGCAGCCAGGGCATCCCAGTCCTGGCCCTGATTTACCGGGGCATTCACCATAACGAACCAGTTTTCCATACCTCCAGGCGCATCATTTAAGTGTCGTTTGGAACTGATATACAGGTAAATGGTCAGATCATCGGAAAGCCTGCCCTGATTGAAATAGGCATTGAACTCTGCCTGGTAATCATTGGAAAAAAATACATTATGCAGGCTCAGTTCCGGGAAGGGCTGGTTCATTCCCCAGAAAAACACAAGCGCTGAACTGGAAAAGCGTTCCAGCTTGCGCTCATTGCATCTTTTTTGTTTCCCTGGCAACAGCTTTGATAACTGCATGATATCGATGGTGCTGACGACATGATCTACCGGAAAAACCTGGTCTTTTGCCTCCAGGGAAACTACCTTTGATTTATGTATCTGCAGCGCTTTTACCGGGTGATTAAACCGAAATGCAACACCCAACTCACAAGCCTTCTCATAAAGCCGGGTGGCTAGGCTGTACATCCCTCCTCCGGGAAAGAAAGCACCTTCATTGTGTTCAAGGTGGGCTATGACCCGTAAGGTAGCCGGCGCCTCATAAGGATTTGAGCCATTGTAGGTAGCATAGCGGTCGAAAAGCTGGACCGTTGCGGGGTTACGGAAGAACTTTCTGTTGTAATGGTGCAGATTCTCCCATGCTTTGAGTGACGGAAGTTTTGGCAGGGCTCTTAACGTCTCACGCGAGAGCCAGGCCCTGGCGCTCATAGGATATTTCTCGAGGAATACCGGCTTCGTAAGACGAAACAGGGTTTCACATTCAGCCAGGTAGGTCCTGACACGGGCCGGGTCCTCACCCAGTTTATCCTGCAGCTCCAGGCTGAGGGTGTGGGGGTCAGCATGGGCGTCTACACATTTTCCATCATCCCAGAAATAGCGGGTGATCAGGTCCAGCTTCTCCCAGGCTTTCCCCTCTTCTGTACCTGGGGGTGTGAGCAATTCGGCCATCAATTCTGGCCATGTGAAAAGAGAAGGACCTGTATCAAAACGGAACCCATCAAAGCGGATTTCTCCCATTTTGCCTCCATACCGGCTTCCCTGTTCGAACACCACAACATCATGACCTGCTCTGGCCAGGTGTATGGCAGCGGCAAGACCGGAGACCCCGGCACCTATGACAGCGGTTTTTGGCATAATGAGTAATTACTCAAATGTAATGAATAAACCCCCCGCAGCGCCGAATGTTTGCAGCAAAATAATGCCAATTGCGATTCTGAAGGAAAGGGGTCCGGGAAGAGGTCCCAGGTTTATGAAAGGACCCTATCATGGTGAGTAACAGACTTGCAAACACTTACTGAAAAACACATATAATCAGGTCTCAGGATTTCCTCCTATTCTTCCTGGACGCCTGTTTCAGATTCATAATCACTTGATCAGTAGGCGTTTCTGACTTATCCACTTTCAGTGGCAGTCCGGCTCTTTCCCATTCAACCAGGCCACCTGCCATATTGGAGATCTGTGTGTATCCCAGTTGCCGCAATGTCTGACAGGCTTCGCGGCTTCGTAATCCGGCGACATCTGCCAGGATCAGCAGCGTATCCTTCGGCAGTACGGTATGACAAAGGCTAAGGGTGCTGCAAGGAAGATGCATCAGGAGAGGGACATCGGGTGCTTTATATCTTCCCATATAATCTTCGCGGACATCCACGAGAACCGCTCCTTCCCTGCAACAATCGAAGGCTTCGGAAGGACTGAGGTGATGCAGGTCTCCCCTGTAAAGGCCACGTTTCTTCTGTATAAGATGCCAATCCATCACGGGAACTTTGTTTTGTCGCACAAAGATACGGCTCTGCGTCAAGGTGACGAGCATTTTTAGAGCACTTCCGGACGGAGCGCCATACGTCCTTGATCTTTTCTTAGTTTTGATCCTTAAATAATGATGAAATGAAGCGGGTTCTTGGACTTGGGAATGCATTGGTAGATCTGATCGTCAGACTGGGGGATGATGCGGCCCTCTCCGCATTGGGACTTCCCAAAGGAAGCATGCAACTGGTTGATCATGAGCGGGCATCTGGATTGAAGCGATTATTGGCAGGATATGCCATGAAAATGAGTTCGGGAGGGTCTGCTGCGAATACCATACATGGATTATCCAAACTTGGAATACCTGCCGGTTATATCGGCAAGGTTGGGAGCGATGATCTGGGCTGGTTTTTCAGAAAGGACATGGAGCTGAGCGGCGCACAACTGCACATGCTGGAAAGCGATCTGGAGACAGGTCAGGCCATCACCCTGTTGACACCTGACTCAGAGAGAACATTCGCCACCTACCTTGGTGCGGCTGTGGAGTTGCGTGCCGATGAGCTGGATGCAACAATGTTTGAACCCTACCAGATGTTACACCTGGAGGGTTACCTTGTACATAATGAGCCATTGATTCTAAGAGCCCTGGATATTGCGGCACGTCTGGGGATGGAGGTATCGCTCGACCTGGCCAGCTATAACGTTGTGGAAGCACATCTCTCCTTCCTGCATCATATCACGGCAGCATATGTGGATATCCTTTTCGCCAATGAAGCCGAGGCGCTGGCTTTCACCGGGAAGCAACCCGCAGAAGCCTTATTGGATATGGCAGGTTATTGTGAGAAGGTATTTGTGAAGATCGGACCTGGGGGCGTGATGGCTGCTATGGACGATGAGACCTGGTTCATACCAGCACTACCCGCACAGGTTATCGACACGAATGGCGCAGGAGATCTCTTCGCCTCCGGCGCTTTGGCTGCCCTTGCCCTGGATAAAAGCCCGGAAACGGCAGCCCGCCTGGGAGTCGTCTGCGCTACCCGTGTGATTGAAACGATCGGCACAAAAATGCCTGAAACCTCCTGGGAACAGATCCTCCGGGAAAGTCAGGCATTACTGGGCACCCTTCCTCAGCAATAGCATAAGCCTGTAATAAGACACTATACAGGTTTTAATGTCTTGCAATAGCAGGTTACGCTATTCGAACCGAAGCAGTTGTTCTCCTGAGGTCCTTTTTGGCTTCCTGACTCAAGTATTTTTCTTTATTGGACAGTTTTTCCTATTTTTGCCCCTCCCTGTAAAACAGGGACTAAGACGCAACTTATTAATCCGAAATAATGAAGATCTATCAAACATCAGAGATTCGTAACATCGCCCTGGTAGGCGGTGCGAAAGCAGGCAAGACCACCCTGGCCGAGAGCATGCTCTTCGAAGCCGGACTGATCAACAGGCGTGGTTCGGTGGAGGACAAGAACACGGTATCCGACTACCGTCTGATCGAGCTTGAAAGACAGAATTCTGTCTCATCAACAGTCATGTACGTTGAATATAAAGGCAAGAAAATCAATATAATAGACTGCCCGGGTTTCGATGATTTCGTTGGAGAGGTCGTAGCAGCCTTAAAAGTAGCCGATACAGCTGTTATGGTGATCAATGCCCAGAACGGGGTTGAAGTCGGCGCCGAGATCGCATGGCGGTATACCAGCCGCGATGACAAGCCTGTCCTTTTCGCAGTGAACCACCTCGAGCATGACAATTCCAACTTTGATGAAACGGTGCGCCAGCTCAAGACACAATTTGGCAACAAGGTGACCGTAGCTCAATATCCTCACAACCATGGCGTTGGATTTAACAGCATCATCGATTTGCTGAAGATGAAGATGCTGAAGTACCCTGAAACGGGTGGCGCACCTGAAATTCTGGATATCCCGGCAGACGAGAAAGACAAAGCAGAAGAGCTGCAGAATATGCTGATTGAAAACTCAGCCGAAGCAGATGAAGCATTGATGGAGAAATTCTTTGAGAATGGAACTCTGACTGAAGAAGAATTGCAGCAAGGTCTAAGGAAAGGAATTACCAGCAGACAGATCTATCCGGTTTTCTGCGTTAATGCAAAACAGAACATGGGCACAGGCGCACTGATGGAGTTCATCGGAACCTCCACACCGGCACCGGATGAAGCTGCACCTGTAAAGACCAAGGAAGGCAAAGAACTGCATTGTAAAGCCACAGATCCTGTTTCAGCATTGATTTTCAAGACCTCCATCGAATCCCATCTTGGAGAAATCTCCTTCTTCAAGGTGTATGGGGGTGAAATCACAGAAGCCGTTGACCTGAACAATGCCAACCGCTCCTCCAAGGAACGCCTCAGCCAGCTCTTTGCGATGTACGGCAAGAACCGTAACAAGGTTGAGAAACTTGTAGCCGGCGATATCGGGGCAACCATCAAGCTAAAAAACAGCATGACCAATGACACCCTGAATTCTCTCAAGAATCCGGATGTCATCATTGAACCTATTGCCTTCCCTGAGCCAAAGATCCGGATGGCAGCCAAGGCCAAGAACACGACAGATGAAGAAAAGCTGTCTTCCGCCATGCAGGAAATGCACAGGGTGGACCCGACCTTCCTCGTTGAGTACAGCAAGGAGCTCAAGCAAATGCTCGTCAGTGGCCAGGGTGAACTCCACCTGAACATCGTGAAGTGGCATGTTGAAACCCAGGAGAAGGTGCAAATGGAATATTTTGCACCCCGTATCCCCTACCGTGAAACCATTACCAAATCAGCTAAATCCATGTACCGTCATAAAAAGCAGTCGGGTGGAGCAGGGCAGTTTGGTGAAGTGCATATGCTGGTCCATCCTTATATTGAGGGTGGCGAAATGCAAAAGGAGTTCCCGATCCGTGGTACCGACACCGTGACGTTGTCATGGGGTGGAAAGCTGATCATGAACAACTGTATCGTTGGGGGTTCCATTGATACACGCTTCATGCCGGCCATCATGAAGGGTCTCATGGAAAAGATGGAGGAAGGTCCACTTACCGGTTCCTATGCCCGTGACATCGTCGTGAATATTTATGATGGTAAGATGCACCCAGTCGACTCCAACGAAATCTCCTTCAAGCTCGCTTCCAGAAATGCTTTTAAGGAAGCATTCAAGAATGCCGGTCCCAAGATCCTCGAACCCATCTATGACGTGGAAGTAATCGTTCCGGAAGACCGCATGGGTGATGTCATGACCGACCTGCAGGGACGCCGTGCCGTGATCCTGGGAATGGAAAGCGATGGAAACTACCAGAAAATTAAGGCCAGGGTTCCGCTGGCTGAGATGAACCGCTATTCCACTTCCCTCAGCTCCGTAACATCCGGACGCGCCATGTATTCATTGCGATTTGCTGAATACGCCCAGGTGCCCCCTGATATTCAGGATAAGCTGCTTAAAGAATACGAAGAGCAGCAGCAGGATGAAGAATAGGCCTGTTGCGCCTTATAAAAAAACCCCCGGGAGGCATCTTTCCGGGGGTTTCTTTTTAATAGATAACCACACTGCCACGGTATTCCTGCAATGGCCGGTGCCTGACTTTCATGGTAATCTTATAAATATAAGCTCCCGGAGGTACTAGCTCGCCTGCATTATCCACCCTGCCATTCCAGGCTTCGTCCAGTCTATGACCCAGAAAAACCCGCTTTCCCCAACGGTTGAAAACCTGCATCTGATATGACTCAACTTCCAGGTTATGCCAGGCAGGACCAAAATGGTCATTCAGACCATCTCCATTGGGTGTGAATGAGTTGGGCATATAGAAAGTGAGGAAGTCTCTGACACTGACCCGTCGACTGGTACTGTCTTCACATCCGGCTGTGTCTGTAATGAAGAGACTTACCAGGAAACTATCAGGATAAGTATACCGGTAAACAGGGTGCTGCTGGTTTGATATTCCTGCGCCATCGCCGAAATCCCAGTGCCAGTGAACGACACCATCTCCGCTCTCATCGATAAAGCGGAAGACCGGATCTGGCATTTCGGCGGAAGTAGGCAGCACCATAAAAGATGCTTCAGCACCAGGAATATATCCAACGTAAAGACTGTCTCTGATAAGACATAATGAGTCGGTGATGACGAAATCCCAGACACCGCTGGGCAGGTTGTACGCTGTGTTCCCCTGTTGCGGAGGGCTTGTCAGCCAGGTTATCTCATAGGGAGGATAGCCACCCGTCACGGTAATACTGGCCGATCCATTGGCCTGTCCGCAATTCTCCCTGTCGATGAAAGCGATTTTGTAGGATGGCACGCTAAGACTGCCAACCCAGACCGAATCCGCATACTGACATGCACCATCACTGATCTGGACATGGTACTGGCCCGGCATTAATCCCGTCAGTTGGTCACCGTGCCAGGGAGGATTGGTATTCCATATATAAACCAGGTTGGTATCACCCGTCACCCATGCCTCACCATTGGGGAGATTACACTGGGTTGGGCTGGCATGCAACTGCCAGGCGGGAATGGCAGCATGCCCAATCAGGGTAGTGTCAGCAGCCATGCAACCATTGGGATCTATCACACGAACCACATACATGCCTGTCTGCATAGGTTGCAAAAACCTGCTGTTACCCGCAGGGATTCCCTGGAACAGCCACTGATAAGCGCTCCCCGGACCCAGGTCGGCGGCCTGCAGCAATGGGAAGACACTTCCGTGACAAACAACCGTATCTGCCGGCAGCTGGGGCTCCGGTAAGGCATGGACCCACACCATGAAACTGCTGTCATAGGTGCAGCCAAATTCATCCTCAATGTGAAGGTTATACTGATGCCAGCCCGGTACCGCGGGAGTTATGAGCACTGTCGAGTCGGTTTGCTGAACAATGCCTGGCCCCGTAATTCCGACAGAATCAATATTCACTGTGTATTCCCATGCATCGGGAATCAAATTGGGATCTATTTCCAATTGCCACCAGAAGACATATCCGTTGTCATACTGCCAGTAATCGCATACTTCCAGTGTCCATATACCATTCAGCGGACAACCGCTGAGCCCGCCAAAACTCTCCTCGGGCAGGTAACTGCTGCTGTCAATTTGTGACAATGTCACGTAATCATTCATATACCCGTATTGCGGTGTCATCGACCAGGTATAGTCCCATCCGGTGCCCGGGGGATTCATATTGGCCTGGTTCACGCACCAGGGGAGCAGGCAGTCGTTGGTATTGGCGTCTCCAAGATGGGCATTGCCAACCGAGATATAGTCCTTCAGGATAATACTCTGCCCGGTTGGACAGACCAGGCGAAACTTCAGGTCGCCTACCCATGAATGCTCCGCATTAACGCGCACCGCCAAAATATCCAATGAATCCAATACTGTCTGGTTGGGATCGAAAATATTGAATTCAACGGTAGCCTCGTAGCATTGTCCTCCGGTAGCCCCTCCGTCAGGAATAAAGGTCAGGCTATCGTACCGCAGACTTGCTGTCTGGCGATGATAAACAGGTACGATGCGGATATGATCGGAGGATTGACTACCCATTCTGACCTCCAGTGTATCGCCCAGGCAAATCTCCGGGATCGGAGCAATGGCAGCCACCGGGTCACCGGCAATCCTGACCCGTATTCCCAGACTGTTGGTGCTCATACAGCCATGGTCATCGATCACCTTTAATCCCACATTATATCCCCGCACTGAATCAAAGAGATGTGTCACTACCTTCCCTGTAGCGGTATTCCCATCACCAAAAGTCCAAAGAAACACAGAAGAAGTATCGTGTTGGGGGTAAAGCAGGTTGTTTTCGGGGAAAATTGCCCTGCCGCTGAAAGTGACGGATTGTCCGTTGCACAGATCAATATACCCACTATCATTGGGGATATGGCTGGAAAGCAAACTGTCGAAGGCCACCAAAACCTGTTGACATAGGGTAATGCATGAAACCTGGGCCTCCCAGCCGGCGGCATTGAACTGCCCATCTGAGCGGAACCTTGCTGTCATGCATCCGGAAGCATTCTGTATCGTTGTCTGGATTGGACTCAGGAATGGACTGTTTAGGTTGTTAAAGGTTCCTAACAAGGGAGACAAGACCGAAGGGCCATCAAATAACTGAAGTGAATCCGATATATGAATATTGAACTGACTGAAATAGAGCTTAATATGCGTTGATATGGGATCGTTGGAACAGAAAGTTACGGTATAGTCCTCATTGAAGGTATAATTGGCAAATGCACCACCGGCGTCCAGGAAGGTGCCCGCACAGGTTTGTATCGTTTGGTTATTATATTGGCTAATGGGGTAATTCTGTGTAAAAGCCTGAAATCCAAACAACAACAAACCAATAAAAAAACCGGTGTATTTTAACTTATTCACAATTAACTTCAAAACTACTGAATATCAATGAATAATTTGTTTATAACTCCTGGATTCCTCCATCTGCAAAAAAAAAGCACAACCCATTTTCAGAATTCAGGATCAAACAACTTCAATACCATTCCTTTGCCCGGTACCAGTCCAAATACGAGGCAATACCCGTGTTTTTCATCAGTTGGCACCGCTGTAAACACTTGACATTTAGCAGCTTTTTTACTGCTTTATACGATAAAAACCACCCTGCGTTCTCCTCGGTACCATTAATGGGCAGCAGCTCCGTATAATACTTTATATCAATATATTACAACGAAAACCATCCTTTTGATACCCATCATAAGCAGATCATGGGTCAAGGAACGTTCATTGGTAAAGTTAAGGTGCGAATGCGCGGAAAAACATTCTCAGTAAGGGTGGTTATTCACATGAGGGTGTGGAAAGCCAGGAAGAATAAGGAAACCAGGAATCATTCAGCCTCGCGCCAGTGTTCAGGCAGGATTTCTACATAAAGAGATCTGTCAGGACCTGATAATCCGGTTCAGAGAGCTTATGAACATAGGTTGCTGCGCGGTTATCCTTCATCAGGCGAACTATTTCCTGTGCATCGGCCTGGGGGGCAAAGGGTTTCAGTCGAACCGGCGATCCAATGGAAAGGAAGAAATCTTCAAATCTGCGGATTGTTACTTCGACATCATCAACACCGAAGACTTCTTTGCCCAGGAGGGCGATTCTTTCCGGGATGCGCTGGCTGAGCAATTTCATCCAGGCCGGGTAAACGATGGACAGTGAAGCGCCATGAGGGACATCGTACAATAGTGAGAGGATGTGGCCAATGCTGTGGACGCCCCAGTCGCCGCTGGTCTTGCCGTAGAGCGTGAGGCCGTTGAGAGCGGAGGTCGCCGCATACATGATGCGCGCCCTAAGGTCATAATCCTGCAGGTTCTGCAACAGCGCCGGTCCTGCCTCCATTGCTTCCCGGATGATGGCACCGGTAAACTTATCGCTGAGGGGAGCATCTCCCTCCCCAAACCAGGCCTCCAGGGCATGTGCGATCAAGTCGGTGATACCATAAGCGGTATAATTGGCTGGCACGGAAAAAGTGAAGGAAGGATCAAGAAAGCTGTGCCGGGGGTACATCAGATCACTGCGATAGCCGAGTTTCTGTTGCGTATCGTGGTTCTGCACCACCGCGAAACGGTTCATTTCCGTACCGGTGGCGGCCAGGGTGAGCACAGCCACCAACGGAATGGCTGATTTGGGTTTGGCTTTACCTGCGACGAAATCCCAGGCACCATGCTCCACAGGAATCGCAATAGCTATCATCTTGGCAGAGTCGATCACGCTTCCTCCACCAACGGCCACGATAACATCGACATTATGCTGCCTGCCAAGCTGTGCAGCGGCATCCACATCTTCCACTACAGGATTGGAACGGATACCGGCATATTCTACAAAAGAGATATTTTGCTGTCTGAGCTGGGACACGACGGCATCATAGGCCCCGGAGGCTTTCACAGATCCCTTGCCGTATACCAACAGTGCATGGCGACCAATCCCCGCCGCGGTTGTTCCAAGTTTATCACAGACGCCCCTGCCGAAATGCAGGGATGTAGGGTTATAGAGCACAAAATTTTCCATGATGTTTTTATGTTTTCAGCCTTGCTACCATCCGGTGAGGTCTTCATCAAGAGGTAACATTCATCTGGACCCTATGTTCAGTCTTCCATGATCACCCCACTGCCCAGACATCGCCTGTTATCCGCATCATATATGACCCCGAACTGACCGGGGGCAACTCCAGGTACCGGCATATGCGGGTTTATGCGCATGACACCATTTTCGTAGGCAGTGATGCTAGCCTTTAAAAACTCCGGTGTATGCCTGATCTTCAGGCTGACTTCCCAGGGGAAAGGATCATTTTCGAGCGGGTTACCGGCGATAAACAGAAAATCCTGCAATACAATCTGCTCACGGTACTGGCTGACAGGGTCGTATCCATTTGAAACAAAGATGATATTGTCGGCCGTTTCCTTGCGAACGACAAACCAGGGGCCCTGCGGCAGGCCCAGGCCTTTCCGCTGTCCGATGGTATGAAACCAATACCCTTTATGCTGGCCCAGTATACGTCCTGTTTCCCATTCCACAATTTTCCCAGGCTTCTCACCGATATATCTTGCGATAAACTCATTATAATTGATCTCTCCCAAAAAGCAGATACCCTGGCTATCAGGACGGTGGGCACTGGGTAGTGCTTCCCGCTCTGCGAGATCCCTTACTTCCTGTTTCATCAAATGGCCCAGGGGGAAATGTAGCTTCTTCAATTGCGGGGAAGTGATGCGGGATAGAAAATACGTCTGGTCCTTGTGCCTGTCAGCGGCCGTTGTGAGCCACTTTATGCCCTGATACTCCTGGGTGGAAGCATAATGACCGGTAGTGATCATATCGAAATGCTTTCCGAATTTTTCCTCAAAAGCTCCGAACTTGATCAGGCGGTTGCAAAGGACATCGGGATTGGGCGTGAGTCCTTTGGATACGGCATCAATAAGATAGGAAATGATCTGTTCCCTGTATTCCTGTTCCAGGTCCACAACTTCCAACCGGCATCCGTATTTCCGGGCCAGGTAGCTGGTGATCTCCATGTCTTCCTCCTGCGGACATCCTTTGAAGGCCGGATCATCCGCCAGGGTGATGCGGATATAGCAGATAACCGGATCCAGTCCGGCATCTTTCAGCAAGGGGATGGTCACTGAGCTATCGACACCCCCGGAAACCAGGGCAGCTATTTCCATAAAACCAACATTCCCTGCAAAAATAACAATACCATTTGACCTGGGTTGTTTTAGGATCCGGTACATGAACCCTATGCAGCTTAGGTTGTTTGCTTCGACAATGTTCCTGATGAACCGGCAAAAATCAATGGAAGTAAAGAATATATATTTACTTTTGTATATAAATTGACATTATATTTTTGGAGATGAAGCCTGACAGCTATCTTGGGAATGCGGATCCGGCCGCGATCGAAGGCCTGTACCGGCAATATCTAGCTGATCCCGAATCAGTTGATATTGAATGGAAGCGATTTTTTGAAGGTTTTGATTTTGCCAGAACGGATTTCCCGGTACGTCCGGGCAGTGCGCGCGTCATGCCCGACGAGTTCAAGGTGATCAACCTGATCAATGCTTACCGTAACCGTGGTCATTTGTTTACCAAGACAAATCCGGTAAGAACCCGCCGTCAGTACCTTCCAACCCTGGATATTGAGAACTTCGGACTAAAAAATGAGGATCTGGGGAAAGTCTTTCAGGCCGGAACAGAAATTGGTCTGGGTCCGGCCCGGCTATCTGATATCCTGGATCACCTCAACGAGACGTACTGCCAGTCGATCGGTGCAGAATACGTCTATATCCGGAATCAGGAAATGAATTCATGGCTGCGCGAGCGCATGGAAAGCACCCGCAACCGCCCCGTCTTTTCATTGGATGAAAAAAAGGCCATCCTGTTCAAGCTCAGTGAGGCTGTCAATTTTGAAAAATTTGTCCATAAGAAGTTCCCGGGACAAAAGCGTTTTTCACTGGAGGGAGCTGAATCTGTCATCCCGGCATTAGAGGCCCTCATTGAGCGTAGCAGTCTGGCAGAGACAGAGGAATTCATCTTCGGGATGGCGCACAGGGGCCGGCTCAATGTCCTGGCCAATATCATGGGAAAGCCTTACAGTGATATTTTCACTGAATTCGAAGGCAAGAGTTTTGAAGACCGCTTCCTCCTGGGGGATGTCAAATACCATCTGGGTGCTACCAGTGAGCGTGTCACCTGGTCCGGAAGCAAAGTAAAGCTTACCCTATCTCCCAATCCTTCGCATCTCGAAGCTGTAATCGGCGTCGTTCAAGGCATAGCACGTGCCCGCCTAGATCATCTTTACCAGGGAAAACCCAATAAGGTCATTCCTGTGCTCATTCACGGGGATGCCTCCATTGCAGGCCAGGGCATTGTTTATGAGGTACTTCAGATGTCTCAACTTAGGGGTTACCAGACAGGAGGAACCGTTCATCTGGTCATCAATAATCAGATCGGGTTCACCACCAATTACCTCGATGCCCGTTCTAGCACGTATTGCACAGATGTGGCCAAAGTCACACAAAGCCCGGTATTTCATGTGAATGGTGATGATGTTGAAGCGGTAGTACATACCATGGCCCTGGCGCTGGACTTCAGGAACACCTATAACAGGGATGTTTTTGTTGACCTGCTCTGTTACCGCAAATACGGCCATAACGAAAGTGATGAACCGCGGTTTACGCAACCGCTTTTATATAAAGCGATTGAACGTCACCCGGATCCACATTACATCTATGCAGAGAAACTGCGCTCAGGCGGAGAGGTTAGCCAGGATGAGATTGATCAGAATCAGGCGCTGATCCTGCAGCGCATGGAGGACAGCCTCAGTTCTGCAAAACTGAGAGAGAAGTCCAAACTGACGTTTTTCCTTGAAAAGACGTGGAAAGATATTCGCAAGGCCGTTCCCGGGGATTTCGATCAGTCGCCTGATACCGGTGTACCTGAAGAAATCCTCAGGCATCTTACCTACAGGATCACGGAGATTCCGGAAGGCATACAGCTCTTCCGTAAGATTGTGAAGCTACAGGAAGAACGCCGGCAGATGGTGTTTGACAAGGGGCAGCTCGACTGGGCCATGGCCGAGTTGTTGGCATACGGCAGCCTGATCAATGAAGGCAAGCCTGTCCGGATTTCCGGACAAGACGTGGAAAGGGGAACCTTCTCGCATCGTCATGCGGTATTGACACAGGAAGACAACGGTGAGCCCTATATCCCACTGAACAACCTGGAGATTCCACATGTCCGTTTTGAAATCTATAACTCGCCGCTCTCGGAATACGGAGTATTGGGCTTTGAATACGGATATGCCCTGGCCACTCCCTTCTCCCTGACCATTTGGGAAGCTCAGTTCGGAGATTTCAACAACGGGGCGCAGATTATCATCGACCAGTTCCTGTCCAGTGCCGAAGACAAATGGAATGTCATGAACGACCTGGTGTTGTTTCTGCCCCATGGTTATGAAGGACAGGGACCGGAGCACAGCAGTGCCAGGCTGGAGCGTTTCCTTACGCTTTGCGCCGACTACAATATGCAGGTCACACAACCTACGACCCCGGCTAACTTCTTCCACCTGTTACGGCGTCAGCTTCATCGACCGTTCCGAAAACCCCTGGTGGTACTCACGCCCAAGAGCCTTCTGCGTCATCCTGCCTGTGTTTCTCCCCTGGGTGATTTCACACAGGGTGGTTTCCAGGAAGTTATTACCGATAAAAAGGTAGATCCTAATGGGGTTGCCAAGGTATTGCTCTGCACCGGGAAAGTCTATTATGACCTGATTGAAGAGCGGGAGCGGCGCCAGGCGTGGGATACGGCCATTATCAGGCTGGAACAGTTATACCCTTTCCCAAAAAAGCAATTGTCGGAAGCCATCCGCATGTACCCGCATGCGTACAAGCATATCTGGGTGCAGGAAGAGCCGGCCAATATGGGATCATGGAGTTTCATCGCCAGGCAGTTCAACGATGTCAGTATCATGCTGGTAGCCAGGCCGGAAAGCGGAAGTCCTGCCACCGGAAGCAGCCAGCTTCACAAGCAACGGCAGGAAAAGATCATCGAAAAAGCTTTTGGCGGATGTACCTGCGAAAGGGTCAATGAGGTGTGTAAAATGCTGTGTGCTCCCCATGAATGGAAGTTTGTATCCCGGGAGCTGCACCTTACGGAAGCTGCGGAGAGCGCGGAAGTCAACAAGAAATAGGACATTACGTTTTTGAACCAGAACCCATGAAAACCGAAGTTAAGATACCGAGCCCTGGCGAATCTATCACCCAGGTACAATTGGCCGCATGGCTGGTAAAGAATGGTGATTATGTTGAGCGGGATCAGGAATTGGCTGAGATCGATTCCGACAAGGCGACTCTGAGTATTAATGCCCCTGTGTCAGGTAAGATCGAGCTATTGCACGAAGAAGGTGAGACGCTGGAAGTAGGTGCCATTGTCGCCAGGATAGACGCTGATGCAGCTGCTCCGGTGGGAGAACCTGCGAAGCCTGCGCCTGCAGCAACGGTAGTCAAAGCAGAAGCAGATGCCGCGAAGGAAATCAGTAAACCTGCTGTTGAGGAAGCCTCCGTTACAGCCGAATTATCGGACGGTCCGCATTTCACACCGCTGGCACGCAAGCTGATGGCAGAAAAAGGCATCAGCGAGGCAGACTATATTTCATTTCTCCGCAGCCTCCGGGTAACCAAAGAGGACATCGCTGCCTACCCTGGGAAGGGTGTTGTTACCCAGCAGCCCTTGCCGCCGAAAGAAGGCAGCAGGGATACCGAGCGACGGAAGATGTCGACCTTGCGCATGAAGTTGTCGGAGCGCCTGGTATCTGTCAAGAATGAGACGGCCATGCTGACCACTTTCAATGAAGTGGATATGTCGGCTATCATGGAGATCCGCCGTAAGTATAAGGATGCCTTCCAGAAGCAGCATGGCATCGGGTTGGGGTTCATGTCTTTCTTCACCAAAGCGGTAACCATCGCTCTGGCAGAATTTCCCCAGGTCAATGCAATCCTCGATGAAGATGCACTCATCTTCCATGATTACGTCGATATCGGGATTGCCGTCAGTTCCCCCAAAGGCTTGATGGTGCCGGTCTTGCGCAGTGCTGAATCCCTCTCCCTGGCGGAAATCGAACAAGGCATCAAGGTCCTGGCCGAGAAAGCCCGTAACAACAAGATCACCCTGGAAGAAATGCAGGGAGGCACCTTCACCATCACCAATGGCGGAGTGTTTGGCTCCCTCCTGTCCACACCCATCCTGAATCCTCCTCAAAGTGCGATCCTCGGTATGCATACCATACAGGAGAGACCGGTTGCCGTCGACGGCAAGGTAGAGATCCATCCGATGATGTATGTAGCCTTGTCGTATGACCACCGTGTAATCGATGGCAAAGAGAGCGTAAGCTTCCTGGTCAGGGTGAAAACCCTGCTGGAAAATCCTGTGGGCATGTTGTTCCCGGGGTCTACCCCGTTTGAGACACTGCTGGGATTATAAATGGAGCGAACAGATCAGCGGCAAAAGGAAGCAGGCGGGCATGCGCCATCAGCTTCAATGTCAGCACCTCAACCTAAGGACATCGATTTCGACGGTAACGCTGCGGTTGAAATGCGGAACATCAGAGTAGCCTTTGGAGAGAAGCGCATCCTGACCGGTTTTTCAATACATGTTCTGCCTGGCGAAAAAATCTGCCTGTCCGGACCTTCAGGTGCAGGGAAAACCACCTTGCTCAACCTGATCATGGGCTTTGTCTACCCGGAACAAGGGGATGTTCAGGTGATGGGCCGACCGCTCAGGCCCGATACAGCGCGATGGGTAAGATCTCACACAGCCTGGATTCCGCAGGACATCCATGTTCATGCACAGACAGCAGGCGAATTCCTGTTGCTTCCCTTTCATTTCAGACAAAACAAACACCTCCTGCCAGCGCAGGATAATATCCGGCAGATGCTTACACTGCTAGACCTGGAACCCAGCCTGCTCTCCCAACCGCTGGTTTCGGTTTCGGGTGGACAGCGGCAGCGCCTGGCCATTGCCTCCGCCCTGTTGCTGCAGAAGCGAATACTGTTGATGGACGAGCCCACTTCTGCCCTGGATGCCCATAGTGCCCAACTGGCTGCCAATGCTGTTAGAGCTATCGACGACCTGACTGTCATTTCGGTTTCGCATGACCCCAACTGGGCGGGCGTTATGGATCGCGTTGTGGATGTACCTGCCAATCACCAATCCCAATAACCATGGAAGCAAGCCTGGATATCAGCATACTCAATCTGGCACTGGGATTCCTCCTCATGATTATCCCCATCTACGTCTTTCATCGTTACAAAACCGGACTGGTCAACGACACCCTCCTGGCCACCCTCAGGATGACAGTTCAGCTCTTCCTGGTTGGGATATATCTTGAGTACCTCTTTCGTTGGAACAATGCCTGGATCAACCTGGCCTGGATGATCCTCATGATCGTGGTGGCCGCCTACACCAATATGCGGAGAAGCCGCCTCCGGTTCAGGTATTTTCTTATTCCTGTTGGGCTCGCCTTGCTGGTCTCCCTGGTTGTCGTCGATGCCTGGTTCCTGGGCCTGGTCATCCGGTTAGATTATGTTTTTGAATCACAATACTTCATCCCGATTACCGGCATGTTGCTTGGCAACTGCATGAAAACCAATGTTATCGCATTAAATACCTACTTCAAGGGATTGAGAAAAGACGAACTGGCTTACCGTTATTATCTGGCCAACGGAGCCAACCGGCAGGAGGCATTGGCACCACATATCCGCCTCGCCTTGCAGGAGTCCTTCAACCCCAATATCGCCATGATGGCGGTGATGGGACTGATCGCACTGCCCGGCACCATGACAGGCCAGATCCTGGGCGGTTCCAGCCCTGCCGTTGCCATCAAATACCAGATCATGCTCATGATCACCGTCTTCGTTTCGTCGATGATCACCGTCATCCTGACCATCTGGCTTTCAGACCGTTTTGCTTTCGACCAGAGCGACAGGCTCAAAGAGGAGATCTTCAGGGGTGCTTGACAGACCCAGAAACTTTGAAGTATTTGGTTTCATCAGCTACTCCTTTTTAAGAGACTGAACTTTTTGAATTCCTTGATGTTTTTCCCTCATTATAACCCATAGTCTAGGCCATGAAGCTTACAACAGGTATTGTCCTCTTCTTCTTGCTTTCCGTGATTACTCCCGTCAGGGCGCACGGTGATGGTGACCCGGATCATGCCCACAGGCATCATAAGAACGAGATAGGACTGGCTGCTTATCCCGTTTACTTTGTGAAGGAAAAGCACAGTGCGCTGGGACTGCATATGCACTACACCAGAAATATCAGGGATTCAAAATTTGGAATAGGATTAGGGGCAGAGCAGATATTTGGTGAGCATAAACATAGTAATATTGGGATTGTTGCAAGTTACAATCCATGGGAGATGTTGCATCTCAGCATCTCACCCGGCATATCAATTCACAATGATGGACATACTGAGTTGGATCTGTCCATGCATTTTGAGGTATCCTATGGCTTTGATGTAAAAGGCCTGCATATCGGGCCTTTGTTCGAATTCGCCATTGACCGTGAAGACTACCATCTAAGTCTGGGATTGCATTTTGGATTGGGATTTTAACATGCTTGCTAAATCGATCATAATTAAATCACTGGTTACCAGTGGTCTTGTTTATACAGGGATGATCTTCCTGCTCATGACAACTTTGTCGTGCAAAAATCCTTCGGACGCACAGCACAAGGCATATTTACCGGAAAAAGCATCACACAACAGCAGTAATATGTTGAATTGGAACGAAGTACTCCAGCTTGCGCGTAAAGGTAGCCCCCCACCAGACAGGCGCATCGAAAAGACAGAAGCGGAATGGAAGGCCATTCTCAGTCCGGATGTTTATCAGATCACGCGTGAAAAAGGCACAGAGCGGCCCTTCACAGGTGCCTATTGCAGTTCACATGCACCGGGCATTTATGCCTGCATATGTTGCGGTACACCTTTGTTCGATGCGAATGAAAAGTTTGACTCAGGCAGTGGATGGCCCAGTTTTACAACACCCGTTAAAGATAATGTGATCAAATATGAGAAAGACAGGAGTTATGGTATGGTCAGGGTGGAAGTGCTTTGCAACAGCTGTGATGCCCACCTGGGTCATGTTTTCCCTGATGGCCCTGGTCCCGGCGGGCTGCGGTTCTGCATCAACTCCGCCAGTATCGTCCGAATCAGTGAGTAATATGACAACACCATCGACTATGGGAACAGGAACGCAGACAGCTGTGATTGGGGGAGGATGCTTTTGGTGTACTGAAGCAGTCTTCCTGCAACTTAAAGGTGTTGTGAAGGTAGAATCCGGATACAGTGGGGGCGGTATTGCCAATCCAACCTACCGTGAAGTTACCAGCGGTCTTACCGGTCATGCTGAGGTCATCAAAATCACCTTTGACGCCGGGATCCTGTCTTATGACAATTTGTTGAGGGTGTTCTTTGGCACACATGATCCCACAACGCTCAACAGGCAGGGCGCAGATGTCGGGACACAATACCGTTCTGTCATTTTCTGGACGAATGAAGATCAACAGAGAACGGCGATTGCGATCAAGGCTGAGGTCCAGCGGCTGATCGGAGAAGATGTAGTTACAGAAATCAGTCCGTTTAAGGTCTTCTACAAAGCGGAAGACTATCATCAGGATTACTATGCACGCAATCCAAACCAGGCATACTGCCAGATCGTGATTTCTCCCAAGCTCAGGAAATTACAAAAGGAGTACGCCCACCTTTTAAAGTAAGGTCTGATGCCTTAGGCTATCATCGGGTAAAAATTCCCTGCCGATTCCTACTCTTTTAGCTAAAAAAAGGATACATTTGAATGATCACCCTACCCTCGTGGTTATCAACTGATGTTTCGTTCGTGTTGACTTTGAAATTTCCCGGATATGTTGGATAAGATACTAAATTTTAGCATCAATAATAAACTGGTAGTCATCCTGTTCACGCTTACGATTGCTGGGTTTGGACTGTATGCTGTCTATCATATACCGGTAGGTGCTGTACCGGATATTACCAATAATCAGGTTCAGGTCATAACAACATCCGGCAATCTCTCAACCCAGGAAATTGAGCAATTTATAACAGCCCCGGTGGAAATGGAGATGGCCAATTTGCCCGGTGTCATCGAAATCCGGTCGGTCTCAAAATTTGGTTTGTCAGTAGTAACTGTCGTGTTCAAAGAGTCCATGGGAACCTATTTACCCCGACAGCTCATCGCCGAAAAAATCAAGAGTGCCAGTGCCAGGATTCCGGAAGGTTTTGGTGTACCTGAAATGGGACCGATCACTACCGGACTGGGTGAGATTTACCAGTACACCCTCGACGTTAAACCTGGATACGAGGGCCGGTATAGTCCGATGGAGTTGAGAACCATACAGGATTGGGTCGTAAAAAGAAGGCTATCTGGCATCAATGGCGTTGTAGAAGTAAATAGCTGGGGAGGCCACCTGAAACAATATGAGATCGCAATTGATCCTGTGCGATTGAAAAGCATGGGCATAAGCCTGATGGAAATATTTGATGCCCTGTCGGCGAACAATAATATTTCAGGGGGAGCCTATATTGAAAAGACAAACCAGAGCTATTTCATCCGTGGGGATGGTCTGGTGAAATCCATCGCAGACATCGAAAATATTGTGATAAAAAACCAAAGCGGCCTTCCTCTTTTCATTAAAGATGTAGCTGAAATTCGATTTGGTTTTGCCAACAGGTTTGGCGCTATCACGGCCAACGGAAAAGGGGAAACGGTTCTTGGGCAGGTCATGATGCTGAAAAATGCCAACTCAAGGCTTGTTATCGAGGAAGTTAAAGCACGGGTTGCCGGAATCCAGGATAACCTGCCAGAAGGCGTTTTTATCAACCCTGTACTGGAGCGGAGTGAGCTGATCTCCAAGACTACTACTACTGTTATCGAGAACCTGATACTTGGCGCACTCATCGTAATGCTTACTGTATTCCTGGTGCTTGGTAATCTGCGTTCAGCTCTCGTCATTGCCTCGATCATCCCATTGGCGCTCCTGTTTACCATCTCCATGATGTACATATTTGGTATTGATGCCAACCTGATGAGCCTGGGTGCCCTCGACTTCGGTATTATCATTGATGGGGCTGTTATTATCGTTGAGTTCATCGCCCTGAAAATTTCTGTGAAGAAAAATGACCTGCAGATGGCAACCGGCGCTGAGCGTCTGAGCCTAATGGACAGGATTTCCTTTGAAGGGGCTTCCAAGATGATGAACTCCGCCATTTTTGGTCAGATCATTATCCTCATTGTCTTTATTCCCATATTATCATTGACAGGTGTGGAAGGAAAGATGTTCCGCCCCATGGCATTATCCTTTTCATTTGCCATCATCGGTGCCATGATCTTAGGCCTCACCTGGTTGCCTGTCGCCTCATCCCTCTTCCTGAAACCCGAAAAAGAGAACACCGCCGGAATCTCAGCCTGGTTGATGAAACAGGCATACAAATCCTATTCTTATGTAATGAAATGGGCATGCAACCATAAACGGGCCGTACTGGGCGCAGCGATCCTTTCTCTTGTCGGGACTCTTTTCATCTTCAGCAGGATGGGCGGGGAGTTTGTCCCTACCCTGGATGAGGGCGACTTTGTCATCCAGCCAGTATTGAAGACGGGAACGTCCTTGTCGAAGACCGTAGAGATGACGACACGGATGGAAAACATTCTTATCGATCAATTCCCCGAAGTAGATCAAATCGTCTGCCGCATAGGTGCCGCCGAAGTCCCGACGGACCCAATGTCGATGGAAGAAATCGATATGATTATCAAATTGAAGCCCCGGAAAACATGGACCAATGCCGGGAATAAAGAAGAACTGGCGGAGAAATTCAAAGAAGCCTTATCGGTCATTCCAGGCATAGAATACGAATTTACCCAACCCATCGAAATGAGATTCAACGAACTTATTACCGGTGTGCGCTCCGACATAGCAATAAAAATATTTGGCGAAGACCTTGATTATATCGACAAAAAAGCGCTGGAAATAAAAGACTTGATCTCAGACATACCCGGTGCCGGGGACGTTATCCTGGAAAAAACCGTTGGCCTTCCACAGATCCGCATCAACTATGATCGTGCAGCGGTTGCACACCATGCGCTGGATATTCAAACACTGAATAAATATGTTGCCATGGCATTCGGAGGGGAGGTCGCTGGTGTCGTCTTCGAAGGTGAACGTCGATTTGACATGGTAGTTAGGTTGAAGAAAGAAAGCAGGACTGACATTGAGGATATCCGGGAGCTTCCGGTTACCTTGCACAATGGGCATCAGGTGCCACTCAGGGAGCTTGCCGATATTCATTATACGGAAGGACCGGCCAAGATTTCCCGGGAGAATGCGCACCGGAGGGTCGTCGTCAGTGTCAACGTCCGTAACCGCGACCTGCAATCTGTCGTGGAAGACATACAATCCGTTGTAGATAAAAACATCCAACTCAAACCCGGAAACTATATTGAATACGGAGGACAGTTTGAGAACCTTGAAAATGCCACAAAACGCCTCATGTTCGCCGTTCCTATTGCTATGCTTCTGATCTTCATTTTCCTGCATTTCGCCTTTAAATCATTCCGGGATGCGGCTTTGATATTCACAGCCATTCCATTGGCCACCATTGGAGGGGTCGTGCTTCTCTGGATCAGGGGCATGCCCTTCAGCGTATCAGCCGGCGTAGGTTTTATCGCGCTCTTTGGTATCGCTGTCCTAAACGGTATCGTGCTGATCGAACATCTCAAGGATCTTCAAAAAGCCGGCATGAAAGATATGAGATCCATTATCCTGCAAGGCACACGAGACCGCCTGCGACCGGTAATGCTCACCGCCGGGGCTGCTGCCATGGGCTTCCTCCCGATGGCCATCTCGACAGGCGCCGGTGCTGAAGTGCAGCGCCCATTGGCAACCGTTGTCATCGGTGGATTGATAACCTCAACAATGCTCACCATGATTGCCCTTCCATTGCTGTTCGAAATATTCTATAATGTGAAAGGTTTCCGGTTCTTTCCATTCCGCGTCATCAGATCCAATGTCTGTATTCTTCTGCTCTTGTTTGCATTTTCAGCAACAGCCTCATTTGCACAGCCACAAAGACTGAGCCTGAATGAGATAATGGACATCGCCCTGAAAAACAACAAAGAAATCCAGGCTTATTCTTTAAAGGTAAACGAATGGAAAGCACGCCAGGCTGCTGCCTTTGATTTTGGAAAGACGGAGCTTTATTATGGCCTGGATGAAAATAACATCGCTGAGAATGGCTATCCACTGAAGGTCTGGGGAATACAACAGAATTTTAGTTTCCCTACAGTGTATACGGCTGAGCTCCGGGCCAGGAAGATGGATGTCGCTATCGCCCAGGCTGGCCTTGAGGTTCATCAGCAAAAACTTCTGAAAGAAATATCTGCATTGTATTATGAGACTCAGAATTATATTAACAAATACGCAGTATTTCATCATCTCGACAGCCTGTATGCCATACTTGCCAGGCAGGCAGAGATCAGGTACCAACGGGGAGATATAAGCCAGCTTGAGCTTTTACAGACCAAATCCAGACAACAGCAGATCCGCCTGCAGCTGAATGACTATCAATATAAAATCGAACAAGGTCTTCAACTGCTCAAAGCACGCATGTACACAGAATTGGATTTTGAGCTGACAACCGCCAATGAAATTGAACCAGGCCCGACATTAATCCCTGAATCAAATCCTTTCATCCAGCAACTTAAGTTTCAGGACAGGCAGCATGAAGCCCTCCTGAAACTGGAAAAGAACAGATTGCTACCTGATGTTTCGCTTCAGTATTTTGTCGGCACAAATGCATATGAGGATGCGCAACGTTACAATGGCTTCCAGGTCGGGTTGGCTGTACCACTGTTTTTCGGAAGCCAGAAAGCCAGGATCAGGTCATCCGGAATTGCCTTGCAGTCGCAAAAACTGCTCACTGAAAATGAAATGATCATGTTGAAATCCAGGATGAATTTCCATCAAAGAGAAGCGATGAGAATGATGGAGCGCATCACCTTATATGAAACACAGGGAAGACAACTGCAGGAAGAAATTATCCGTTCCGCCTTTAAAAGTTATGAGCTTGGAGAAATCGACTATTTCAATTTCACGTTCAGTTATGAATCGGCGGTTCAATTTCAGTTGGAGCATTTGGATAACATTCTGCAATATAATCACCTCATTCTGGAGCAAAAGTACGTCTCGAAATAAATTTTCATCGTCATGAAATTCAAACTTGCTTTATTATTCGTGGGAATCGGGCTCCTGGTGATGTCATGCGGTGGCAGTGGAAACCCGGAAGGAGAAGATGACGGGGGTGAATCCCTAGTCCAGTTGACACACGAACAGTTCAATATGGAAGAGATGCTATTTGGCAACCTTGAAGTGATCGGCTTTGAGGAAGTGGTCAAATGTAACGGCTATCTTGTTTCAAAACCGGGCGGCAGTGCTATCGTTAGCACCCTGCTTCCAGGGAGGGTTGAAAGGATCTATATTACTCATGGCCAGGAGGTAAGCAAAGGACAGGCCCTTTTTGAGGTCTCAGGTAACGACATGATCAACCTTCAGAAAGAATATGCCGGCACGGCCAATATGCTAAAAAAATATAAGGCTGAATATGATAGACTTAAATCCCTGCATGCTGATAATATCGGGGCGGGTAAGGATCTCATCTCAGCAGAGGCGGAATATAAATCGGCACAAGCAACCTATGCCGGGCTTCAAATGAAGATCCGTTTACTGGGGCTCGATGCTGAACAGGTGGAAGACGGGAAGTTCGCTTCAGGTTTTATAATCCGTTCACCTATAAACGGATATATTTCCTCACTGAATATAGTATCTGGCCAATATGCTGAGCCACAAGCCGCATTGGCAGAGGTCGTGGACATGAACAGTCTGCAGCTGCAAATATCTGTTTTTGAAAAAGACATGCATATGCTCCGTCCCGGTCAGGATGTTCGCTTTGTGTTCGTTGGGAATCCTGATGTAACCCACGAGGCACGGCTGAGCACAATCGGAAAAAAGGTAAACCAGGAATCGAAGGCCATATCCTGTGTTGCCGAACCAGACGCTCTGGATAAGGCTTCGATGTTTTCCAATGCCTATGTTGAGGCACGCATTATCACCAACGTCGATTCCGTCAAGGCGATCCCGGAAGAGGCCGTTATCAGCTCAGGCGGAAAACAATACGTTCTGGGACTTGAGAAGGAAGAAGGCAATCACTATCTTTTCAGGAAGGTCGAAGTTGAAACAGGGCGGACTTTCAATGGATTTGTCGAGATTGTCAATCCTCCAGACCTGCCCAGACTGTTGACGAAAGGGGCCTATAATCTATACGTTGAATAGCCCTTTCTTCTTTAGAAATCCCATTTCAATGCCAGGGATGGATAAGCATGCAGTTTATCATCCGGCATGAAGTGATAATGCGTTTTCAGTTCTGATCCGGCGGACAGGGCGTTCCAGAACCGGTACCACAACTGAGGTTCAGCCATGACGGCCCCTTTTTTATCACCGCTGGGGCCCTGTGTCCATGCATCCAGATACCCGGTAAAAACCAGCCTGTCGTTCATCCAGGCATGATACCATGCCAGGGTCAGCTGTGCATCCGGTCCTTCTGATCCCTGTGCTGCCCGGTAGAGTACGTCGGCTTTGATTTCAAAATTTCCAATCCGGAGAGGATAGCTCAGACCGGCCAGCCACGCCTGTCCCAGCGGGCCTATGAAGTAATCCACCCCGTCATTGAACTGCACGGTGACATCCAGTTTGCGATTGCCTATCGGAAGGGTGATATAGCGGGCGATTTCAAAATAGCCCAGCGACATGGTTTTGTTGCCGGCCATATTGTAATCCAGATCCACAAATAAAAAGGTAGATCCAAAGGTGTCCGGCTTGAACATCTCCAGGGTATGGTTGAAATATCCGCGATCCTTGCCAGTATTGTAATGAAGCTGCAGGTTTTGGGCACAAGCATGGTGCAGGCTGAAACCTAACAACACTAAGACAGTCATCCAGGACTTAAACATGATATTGTTCTTTATGGGGCGAAAATACAACTAAGACCCTTTTGTTGAGATGCTGTTCGGACGCTCAAGCTAATAGCTTCTCTAATTTCATCTTCCACTTCTCCCAGTCTTTCATCTCATTGGTCTGTAAACTAATAAACTTCTGTGTATGTTCGTGATGAACCAAATGACAAAGTTCATGAATGATGACATACTCAATGCAGCTCCTGGGAGCTTTTATCAATTCAGGGTTTAATATAATCTTACCTTTTGGTGTACAACTCCCCCAACGTTTCGGCATGTTTAGCAATACAATAGAACTTGGAGCTACATCATATTTCCTGAATCTCTCAATCAGTGGCTGTGCAATTGAGTAAAACTTAGTTCGTGCTTGTTGCAAATACCAGTCACTTAATACCTCTTCTACCCTTGATTTCTCGTGCACGCTCACGATGAGATACTTACCGTTCAATTTTACAGATTCCTCGTGATCAATTCGAACGGACAATCTATATTGCCTTCCAAGATACAAATGCGTTTCGCCGCTGATGTATTTTCGAATTGTCGTTCGCGGCTGGAAGGAAAGAAAATAGCTCTGTTGCTTAATTATCCATGGCGCCTTCTTCCTGACTTTCTCCTTTACTTTTTCAATAGTTGCAGTGGATGGCGCTTTTACCAATACCTCCATTTCTGGGGTAACCGTGATGCCGAGGGTTTTTCTGTCTGAAAACTCCAAACGAAAATCTATAGTTCTGCTGCCGAATAGGATTGCCTCAATCATCACTTATAGCGAATTTTTGCCACGCTTATACAATCCGCTGCGATGATGTCCATTTCATCGAATGATAAGTCAATCTGATACTTATCCCTCACTTCATCAATCAGATAATCTCCGATTTCTATAAGTAACTTCCCGGTGATATTTGTCTTAAACTGCCAGTCAATAATGGGTTGTCCATGGTCCAAAATGGCCTGTTGAACCAGATCATCAATCTGTAATGCAGCCTGTGTTGAGACTTCACAGCGTACTATACTGTCCTGAAACTTTTCTGAAAGTGCTTCTAAGGTTAATCCATAAAAGGCCCTGGCAATATCCCGGTTTCTTAAGCGCTCCGGTATATCATTATCAGTGCGTGCCAAAACATTGTTCATGATTTCCTTAACACTACTCAGATATGCAGTTTCTGTCATGCGTTTTGCTTCGTAGTTGGCGATGGTCTCTTTTAGCATTTGCGAAAATTTCTTATAAAACGCAGGGTCTTCGTCAATCTTTTCGCTGATGTGTTTGGCTGTCCTGCTCGCAATTTTGTCAGCTTTTGCCGCCTTTCCTGTCGTATTCTCTACTTCATGTTGAAATTTGTCTTTATCGAAGATATCCACCAGTTCTGTGATGGTCTCAATTTTCTCTGTGGTTATATGTGTGTCTATCAGTTTTTGTATTTGTCCTTCAAACTTTTTGTAATCAATTTCATCACTGTATCGCTCAATTACGGCCAATCGAAGCTTCAGAAACATCGTTAAATCCTCTTTGTACCGGGCAATTAATTTTTCTTCAACCTGGTTGTGGAATTGAATGGATGACAACGCCAGTTTCAAACTCTTCGCAAAACCTGCCAGCTTATCGTAAAAAATTACCCGAACTGCTTCATCCTTGAGCAGTTGCTGATAGGCTTCCGCATCACGTTTATTTGTGATGGTCTTGAAGATTTCCCACAGTTCAGCATGCTTCTGTGGCAACTTGTTGATTTCCTCTGAAATATGGGTAAGTGTCCCAGCCAGATCTGCTTCATCAAAATCCTCAAAAGAGGAGTAGATCTGTAAAGCATCATCCAGGTTTTCGATAACACCATAATAATCAATTATGTATCCATAATCCTTATCTGGATAAATACGATTTACCCTGGCAATGGCCTGTAATAACTTATGACCTCTCAGATTCCGCGTCAGGTAGAGCACGGTATTCTTCGGCTCGTCAAAACCTGTCAGCAGCTTATCTACAACAATGATAATCTCCGGATCTTTCTGATTCTTAAACCGGCTGATGATGCTTTTCTCATAGGTCCTTGAATTACCATATTCATCCATCATTCGCCTCCAGAACCGATTTTCATTTTCGGTTGACTTTTCAAAAGCACTTTCTTCTCCTTCCCGTTCGTCAAGGGATGAAATCAATACTTCACTGCTAACAATGCCAATTTCGTCCAGATACTCTTTAAACTTTATAGCATTCAGTTTCTTGTCGCAGACCAATTGACCCTTGAACGGTGTGCTTTCCTGCCAGTTGCTGCGGAAGTGATAGCTGATGTCCCACGCAATCATTCTCATTTTCTGCTCGATTGAATTCAAATGGTCGTATCTGGCAAACTTCCTTTTGATGTCGGCTTTTTGCTGTTCGTTTAATGGTTCAGATACCATTCCGAAAAAAGTATCGATCGGCCCGGCATTCACATCCTGTAGCGCCAGGCGCCCTTCATAAAGCAAGGGTACGACCGCCTGATCACTCACCGCCTGATCAACGGTGTAAGCGTCGATGATACCTCCAAATTTCTCGGCGGTGCTTTTATCCTTTTTAAACAAGGGAGTGCCGGTCATGGCGATAAAACAGGCATTGGGCAGGGTTTTTTGCATATCGATATTGAAAATACCGTGCTGCGTCCTGTGTCCTTCATCCACCAGAACAAAAATGTTGTGACTCTCCAAAGGTTTGCTGATTTTGTTCCCCGCAGCCACAAACTTGTTGATGATGGTGGTAACCACGGCATCACTCTGGCTTTCCAACAATTCCACCAGTCGCCGCCCTGTGGTGGCATTTACGACAAACTTGCCACATTTCCTGAATGTGCCGGTAATCTGATTGTCCAAATCGGTACGGTCGGTGACCAGAACTATCTTCGGATTCCGTATTCCAGGCTCAAGCGCGATCGCTTGTGCCAGCATCACCATCGTTAAAGACTTACCGCTGCCTTGAGTATGCCAGATTACGCCGCCTTTTCTACGTCCACTTTCCACGTTCCTAATCCGGTTCATAGATTTTTTGATGGCGAAAAACTGCTGATAGCGTGCTATTTTCTTTTCACCATCGTCATACAAGATGAAATTGAATACAAGGTCCATCAGTCTCTCAGGACGACATAATCCATACAAATAGTTATCCTGAACTGTTGGCAGTATTTCCTCACACTCCAGTTCATTGAAATATTGCCGCACATATCTGAAACGGTCTGTAAACAATACGTCTTTGACCGCAGCGGGAAGTACGCGGTTTTTTAGTTCGTGTAAGGTAGCTTTGTGGTTTCTTTCATCCTCATTATTGTAGAATTTCTCCTGCCACTTTGACCAGAACTTTTCAGGAGTGGCAGTGGTAGCAAAAGCGGCTTCCTGTGTGGCAATACTCAGGTTGAGTTGTGAATACACGTATAGACTCCTGATGCCGTCTTCCTGCTGATTCCGAATATGTTGACTGATCGCCTGTTTTAAGGGTTCCTTCATATCGGGGCGTTTGCATTCAATGATGCAAAGCGGAATACCGTTGACAAACAAAACCAGATCGGGGCGGTAATGCTCTTTGCTGGTGCTTCGCATTACGCTGAATTCTTCGGTTACATGAAACACATTGTTGCTGATAGTTTTCCAATCAATGTATTGAAGAGTAAAACTCTTTTTGTCGCCATCTACACTTTGCTCCAATGCCTGCCCCAGGGTCAGGAGGTTGTAGGCCTTCTCGCTGGCAGCAATGTATCCTTCGTTCATGGGCAGGTTTTTCAACGCCATTATGCCGCGTTCAAGATTTTCATCCGTGAAAATGCTGGTTCTGTTGGCGCTGACCCTTATACTGTTTATTTCATTTAACTGTTTACGCAATACATCTTCCAGCAATACATTGGTGGTTTTGCCTCCTCTTTGCCTTTCGGCTTCAGCCGGACTCAAATAGGTATAGCCCATATTCATCAGCATCTGCAATGCCGGAATCTGGCTGATATGGTCTTCTTTGAAACTTGGTGTGTCCATCTTTTTGAGCGATGAATTATGAGATATGAATTCTGAGATATGAATTCTGAAATGGGCTGATTTCACTGTATATGGAGAATTGTAGACAGCGTATTCGATGTAAAAATATTTGATTAACAGAATCTCTGATTGGTTCAATCATTTTGAGAGGTATTATAAACCCATTTCGACTTGGCATAACTACCATCGTTTCTATTCGTCTGATTTTGTATTAGTTCAGATAGCGAATGATTAATTCTTGTCTTTCTTTGTGTGGCATGGATTAAGATTATTGTTTGTACAATTTATCGATATCCCAATTTTTCGGGTTGTTAAAAATGTATTCTGCGATCCGTTGAAGGGGTTGTTCATTACGGATGATGTGTTCCCAATAATTACGTTGCCATAATTTGCCATTGAACGGTTGCCAACCCGATTGTTTTGCACCACGGATATATTCAACCGTCACAATGGATTGAAACGCCCCAACCATATCGCCAATGGTTTTTGGTTTACCCGTAGGGGCAATCCCTTGTGGTTGCCCCGGTTTGCCATTTTGGACGACCGATTCATTTTGGGCGACCGGGTCATTTTGGGCGACCGGGTCATTTTGGGCGACCGGGTCATCATTTTGGGCGACCACAAGGGTCGCCCCTACGATTTCCATTATTGCATGGAAATGGTTTGGCATTACCACGTATTCGTGCAAATGAATGTTCGGAAATCGTTGTGGCAATTTCAACCATTCATTTTCTACCATTGTACCTGCATAATTCAAAACCATTACACCGTTTACCATATCACCAAACAAACACAACCTATTCTGCACACAAATGGTGATAAAATACAATCCTGCCTTTGAATAATCGTATCCTTTCAGTCGGATTGATTTCCGTTTATATTTGATCGGGATGTATTTCGCTTTGCGTGATAACACCTGCGTTGTCTATTTATTGATGCAACATTTTTTATGTTTTTTCCCACTGCCACATGGACACAAATCGTTCCTGCCTATGTAGGGGTCAGCCTTTACATATGGTTTGTTTTCTGACCATATTGGCGGTAACCTGTTTTCTCTTGATTCCTCTAATTTCAATTCCTTTTTAATCCTATCAGGAATTTGACAAAAAGATAAATATCTGATGACTCTTTCTCTTGCTTCTGTAGTTTCTGTGCAGTAGGTCTCATTAAACATGCGTTTCTCTGATGGGTCTACGATATAGTTGTTTGTTCTAGGCCAGTCAAACACAAACATCATCTGCCAAAGATTAACGTTTGCAAAACGCATCATTTGACTGCGGAAATATGTGATATTTTCAATCATTTTTCCATAATGCTCGTATGAAAGCAACTGCTTCTTATGTAAAAAATCAAAAACATAATCGAGGCCCCACACTTTGCCGAAAACTTCCAGTTCGTTTGAACCGTAAAAAGTATCCAATCTATCATCCAGATGTTTATCCAGTGTCTTAGCATTTATATAAAACCAGTTTTCAAGGACTTTTTGTTTGCCAAATATTTTTGTGGTGGCTATAAAATTCCATATCCATTCAGAAAAAACGAAAGGTAGCTGATAGGTGTGCAGCATGTATTTTAAAAAGTGGACATTTAAAATCAGCATATGATCATCCCTGTCTTTTTGGATGCTATCCCAAATCTCTTCTATTGACAGATCCTCGCTTAAAGACAGTAATATCTCCCTAAATCGGGATTTATCTTCTTCAAAACCCATGAAAATCATTTGGCTATGCAGCTTGTCTTCGTCTAATGGCATGCCACGTAGGATTGCTTCATAATGTTGTTGAAGCAGGTTTACATAAATTGTGTTAATAAAAGGGAAGGCAGGGAATCCATAGAGCTTATCCGATTCATTTATTGGCTTCCAAACGTTTTGGGCATAGCTTACAGCGAGCTCATAATGACCATGATAAATAAGCTGGTATAGTAGTCGAATCGTTAATGTATCTATAGCGGGCACAGGATTTTGCTGTATAAAGGCAATTCTTTCCTGTAATTTTTCATCATCTTTCTTATACAGATAATAGTCGCATAAATCCCTTTCAATGAACTCATACCTTTGGCTGTAATCAGTGGCATGTTGTTGCTTGTACCATGTTACAAATGATAAAACTGCCTCTATTTTTTCCATCTGGAATAATTCATCCATGAAATACTCAAAGATTTCCAGCCAGTCAATTTCTACCTCAGGAAAATGCTGCATAAGCCAGACGAAGAAAGGATACTGGTCTTCCTTTTCAAGCTGCTCATATAGATAATTATATATCCTATCAGTATCTTTTTCATACCAATTTACTGTTTCATACTGCTTCATACTTTTAACCGCTTTTTTCCAGTTAATAACTGCTGCATCAAGCCCTTTTTCTGCTCCCGCAACTTCTCCGCTTTGGCCTTGAGCAGACTAATTTCTTTGTCGGCTGCTTGCAGCACCTGGGCAATGGCATTCTGTTCTTCGATATAAGGAGTTGGAATTTTTACAATGCAGAAATCATCGAAGCTGATTTGCTTGCCGTCCCGAATACCTATGACAGCAGTTGCTAATCGTCCAATGAATTCATAGCTTTTGAAATATTGTTTATAGAACTCTTCGTTGATGTCCTTTTTCGGTTTTAACACTGTATATGCTGGACTTACCAATCCTCGGTAATTTGAGTACTCTAAACCACCTTGAAATGAACGTAAGCTAATTACAAAATCTCCAATCTCAACTAACTTAAAATCTTCAGTTCCAGTTGTCGGCATAGTAACTCGTCCATCAAGCATCGCTCTTGGTATCATTCCTCGGTCTTGCGTTGCAGAAAGTAGTTCTTCTTCTGCAAAACCCTTTCTTGTAATGCTTCTAAAAATTTCGCCTGCTCCAATTTTCTTCCACTCCCCACCAAACCCCTTCAACCTTCTCTGCCCCGTCAGCAATTGCTGCATCAGCCATTTTTTGCGGAGTTCTTTTTGGGCTATGAGTTTTTCGGTGGTGTGGATGGCGGCATCTGCCGTGCTGAGCATCTTGGCGATGGCTTTTTGCTCGGGGAGGGGCGGGAGGGGGATCTTTAGTTTTCTAACGTCAGATGAATTAATTGCTGGATAATTTGAGCCAACTAATAATTGATAAAACTGTCTTTCAATTCCAGAGCTGAATAGATATTGGAACAAATATTCATTGCTGCATTTTTTTGCGGTGATTACAGCAAAGCCTGTTGAGGCGATTAGGTTCTTTACTTCAATTCTAATCAATGAAAATCCCTGAAGATTTGGACGAACAGTTGACATCAAAATATCACCCAGCTTTACAATTCTTCTTGCCCGTGAAGGAGCAGAAGCAAATAACTGTCTTGTCGTTTCAATTTGGAAAACATCTGAGTCCACATCAGATAAAGAAATATAATCAAATTCATAATCCTTTGGAGTACTTCCACTTAGACTTTCCTGATCAATGTCTGCGACATCTTCAAAATGCTTCACCTCCCAATCTCCTGGAATTTCAGTGTTAGAGAGCGCTTTGGTATATGGATGCTGTTTATGCTTCATATCAGCCATGCCTGTTTTATTAACAATTGATAATTAATAACTTGATGATTTTTTTTCGTTTTTCTCCTCACTTGTTGTATCTTTGTACTGAATCTGACCGGTGGCCAGTCTGCCCAGTAGGATTCCCCCGGGGCAGCATGGCTGCCTCTTTTTTATAGTTCAACAATCCCCAAAGAATGCCTCGGGGATGCTTGATGAATAATCACCTGATTTAACCTTGAATAGAAGTTTGCCCCCCCTTTTTTCTTCATATAGGCATTGGGTTCATAGAGTTGTCTGGCTGAATAGGCCACCACATCTGCCATTTGATGCAAAAACGATGTGGCAGAATCTTTCATGAATGGATCTTCGATTACAGACTTGATGGTTTCATTCCTGTAACCCGTGAAATATAGATCTTTTCTGTTTGGGATGGGATTATAGTGCCGCATTTTTCTAAGAATAGCTGTGAGCATCTTACCGTTTGTATTATCTGGTAAAACCAATCCCTTGTCTTCAGCATTCGAGGGACCCGGGAAGTTCCTAGATCTTATGGTATTGTCAAACCGGGTAATCAGTGTTTTCCAGGCAATTTCGAAGACATCATTTTGTCTTGTTGCCTTATTGATGGCAATGGTGATGATACCAAGATCCTGCTGGCTGTTTAACCAGTCCAGACATTGCTTCATGATATCCAAGCGATCATTCCGTTTGATTCGAATTAACTCTCCAGGCTTATTGATGAAGTTGACACAATGTATCTCTTCTCTTAACTTAAGCCCTTTCGCATCTCTCAGGTGCTGCCTGAATTTGACCAAATTGTCAAGCGTTTGTCGCCAGCGTAACTCATGAATTACTATGCCAGTAAGGATAAAGTATTGGGTTGGGCTCTTCTCCATCCCGGTGTCTCCGCTTTCATCGGTATACATCAGATACATAGCTTATCCTTTTGTTGGTATATCTAAATTCTCAATTAGAAATTCGCCCAGCTCCTTCACCTCCCAATCCTCCGGAATTTCAGTTCTGAAAAGCGCCTTGGTATTTTTTGCATCAATTGCCATTCTTTTTCTTTTTAGGGGTTTTCAATGGCTTCTGCTCCTTGGCTTTTTCAAGTTTTTTGATGCTATCGGCTACGGGTAGGTTTTCGGGCATGGTGCCACCAATTTCCTCTATGGTTTCGCGTACTTTTTTACCAATCTCAAAATGGGTCTGATTAGCTCTTTGCTTACCTATGATTTGATCGCGCTTCAGCTTGTCTTCGGTTTGCGTGGCACGAAACAGGTTGGCAGCCAGCTCAGTACTTCCCATGTGGTCTAGTATGTTTTCGCCTTTCCTCAGGCTTTTTTTCTTGTGAATGCCTTTGGCATCCAGACCGCCATACAAGCCCATGTAACCGTGGTTTTGAAAGATGGCATAATCCACCGGCTCGATCACCCCTGCTCCTCTTGCAGCATCTGCCAACTGGATATTATGCTTTTTCATCTCGTCCCGCAGAAACAATCGCTTCTCATCCTCAGATGAAAGTCGGTTGTATTCCTCCATTTGCCTGATTTCCTGCAGTCGCGTCTGCACGGCAAAGTAGGTTTGTCCTTGGGCTACTACTTCTTTGCCTGGGTCGGCATTTTGAACTATCAAGTAACAGGCGTAGCGTGAGAGTTTTACGCTTTCGTAATCTTGTTTAGCGCCCTTACCATGTTCTATCTCCTCGAGGTAATCCTCGAAGTGATCCGAAACATTGTGTCCACTATTTGTACAAGCCTCTTTGGCTCGTTCAATCACCGGTAAAAAGTGCCGGAATTCGGAATACTCCAACACCTTAGAGAGTTTTCTTGCTCCCCAATATTCATTGTCGTTTTCATCTATTGCTTTGATAGATTCAAACAAGGTTGTGTGCTTTTTCGATAATTCGTTTTCCATAACTAGTGAATAAGTTGCCTTAAATAAACTTCCATCTCCGCCTGCACAGTTTTCAATTCCTCTTCAAGCCGCTCAATCTCCTGTTGCACTGCTGCTATATCCACTTCGGCTTCTTCTTCAAAGGTGTCCACATAGCGGGGGATGTTCAGGTTAAAGTCGTTTCCCTGTATTTCTGCCACATTAGCCACATAGCTAAACTTATCTTCCACCACACCAGGCTGTAGTTTGCCGGCTGCAAAATCACGGTAGGTGTTTACAATGTGGTCAATATCCCTTTCGCGGAGCTTGTTTTGGTTTTTGGCGCTTTCGTAATGTTGGCTGGCGTCTATAAACAACACATTTCTCGTGCTCTTCGCTTTGTTAAACACCATAATGGCTGCCGGAATACCCGTGCCAAAAAACAGGTTGGCAGGTAAGCCAATCACGGCTTCCAACAGGTTTTCTTCAATCGTGCGTTGGCGTATTCGGCCTTCGCTGCTGCCACGGAACAATACGCCATGTGGTACTACCACACCTGCTTTGCCATGTTCGTTCAACGTTTCTATCATATGGCTGATAAATGCCCAGTCACCTTTACTTTTAGGTGGTACACCTCTCCAAAAACGATTGTATCTATCAGTTTCCGGGTCATAGCTCACAGTCGTTTTGTCACCCTCCTTGTCCTCTACCTTTCCCCATTTGTCTAACGAAAAGGGTGGATTTGCTACTACCGTATCAAACTTCATCAGCGCATCACCTTCCTTTAGTTTAGGGTTGCGGATGGTGTCCCCCCAGCGGATGGTAGCGTTGTCAAAACCATGCAGAAACATATTCATCACCGCCAACGCCCAGGTGCTGCCGTTGGCTTCCTGACCATAAAGCGAGAAATTGTCGGAACCCACCTCGATTCCTGCTTTAATCAACAAAGATCCTGATCCACAAGTGGGATCACAGATGCGGGACCCAGGCTTGCTTTTGGTAAGCCTGGCCAGCAAGGTGGACACCTCGGATGGCGTAAAAAACTCTCCTGCTTTCTTTCCAGCATCACTGGCGAAGTTGGCAATCAGGAACTCATATGCTCCACCAATGATATCGGCACCACCCAGCCTGGTGGGGCGCAGGTCCAGCTTTTCGCTGTTAAAATCAAGGAGCAGGGTCTTTAGTCGCTGGTTTTTCTCTTTCGGCTCACCCAGCTTGCTGCTGTTAAAATCAATATTCTGAAAAATACCGGCGCCATCTTCGCTGTAGAGTTTCTCGCGGTTAGCCTCCTCCAGGTCCGTCAACGCGATATTGATGAGTTCACCAATATTGGCCTCATTGCGGTGGTCGAACAAGTACCTGAAATGGCTGTGTTCCGGAACAATGAATCTTTCGTGCTGCATGGCACGTCGGGCGCGCTCCACATCGCCATTATACTTTGCAAGATAGCTTTCTAATTTGTCGTCATGCACATCACTGAGATACTTCAGGAACAGCATGGTAAGTACATAGTCCTTATAAACACTTGGATCAATGCTGCCTCTGAAAGTATCACAGGCTTTCCACACAGCATCATTGATGTCTTTCTGTGCTATTTTGGCCATAGTATTATTGAATAGCGTTAAAAATGGTTTGTTGAATTTGTTTTTCGCGCAGGGCTTCTATTTTCAGCTTCAGCGCTTTTTCTTTTAGGCGTAGCCAGTTTATCCGGAGAATCTTCTGTTGTGCCTGCAAATCTGGGATGGGTATTATCAGATTTTCTAAAACCTGTTTGGATATAGATGGAATAGAAGTGCCGATGGCCTGTGCTTTCATTATTTTCTGTGCGGTGGCGCTATTGAGAAACCAGGCCAGGTATTCTGGTAATACTTGTCTGCCTGTAAGTCGAATCACAAAAAAGGAGGTGGATGCTACAGCTGGTGCGTTGTGCTTCTCATAAACTGCTGCAAAATTCTTTGTTCCCTTAGCAGCAAAAAGAACATCGCCCTGTTTGAGCAAGTGCTTCTCAGGAACACCCTCTGTCAACAGGTCAGGCTGCAAAGCAGCCAGCAACTGTCCATTCTCGTCAAAATCCCTGGACTGCAAATACACCAGATCTCCTGTACCTGTAGGCTTTGCAAAGAATCCAGTCTGAATGGTAGTGATATCCTTTATTGACATCTTCAATTTATTTCTAAGTAATACTTCTACAAATGTTTAAAGAAATTCTCAAACTTTCAAATTTGAGAATAAATATTTTTGTGTAGATCTTCTACAATTATTAACAAAACCATACATGGATATCATGGTTTGTAATTTAACTCCATGATTTTGTAAACATACAGTATGAATGAATTGGTTAGGTTGATATGCCTGGCCGGATAACAGACAGTCCTCCCGATTCCCTACCTTTGCCTGACTGCCATAAATTTGACTGATGCGGCATCATTCCGATAACCTGACTCCCATCGTGGACTGGATGCGTCAAGAACGCCATCGCCTGCATGCCATGCCAGAGCTTTCAGGT
>Ga0208462_1000363_pt1 | contig 49345 bp, 55 predicted proteins | sample AD_SCU001_MetaG_FD_184452 | JGI IMG/M metagenome (GOLD analysis project Ga0208462, IMG submission 184452) | Active sludge microbial communities of municipal wastewater-treating anaerobic digesters from China - AD_SCU001_MetaG (SPAdes) (version 2) | ecosystem: Engineered > Bioreactor > Anaerobic...
ATTTGGCGATCAGATTCTTGATCACTTGATACCTTGCTAAATCTTTTTGCGTCATACCGATGATTTCTTTTTCCATGGTTGATGAGATTAATTTATTAACCCCATCATACCGCGAGGTATGACATTTCTATTATCACCGTACTATGACATTACTATTATTAAATGACACCGTCCGGCCCGCGCAAGGGAAACGGTTCACTCAAAGACGGTTTCAATGTCAATCCGGTCCAAATCGCGCGGCACGTGAAGCCGCCATGGCGGCGACAGCCGAATCTCGGCTTTTTGGGTGCCCGGACGGCTCATTAAAAACATTTTTGCCTCCTCGGATTTTTTTTCGGAAAGCCCTTTTTTCAAATCTTCGGGATGCATCCCCGCATATATCGTCGCCGACACCGCCAGATCAAACGAGGACAGTTTTTGTTCTTCGTCAATGCCGGCACTTTCATATTGGACACTGAAAGTGCTTTCCTCGCAAATCATCCCTTCGGGAATCTGGTCGGAAACAAATTTCCTGCCCAATGTCTCAAGATCGGCCTTCCGGTAGGCGATCGCTTCCGCTTTCGCCGGCGCCTGCCCGCTGATTCGCGCCGCGTTGTCGCCGGCCTTGGCCGAGATCTCCGGCACGCCGATTTCAAATTTGATTTCATTCTCATCGGCGATTTCCAATCCCTGTTCCCGCGTTTTGGCAATCAACTCTTTTTTGATTTCCTCTTTGGCCGAATCCTGGATCGCGATTTTGGCATTTTCCAAATCTTCTTTCGTTACTTGGGGAACGATTTCATTGGAACCGCCGGTGAATTTTTCAAACGATTGCGCGGTGATAAAGGCATACTGGGGCGTTCCCGCCAATCCGGGAACGGAAAACGTTGACGGTTCAATATTGTATTTTTCGCCGGGGGCGGCGGCAACCACATGGACCACCGCCGATGATTTCGGTTCCAGCGTCACCGTTTCAACGATCAAAAACCAGGGAGATTCCGCGCCTTCCAGCGGCGGCTGGAATTTTTCCACCGGCGCCATAAGACGGGTGTTCTTGATAAGCGTCTGGACATTACTATAATCATTGAAAATCTTGACCGAACCCTGCGCCTTCCCCTGGGCGCTTTTCGTGCCGGTGGCCGGAGAGTCCGCGGAAACGGTTTTTTCCGCCGAAATGACAAATCCCGGCACCGCCGCGCGGACAGCGTCAACCTCGCCGATCGCCGGATCCACCAAAACGTGCATTTCCCGCGCGAAACTTTCGGTTTGCGGCCATATTTTCACCGCCGCGCGGGCAAAATTGGCGTCCCAAAAATACATTCCCGCCAGCACCGCGACCGCGGCAACGGCAATTCTCCATCCCCATTTTTTCAAAAACCCCGGGCCGTCATCATTGGTAAAAATATCTTTCCGGCGGTCCGGCGCCGAAAATACCTGGTTAAATGTTATTTTCGGCTTTGGATTTTCGCGGACGGCGGCATTAAAAACGCCGTCGCCGCCGGCAGGAAAGCCCGCCTCCGGCAAATCCGCCGGCAGAGGCATTTTTATTTCTTCGGTGTCAATTGTGTCCGCGGCGTGCCGCGGCGGCGGGAAAATATCAATTACCTTTTTCGCCATAAATTGATTGAAATTATTGGACTATCGGCTCCGACAGCTTGATTATAACAAAAACCGTTCGGTTTGAAAATTCAACATTCTTATCTTTTAATTTTTGTATCCGTATTTTGTATTCAATTTTGATTTTTGATTTTTAAATTTTTAATTTTTATGTGTATTTGTCCGCAATCGCCGACGCGGCGAAAGAAAACGGCTTGATCATCGGTTCAAACCCGTTGCCGCGGATCAATCCCGTGACTTCGCGCACCATTTCCCGCGTGGCGCCGCGCTCGCCCACATCGGCATGAATGTAGGAAAAATCCCACTTCAAATTGTCGGGCGAAATCAGTTTGCGCATTTCCAAAGTTTCGCGCAACACCAGCGCCAACTCGCAGGAAAGCAAAACTTCCTGCAAAATCCTCTGTTTGAAATTATAAAACTTTTTACCGCCGTAGCTGATTTTTTTCAAAAAAAACCGCCCGCCCGCGCCCAAACGCCGCACCACGATCGTGGCCGGAAAATGCGGCTGTTCCAGCGACGCCGAATCACATCCCACCACGATCTCATATTCTCTTTGCGGCTCTTCGGCCATATACGCAAAAATCTCGCCGATGGCATCGTCAAAACTCAAATTACCCTTCGTGGGATTGAAAAAATTTCCGTTCCTGAAAATATTGTCGGAATTATATTCTTCCATCTTTTTTTGCCTAATTTTTTCCTCTTGCGCTCGTATTTTGCATTTCCCCTTTCGCTTCACACCTCTACATTCTACCACCTCGCTCCAAAATATCAATGACCTGATTGCCCTTTTGGATAAAAAAATGCCTCGGCTTTCGCTTCGGCGATTTGTCTGTTTTTCAGGTTCAGGCGGGAAGTTTCATCTTTTCAAAGCCAACGATAAACTTTGACTGTTCCAACCTTGCCAGAATTTCAATAATCTCGGCAAGATTTCTCCCCAATTCAGTCAAAGAATATTCATGCTTTTGGCCTTTTCTTGATGATACCAAAAATTCCCTTTTTAATTCTGTCAAACCGTAATTTGCCAAACTGAACGACAATCCGGTTTCTTGAAGAATTTCTTTGGTGGAACAATTCTCATTTCTATGAATTGCCATAAAAACCGCCAATTTATTGCTATTTCTGAAAAAACCAATCTTCCCGGCCAATAACGCCATATCTTTTTCATCCATCATGGTTCAACCTCAAAGACCTGCCCATAGAATACATCAAAAAAAATATATGTCAAGCGCCTGAAACATAACCACTCACCGGATATTTGTGTTTTTAAAGGGGACTAACCCTCGCAGTAACGAGGGTTAGTCCCCTTTAATTTCGCGCTTAAAATTCTTTTGCCAGGGTCCAACCGCTCGCGATTATCCCTCGGATTACCTCGGGACAAGCGCGAGGGATAGACCCTCAAAATACAATCCCCGGCAAGTGGTTACCAATAACAAAACATTCCAACATTCTCAAGGATGTTGGAATATCCGTTAACCGCCTTGACGACAAACTATTCTGGTATTCTGCAGAATATTGGAATATTGTTAGCGAAACGATCTGTCAGATTTTGATAAAAATTCTTTTAATTCAATTTCGGCTAATTCCAAAACTCCTCTGAATGTGCCAATAGCAAGCTCTTTGTGCAACGGAACAACGGTAATAATTTCCCGCTTACCGCTCATTTTTCCCAGCTTCACATGGCTCCCCTTTTGCGAAACAAAACAAAAACCAAATTCACGGCACAAAATTCTGATTGTTTCTTTGCCTGAGAAAATTTTCTTAGGCATATTCCAATTCAAGACGCGCAATTAAAGGCGCGCCTCCGGAAGAAAGCCGTTTCTTTGATTTTGGATTGTCTTCCAGATAGAGTTCAACCGCTTCTTTGATGTTTTTCTTTGCCTCCAAAACGGTCCTGCCTTGGCTCACAACTCCCAATTCCGCGCAACGCGCGACAAACCATTTTCCTTCGCGCATTATAATGGTGGTAAATTTATAAATCATAGAATTAGCTTTACATTCGTAATTCCATCCTACCACCTCGCTCCAAAATATCAATGACCTGATTGCCTTTTGGATAAAAAAATGCCTCGGCTTTCGCTTCGGCGTCATATAGTATCAACTACGTCTTTTCATCTCCTCCATAAGTAAATTTATCTTGGCATCACCTTTCAACCTTTCCAACACATCAATTGTTCGATTGCCCATTTCTGTCAATTCATGGCCATCGTTGGAAACAATTAAGCCTAATCCCCTTAGCTTTATCAGTGCGTGACTTACGTCATTGCTATCGTATCCGGTTATTTCCCTTATTTCCTTAAATCTTATGCCAGGATTTTTGTCAATCAACAAAAAAATTCGCCGGCCCTTAATATGTTCAAGCTTCAGTATAAGCCTCAAAGCCGCCATCAATCCATCAGACTTCACTTTAATACACCTCCTAAAGACCTGCCCATAAAATACATCAAAAAAAATATATGTCAAGCGCCCGGATCGTAACTGCACACCGGATCCAAAATTAAAGGGGGCCTATCCCCCGTTACCGCAGGGGATAGGCCCCTAAAATACAAATACCCAATAAGCGGTTACCAAAATTAAAAACATTCCAACATTCTTGAGAATGTTGGAATGTTTTTTGTTAAAACAGGCCCGTTACATATTCAAATAAGTATTCAATTACTTACAAGTGTACATACGTTAAAAATTGAAATTTGGAATTCGGCAAATCCTGACAAATTTTGCGACCGCAAAATTTGTCAGATTTTCATTTTTGTTCCCCGGCAATCATTCCTTCATAAGTTTGATTCAAACAGTCCTTGGAAGCTTGTTTTTTTGGCTTAAATTTGTCAAAGTTCGCGCAAGGCGGTGAAGATGGCGCAAAATTCTTTGGGATCCAAAGAGGCGCCGCCGGCAAGAAGGCCGTCATAGTCGGCGTCTTTGAGGTAGGACGCGGCATTTTTGGTATTCACCGAGCCACCATAGAGTAAGGGAATTTTTTCATTGGTGATATTTTTAATAAACCGGCTCACCACCGCGGCTTCATCGGAATCGCAGGCCTGCCCCGTACCGATGGCCCACACCGGCTCGTAGGCAATCATTAACGGTGCGGAATTCAGGTCAATGCCCTTTAAGCCCTCTTCCATCTGTTTTTCCACCACATCGGTAATTTGCCCGTCAATGCGCTGTTCGCGGGTTTCGCCGCAACAAAAAATCGGCGCCAATCCCGCAGAAAGCGCGGCGATGACTTTTTTGTTGATTGCTTGATCGGTTTCGCCGAATTTGTGCCGCCGTTCCGAATGGCCGATAATTGCGCAGGAACAGCCCGCGCTCTTCAATTGAGCCGGCGAAATTTCGCCGGTAAACGCGCCCTCTTCCCAATGGCAATTTTGCGCTCCCAATTCCGCGGAATTTTTTAAAATTTCTCTGGCCAGCTCTAAATAGCACGCCGGCGGACAGATTACGGCCTTGGCCTTGGCGTTTTTTTTGACCCCCTTTTTATATCCCAAAAGTATTTTTTTGGCCTCAATTTTATTGGCCGGATTGCACTTCCAATTACCGATGATGTATTTCATATAATTTTTATTTAGCTACCGGAATGCCCCGAAGCTCTGCCCCGGGTAGTTTATTTTTAATTTTTATTTTATCTTACGCCATCAATTGAATTATTTCATTGCAACCAACCGCGCAAAGTCCCGCAAAAAAGTTTTATCTCGACATACCTTCAATCAGCCGATGCCAGCAAAAAATCAAGAATGTTTTGAAACTCAATTTTATCGTGTTTAACCGGCTTGCCCTCCCAATAGATCAATTTGGCTTTGGCCTCTTTGAATTCAGACAGGCCCCGTTCGAGCGACTCAATCTCTCGCGCCAAAGTTCTTTTGTTTAAAGAATAACAAACATTAACCAACTCATCCGCTTGGCGGCCAATTCTTAAAACAAAATCAATCTCCGTGCCATTTTTCCAATAAAACAATCTTTGGTTTCTTCGCAAAAACTCCACCGCCACGATATTTTCCAGCAATCTGCCGATGTCATCGCTGAATTTAAACGATGCAGCATTGACCAGCCCGGTATCAATCGCAAAAACCTTTTGCGGATTATAAATTTGTTTTTTCACCGAAAAAGAGAAAAACGGCGAAAATTGGAACAAAAACGCCTCATTCAAATGTTCAAAATAGCGGCGCGCGTTTTGGCTGGATATCCCAAACAATTTTTCAACATTGTACGACGAAACCTCATTAGCAACATTGGAAAGAACAAAATTGATCAGTTCTTTAATATCCTTAACATTTTTCACCGCGTGCTTCAAAATCACATCCTTTTCCAAAATGGAATTAAAATACTCAGTAAGAATAATTTTTTTGTTAAAAATATCTTTTTCCAGCGCCACCCGCGGAAAACCGCCGAATTCAACATATTCTCTCAATTTTTTATAAATACGCGGCGACTTGATCAATGGCGCCGTCTTGATATTTTCCGCGGCCAAAAATTCTTTGAAACTCAAAGGATAAATCGTTTCCGAGATATAACGCCCGCTCAAAAGAGATGAAATCTCGCCCATCAACAGTTTTGACGACGAACCGGTAACAAATATTTTTATGTTTTCCCTGCGGTCATGCAAAGAAACCGCGAATCTTTCCCATTTATAGATCAACTGCACCTCGTCAAGAAAAAGATAGACCTTGCCTTTTGGATCAAAAAATTCCATATAAGCGTCAAATATTTCCGGTAATAAAGCGTCATTTGAACCGCTACCGAATTTCGGTTCCTCAAAATTGACATACAAAGTGTTGGTTGGTTTAACGCCGCTTTGGATCAATTTTTCAATCACCTGCAATATGATCGTTGATTTTCCCGATCGCCTCACGCCCGTAAGCGCGATGATTTCGGGCATTTTTAAATACCTTTCCATTTTTCCCAAATAACCGCTCCTTTGAAAGCCGGTATTTATCTTTTGATTCCAAAAATTCCATTTGTCCAAAATTGAGATGATTTCTTGTTTATCCATATGTAAATACCACTTATATCTTATATGCCTAAATATGTAAATGGCGTTTATATGTTTTATATATCCCGCCGCCGCGCCGTTGTCAAGCGCCATTTATTTTAACTCATATTGCTATAATTATAACCCGAAAAAATCGTTTTCAAAACAAAATTTAAAATAACCGGCAATTTGATCTTGCCGATTTATAAAAAAGCCCGATCCGTAAAAAACCGGAACGGGCGCGCATCAATTTCAATCGCTGATTCTCAATCCATCATCTATTGACCTTCGCATAATAACTTGAATACTCTATTCATATAATTCGGAAGCTTTTAAAAATCCCCTCATCAATGTTTTGTCTTCGGCGATTCTGCGTTTGCCGAATTTAACCGCCCGCTCCAGAGCGGACAATCCTTGCAGCCGAAGGTTGCAGACATATTTGTTTTTCATCGCCGCCCAGAAGTATTCCACCGGATTCAATTCCGGCGCGTAGGCCTGAAGTCTCTCAACGCGCAACCAGTATTTTTGCGTTTTTAAATATTCTTTGACGATCTTGGCGCGGTGCGCCGCCAACCCGTCCCAGAGAGCAATTCTTGTCCTTTAAGCTAAGGAAAAGTTTTTGACTTCCAAGTTTTGACGGCTTTCCATCTGGCAATTATAATATTAAACAAATTTATCAGTATTGCAACAACATTCATTCATTTGCCTCTTTTCCAAGCGAAAACCGTCTCTTTTGGGATGGTTTTCGATTTGCAAAAATAATTATCGTTTTTATATAATCACACCGAGTGTTCAATCCAAACATTTGGCTCAAGATAAATCGCACGGTTATTCTCTTTGTCTACGGTTATTTTTTCTAAAGCACCCGGAACATTATACTGTCCGCTTTTGGTAAATTCTATCCCCGTCCACTTGGTCCAAGTTGCCAAATCTGCAGCAGTACACATCGATTTATGGCAAATATTCATAAATTTCCCGCCCAAGCTATAATGCAAATTAAGCCAAGGGTCAAGATATCTGCCATCGGGATTTTTTTTATTGATATATTCTTCAAAAGGCATATCCGGATAGTCCGGTTTTTTTGTTGGACGAACCGGAATATAAAGTTTTTTCAAATTTAGTTTCCGTGCCATTTTCTTGAATCCAGAAAGGCAAATTTTACTCAAACCCAAGCCCCGCATTTCATGATTAACCATTACCGATAACCCCACTAAAACATTCGGCTTGATCTTTTCATCAAATTGCCGATAACCGGTTGCCAAAGCCCAATCCCAACCTTCTTCGGGAAGCGATGTTCCTCCTTGTGAAACAAACAACGGAATCGAATTCGCGACTGCGGCAAGCTTGCCATCGCTTTGAAAAACCATCTGATAATTAATAAAATCCGTATAAATCCTATTCCAATCATGGTCTATATTGGCATTGTCTTGCAAAATAAAAACCGGATAAGAAGCTCTCGAAAGCTTATTAATTTCTTTGCGCCACGGTATTATGTTTTTCCCAGCAATAATTTTAATTTCTCTTTCCATTGTTTGATTGTACCAAATTCAATGTTAATAAACTACCCCGGGGCAGAGCCCCGAGGTATTCTGACGGATGAATAAAAAATGCGGGGGGCGGACCCCTGCAAAATTTGCGAATAATATATAACCTTGTTTTTTACTGGGCGCGGAGGTATTCGGCGGCGCGTTCCGGTTCAATGGTGGAAATTTCAATGCGCGTGCCAATTTCAAAGCCGGCCATAATCGCGGTTTTGGGCACGATGGTCAGATGCCAATGATAATGGGAATAGTCTTTGCGGTCGCAAGGCGCGGTGTGCAGATAAAAATTATATGCCGGATCGCCCAAGGCTTTATAGATTTTTTTGATCGCCGCCGACAAAATTTGCGTCAAAGATTTTCTCTGTTCCGGGTCAATGTTTTCAAACCGCGGCGAATGGAACTTGGGAGAGATCACCACTTTAAACGCCGTCTTTGAAGCAAACGGACAGGAAGCGACAAAATCCGCGTTTTCGCAAACCACGCGGGAACGGTCTTTGAGCTCAAACGCGTTCATTTCACACGCCAGGCATTTTTTATGCCCGCGCCAATACTTTTTTGAATTTTCCAGCTCTCCCAGCAGATCAACGTCAATCAGCGGACTGGTGATAATTTGCGAATGCGGATGGGGTTGGGACGCGCCCGCTTCGGCACCGTGATTATGGAAAATGGAAATATATTTCACCAGTTTGTGGCGTTTCAATTCCAAATAGCGGGTCTGATAAGCCGCGACGATTTCCTCCACAAAAGGCAAATCCATCAATCCGATATGCCGCTCATGGTCGCGCGTTACCACCACTTCGCAAAAACCGACCGCGTCCATTGAGCGGTAGACCGGCCCGACCTTCCATTGGCAAACGCTCTCTCCCGTAATCGGGTAGAAAGCCGGAAATTTGTTCGGAATCACCGCCAGCGTCCAATCGCCGGGCAATGTTTTCTCCGCGGCGATTTTTCCGCCGGAAAAGGCCAGAAGCGGATCGGCGGCCTCGGTAAGGTTGCAAAACGGACATTGCCGCAAATCCATTTCCACGATTTTTCTTTGCCGCTTGTATTCTTCCGGGCGCTTGCCGCGCCCCGGCGCGATCACCACCCAGTCCTTGGACACCACGTCATAACGCAATTGCGACGGACAGCATTGATTTTTTTTCATATTGAAATCACGATTAGAAATCGCTTTGTTTTCTTACTGAGATGGTTTCAAAACCCTATTCGTTACGAAATCGTTTTATTCCGAGCGAGCCGAATGAAGAACGAGGAGGCATACTTGAAGCTAAAGTCTGCCGACGAGTGATGAATTCGGCGTAGCCGGAATAAAACGATTGCAGTAGGATAGGGTTTTGAAACCATCTCAGTATCAGTTTATAATCAATTTATCACAAACCCGCCGGTTTAACAAAAAAAACGGAGACCGCTCCGTTTTTTTAGCCTTCTTTATCTTCCGTCCCGGGAAGGGCGGTAAGCACCCGGCAAGCACCCCCGATGACTGCCAGAGTGTGTTCCCAATGGGCCGCGGGACTGCCGTCTTTGATCTTATAGGCTTGTTTGTCCGATGCCAACACAATCTCCGGATCGCCGGCGGTAATCATCGGTTCAACGCAAAAGACCATGCCTTCTTTTATGACCGGCCCCCGATGCCGGCGGCCATAATTCAAGATTTGCGGATCTTCGTGCAACTTCTTGCCAATACCATGGCCGCACAGATCGCGCACCACACGAAATCCCTGGCTTTCCACGTAGCGTTCAACAGTGTTGCCCACGTCGCCGAAGGTATTTCCCGGACGCGCTTTTTTGATGGCATATTTTAACGCTTTTTTGGCCGCCTTGATCATCCGCCGCAATTCCGGATCAACCTCGCCCACCGCCACGGTAACCGCCATATCGGTGTGAAACCCGCGGTAAACCATTCCCGCGTCCAAACTCACGATGTCTCCGTTTTTAACGATCCTTTCCGGAGAGGGCACGCCGTGCACCACTTCATCGTTGATGGAAACACAGATCGTCGCCGGATAGCCGCCTTCGCCCAAAAAAGACGGCCGGCCGCCGGCCGCCGCGATCAAGGAAACCGCCAGATCATCCAGTTCTTTGGTGGACACTCCCGCCGCGGTTTTCTTTTTCAGTTCTTCCAAAACGGCCGCCAAAAGGCGGCCGCCTTCGGCCATAATCCCGATTTCTTCCGGACTTTTGATCTTGATCATCGGCGATCGCAAAACGCCCCCTTCGGGGGCGTTTGATTACATTTCATAAACTTTAAAACACGGCCCCAGTGCGGCAATAATATCGTCAAAAACATTTTCCACATATTGATCCGCGTTGATTTTCTTCAAATTATATTCGTGGCGGCGGTAATAATCTTCCAGCGGCGCGGCGGTTTGTTCAAATTCTTCCAGCCGGACTTTGATGGTTTCAACATTATCCAGATCGCGATGCATCAGGCGGGAACCGTCCAGCGGACAGCGTTTCAAATTGGCGTTTTCGGGGATATACAATATGGAATGACGCATCAACTCGCAAATGCGGCGGTTGCTGTTGCGAAAAATCGTCTGCTCCGCCGGCAAATCAAGAAACAGAATGTGGATGTTCTCTTTGCCGTAGAGCTCTTGTAAAAACGGCATTTCAATCTCGGCCTCGGCCAGCGATCGCGGAGACCCCGACAAGATGAGCGATTTTCCCAAGCCGTGAATTTCGGCAATCCTTTTGTTCATCAAAAAAGCCGTGAACTCCACCGAACAAAGCACGCCTTTCTTCCTTTTGGCCAGCTCATCGGCCACCGGATAGACGGTATTATGGATATTGACCTGCGCGCCGGGTTTGGCATTTTTGAATTTTTCTTCCAGCACCCGGCTGGTGTCCAGATTGTAAAAGTAAAACTTTGACGCCAAAAGCTCGGCCTGGGTGCCCTTGCCCGCTCCGGGAGGCCCAAAAAGCAGGATTGCTTTTTGGATTTGATTGCCGTTGAGATTTTTTAAAATTGCCTGATTAAAAAGTTTCATATTCGCGCATTTGAAGTTGCGCCTTGATCTGGCGCGCGGTTTCCAAAATCACGCTCACCGCAATTAACAGCGATGTGCCGCCGATCAGGAACGAAAATGAAGTCACTCCCGTGAACGGTCCGACAATCTGCGGCATTACCGCAATCAATCCCAGAAACACCGCCCCTAAAAGCAGAACCCGGTTTAGAATGTAGCGCAAATAATCCGCCGTCGGCTGTCCCGGACGGATGCCCGGAATGAACCCGCCCATTTTTTGCAAGTTTTTTGAAATTTGCTTGGGATCAAAAGTCACCGCGGTGTAAAAATAAGTGAACATCACCACCAGCACGAAATAGGAAATCATATAAAAAGCGCCGTCCATGGCAAACAGATTCGCCACGGTCCGCGCGGCATCGCCGACCCATCCTCCGGACGACGCAAAAAATTGCGCCACCATCGGCGGAAAGATCAAAATGGAAAGCGCGAAAATGATCGGGATCACGCCGGCGGGATTGATGTTGAGCGGCAGATAGGTGGAAACGCCGCCCGTCATTTTTGTGCCCCGCATTCTCTTGGCATAAGAAACGGAAATGTTCCGCCGGGCTTCGTTGACCAGCACCACTGCGGCCACCATTGCCGCCGCCATCACGAAAAACGCGATATATCCGGGTGCCATTGAAGAATCGTAGACTTCAATCATCTGGCGGATGTTGCGCGGAAAATCGGCCATAATGCCGGCAAAGATCAGCAGGGACACCCCGTTGCCGATCCCCTTTTCCGTCATTAATTCCCCGATCCACATCAAAAGCAGGGCGCCGGCGGTGATGGAAAACAGCGCCGCGATCTTTTCCAGCAACGAATCAAAATGCAAAATGCCCACGCTCGGCCCGGAAAGCAGGGCGATCATCGCAAATCCCTGCAACATCGCCAGCGGCACGGTGGCAATGCGCGCGTATTGGTTGAACTTGGCCCGGCCCGCTTCCCCTTCTTCCTTATAGAGCCTTTCCAGCGCCGGAAAGATCATCGTCATCAATTGGAAAATAATGATCGCGGTGATGTAAGGCCCCAGTCCCAGCATCGCGACCGAAAAACGATCCAGCGAGCCGCCGGTGAACGCGCCCAACAACTGAAAAATCCCGAATTCGCCGAAGAATTGCTTCAATTGATTCGTATCAACGCCGGTGATCGGAATGTTGGCCATCAAACGGAAGACCGCAAACGCGCCCAGCACAAAAAATATCTTGTTGCGCAGTTCTTTCACTCTAAACGGCTGAAGGATCGCCTGATACCACATTGTTTTTTTATTTTACGAAAATAATCCGCCGAATTGGCGGCAAGACGGCTTATTTGATAATGCCGCCGGCGCTTTCAATCTTTTTTTTCGCCGATGCGGAAACCTCGCACCCCGCGAAATTGAATTTCTTTGAAATCTCTCCTCGGCCCAATATCTTCACCCGGGGAGTTTTGCCGCCGGCGCGGCGCACAATGCCCTTTTCAATCAAAATCCGGGGATCAATGGCCGCGCCGTTTTCAAATCCGGCCTCCAAAATCGCAAGGTTGACGGCAAAAGCCGTCAAACCGGCGGCGCGGTTGCGATGGCCGCGCAGTTTGGGATAGCGTTTCAACACTTCTCTGATTATCGGGCGGAAATTTCTTCCCGCGCGGGCGGTCTGGCCCTTGCCTCCCCGCCCCGAATAAGTGCCTCGTTTGCCTCCCCGGCCGATTCGTTTTCCGGTCTTGCTACGGGAAGAATTTTTTAATTGATGTATCTGCATGGAATTATTAGGCCTATTGCGAAACTTCCTCCGCTCCGTTCGCGCCCGGTGAGTTTTTCGGATCTTCTTTTTCGGTTGCAACTCCGCTTTGAACCGTTGCTACGGGATTTTGCGCGACATCTTTTAACGACTGCCGGGACAAATCTTCAAAAGCTTTCATCACCGCGCGGGCGTTGTTGAGTTTGTTTTTCGTCGTGCCCAGCATCTTTGAAGAAATATCTTTAATTCCCGCCAGTTGGCAGAGCAAGCGCACCACGCCGCCGGCCATTAATCCGCGCCCCTTCCGTTGCGGTTTGATGATCACCCGCGCCGGCCCGACTTTGGCCGCCACCTCGCGGGAAATCGTTCCTCCGGCCGTCGGCACGACAATCATATCTTTTTTTGATTGCACCGTGGCTTTTTCCACCGCTTTCGCCACATCCAACCCCGACGCCACGCCCAAACCGACCTTGCCGGCTTTGTTGCCGCTGATCACAATGGCGCGGAAACGCAGACGGCGCCCGCCCGCCCGCGTGTGCGACACGCGGGATAGATCCAGCAGTTTGGAATCAAATTCGTCTTTCCGCGCGTTTTCATCGCGCCGTCCGCCGCCTTGGCGGCCGCGGCCGCCGAAACGTCCGGCACCGAAACGGGACGCGCCGCCCTGTCCCGGGCGGTTGCGGTTAAATTGCGGCCGCGCGCCCGCGGCCGGAAACGGCTTGAACGCCGGCTTTGCCGCTTCGCTTTTAACTTGGGTTGTTTGTGATGCCTCCATGTTTCAAATTAAAAAGTAAAAACGAAAATTTAAAAATTTAATCCAATGGTTTTCAATTTTTGATTTTTCTTTTTCCTTTTTCGTTTTCAGTTTTCAACTTTTTAGAATTTCAATCCGCCGGCGCGGGCGCCCTCCGCCAAGCTTTTAACTCTTCCGTGATAGCGATAACCGCCGCGATCAAACACCGCGCGGGAAATTTTCAATTCGCCGGCAAGGCGGGCGATCCGACTTCCGACCGCGAACGCCGAAGCGCATTTTCCCGACAGATCGTTTTTCTCCGCGGCTTGCTTGCCGCCGATATTCCCGTCGCCGCAAGCGGCCAAAGTCTTTCCCTGCCGATCGTCAATCAATTGGGCGAAAATATGCCGGTTGGACCGAAAAACGCAAAGCCGCGGCGTTTCACCGGTGCCCGCAATCTTGGCGCGCACCCGGCGGTGGCGGCTGGCTCTTCTCACGAATTTATGGCTTGTTTTATTGCTGATGCTCATAGATTTCCGTTTTCTTCCGTTTTAATTATTTGGAGGCCCCGGCGGCTTTTTTACCCGCCTTGCGCCGGACATTTTCGCCGACATAGCGGATGCCTTTGCCTTTATACGGTTCCGGCGGGCGCACCCGGCGAACCTGTGCGGCAATTTTCCCCACCGTTTCCTTGTCGCAACCCGAAACCGTGACAATGTTCTTTTCCACTTTGAACGCAATCCCCGCCGGCGCGGCAATCTTTACCGGATGAGTGAAACCGATACTTAAAACCAAATCCTTTCCCTCAGCCGCGGCCCGATAGCCGATCCCTTCAATTTGCAATTGTTTTTCAAAACCGGCGCAAACTCCTTGAACCATATTCGCCAAGTGCATCCTGACGGTGCCCCACATGGCACGGGCGGCCTTGCTTCCTTCGGCGGGCGAAACTTTCAACGCATTCTCTTCCCGGACAATCGTGACTTTGGATCCGAAACGGCGCGACAGTTCGCCTTTGGCGCCCTTGATCTTCACTTCTTCACCGCGGACATCCACCGTCACTCCCGCGGGAATATTTACCGGTTTTTTACCAATTCGACTCATAATTTCTTGAAATTTAAATTCGGATTACCATATTTGGCACAGCATTTCGCCGCCGATATTTTGCTTTTTGGCGTCATATTCAGTCATCAATCCTTTGGAAGTGGAAATGATGCCGATTCCCTTGCCCTGTTTGACTTTCTTGATATCGCTGGCGGGAACATAAATCCGCTGTCCCGGGCGGGAAACTTTCTCGCATCCGGTGATCGCGGGAACGCTGTCAACGTATTTCAAAGAAATCTCCAGGCAAGGACGCGCTTTGCCGTTTTTTTTCGCCTTGCGGTTTCTTTTCTCCACCGCCCCGACATAGCCCCGCCTTTCCAGAATCTTGGCAATGTTGTATTTTAACGCGGAATAGGGAACGGCAACCGCCGGTTTGCCGGCCGCTTGCGCGTTGCGAATCACGGTTAACATGTCTGCTACTTTATCCATGTTTCAAATTTAAAACTCAAATTTAATCTTATTTTCAACTTTTAATTTTATATCACCAACTGCTTTTGGCCACGCCCGGAATCAATCCCTGATTGGCCGCTTCGCGGAAGCATATCCGGCACAAGCCGAACTTTCTCATATAGCCGTGCTTTCTGCCGCAACGGAAACACCGCCGCACCACGCGCGATTTGAATTTCGGTGGCCGTTTGGATTTTGCAATTTGCGCTTTTGTCGCCATGTTTTGAATTTAAAATTAAAAAACGAAAAGTTAAAAAATCACCCAATCCCGGCAATCAATCTTTCTTGATGGGAAACCCCAATGACTTAAACATCGCCAGCGCTTCTTCCCGGTTGCGCGCCGTGGTGGTAACGGTAACCTCAAAACTGAAAATGAAATTTATTTTTTCGGGAGAAACTTCCGGGAAAGCGATGTGTTCTTTAATTCCGAAAGTCAAATTGCCGTCCCGATCCACATTCTTGGAAGGAATTCCCTGAAAATCGCGGGTGCGGGGCAAGGCGACGGTAATCGCTCTTTCCAAAAAGTCATACATCCGGCGGCGGCGCAAAGTGATCTTGGCGCCAACGCTCTGTCCTTCGCGGATCTTAAATCCCGCAATTGATTTGCGCGCCGCGCAAATCACCGCGCGCTGGCCGCAAATCTGCGTCAAATCACGGGCAACCGCTTCCTGAATCTTTTTCTGTTCATCCTTCGTCTTTCCCGAAACCATCCGGCCAAAACCGCAATTGACCGTGGCCTTTTCAAGGCGCGGCGCCTGATTTTCGTTGCGCCAGCCGAACTGCTTTACCAGCGCCGGCACCGTTTCCTTTTTATATTTTTCGTATAAACCCGCCATAATAAAAGATATATTTCCTCAACCGCCCGCTAAATTTCGGCCGAACATTTTTTGCAAATCCTGGTTTTATTTTTTTCTTTCGGATTGCGCCCTTCCGCCGCCTTATACGCCACCCGCGCCGGCTTGCCGCATTTGGGGCACAACAATTTCACGTTTGAAACGTCAATCGGCATCGGCAGGGAAACGATTTGGCCCTTTTCCCCCTGTTTTCTCGGGCGCCGGCTTTTTTTGGCGACGTTCACCCCCTCCACCACCAGCCGTCCCGCGGCCGGCAAAGACCGCAAAACCTTGCCGGTTTTCAAACGATCCTTGCCCGATATCACCAACACATTGTCGCCTTTGATAATCTTCATAAAAAATTCACTATTGACAATTGAACATTAAACCTTGACAAAACGCGGCCTCGGGCACCGTATCCTGTCAAAGTTCAATGTTCAAAGTTCAAGGTTTGCGCTTTATATCAGTTCTTCCGCCATCGCGGCGATTTTGTCATATCCCTTGGCTTTCAGCTCTTTAGCCACCGGGCCGAAAATGCGGCCGCCTTTCGGCTCTTTCCCCTTGCCTTCCAAGATCACGCACGCGTTATCGTCAAAACGAACATAAGTTCCGTCGTCGCGCCGATACTCTTTTTTCTGGCGAATCACCACCGCGCGGACCTTGTCGTGCTTCTTGACCGGCTTGCGCGGCTCGGCGGTCTTGACGGCGGCCATAATCACGTCTCCCACCGCCGCATACCGGCGCCTCGTACCGCCGGCAACATGGAAACACTGCACCATCTTGGCGCCGCTGTTGTCCGCCACTTTTAGCATTGTTCTCAATTGAATCATAATTTCGGAAATCGGCTTAAAATTGCCGCAACTTCATTTATATACTATAAATCGGAAAAAAAATCAATGCGAGGCTCCGGCCGTTTCTTCTTCCCGGACCGCGGCGATTTTTTTCGCCACTTTCCACTTCTTATCCGCAGACAGCGGGCGGCATTCTTCAATCAACACCAAATCCCCGACCTTGCATTCGTTTCTTTCGTCATGCGCCTTGTATTTTTTGCTTACGCGGTAGCGCTTGTGGTATTTTGGATGCTCTTTGAGGCTTTCGGTCATTACCACCACGGTTTTTTGCATTTTGTCGGAAACGACTTTTCCGGTTAATTGATGTTTCATATTTGCTTTTTCTCTTTTTTAACGGTTTCAATGCGCGCCACGTCCAGTTTGGCGGCGCGGTATTCTTTCAAATTTTTGGTCTTGCCGCCTTCCAAATCAAACTTGAGCCGGGCAATTTTCGCCCGTTTTTCTTCAAGCAATCCATCCAGTTCCGCAATATTTTTTTGACGCAATTCGGCGGCTTTCATTTTTTTGAAAATTTAAAATTATCTGACTACGCTTCCTTTCTGATGAATTTGGCCTTGATCGGCAATTTATCGCCGGCTTTTTCCAGCGCCTGACGCGCCATCTCTTCCTTAATGCCGTCAATTTCATACATAATCCTGCCGGGCTTGACCACAAAAGCATAATGGTCCACCGCGCCCTTGCCGCCTCCCAGCGGCACCTCTTCCCCCTTGCTGGTAACGGGCTTGTCCGGAAAAATTCTGATCCACAATTTGCCGCCTTTTTTCAAATATCTCAAAATTGCGCGCCGGCCCGCTTCAATCTGCCGCGAAGTAATCCATTTTTCTTCCATCGCCTTCAATCCGAAACTGCCATAGTTCAGCTCCGCGCCGCGCAACGCGACCCCCAACCCGCGGCGGCGGCCCTTTTGCCATTTCCGATGTTTAATTTTTTTGGGCATCAATAAAGACATGTTCCAAATTTAAAATTTAAAATTAAAAAATAAAAGTTTCGGAGTTGAAATTTTTTGCAAAAAATTTCAACGATATTAATTATTCCTTAATTTTGATTTTTGATTTTTCAATTTTGATTTTTTTGTTGTTTTTCTCCTTTGTAAACCCACACCTTGATCCCGATCACGCCGTAGGTGCAATGCGCTTCGGTGATGGCATAATCAATGTCGGCGCGGATGGTCTGGCGAGGCAGGCGCCCTTTAGCCAGCCAGGCGGTGCGCGCGATCTCCACGCCGTTTAGCCTGCCCGAGAGCTGGATCCTTACCCCCTCCACTTCCCGGGAAGTCATCGCCTTTTCAATCGCCTGTTTCGTCACTTTCAAATAGGGCATTCTTTTCTCAATCTGGGAAGCCACCGATTGCCCGATATAGGCCGCGGAAGCCCACGGGCTGGCAATCTCGCGGACTTCAACCTTCAGGTCGGCGCCGCCTTTTTTCTTGGCATTGCCGCCGAAGACCAGCTTCTGCAATTTTTGGCGCAATTCTTCAATCCCTTGGCCTTGCCGCCCAATGATCAACCCCGGACGGACGCAGGAAACCAGCACATTGATTCTGCCGGGGAATCTTTCAATCTCCACTTCCGAAATGCCGATGCCGGCCAGCCGGCGATGCAAAAACTCGCGAATCTTAAAATCCTCTTCCAGCAGTTTTGGAAATTTTTCGCCGTAATACCCCCGCGAATACCAATCGGAGGCGTCCTTTATTCTGAATGCTTTTGGGTGAACCTTGTGAGCCATAGTATAAATAATTTCCAAATCCAAATTTCAAATGTCAAACAAAATCCCAATGTCAAACGTCAAATTAAAACATAGCGTTTATTTTTGACATTTGACATTTGAACTTTGACATTTATTTGAAATTTGTCATTTGGATTTTGACATTTTCTCCTTCTTAATGCTTTCCGATTTCATATCTCTTCCCGCATTAGCCTCCTCCAATACCAGAGTGATGTGCGAAGTCCGCTTTTCAATGTGGTCGGCGCGTCCCCGGGAGCGCGGAAAAACTCTTTTTTGCATCGGACCGCCGTCAACCGTCAACTTGGCGATGTAAAGATTTTTCGGATCAAATTTATAGGTGTTTTTCGCCGCCGCCGCCGCAGACCGCAAAAGCTTCAAGAGCGGCAAACTGGCTTTCTTGGGCGTAAAACTCAAAATCGCTTCCGCTTCTTCAACGGTTTTATATCTCACCAGATCGGCCACCATGCGAGTTTTTCGCTCCGCGATCTTCAATTGTCTCAATTTGACGGTAATTGCCATGTTCCAAATTTAAAATTTAAAAATAAAAATCTTGGAGTTGAAATTTTTTGAAAAAAATTTTAACGATATATAAATTATTCTTTATTTTTGGCCTTTGGCTTATTTCTTCACTGCGGCCTGTTTGGTTTCAAGCTCTTTTTGTATCTTGCCGCCGTGGCGATGGAATTTTGTCGTCGGCGAAAATTCGCCCAGTTTGTGTCCCACCATATCTTCGTTGGGCTTGACCGTGATAAACTCTTTACCGTTGTGAACCGCGAAAACCACGCCAATCATTTCCGGGACGATGGTACTGCGGCGCGACCAGGTTTTAATGACGGCACCGCCGCCTTTTTTCACCTTTTCCATTAATTTTTCATCCACGAAAGGACCTTTTTTGATGCTTCTTGCCATAAGACTTCAAACTCTAAATTCTAATTTCTAAATCCTAAACAAATTCAAAATTCAAATGTTCAAAATTTCAAACGTCATATTTTTCGGTTTTGAATTTTGAGTTTTGGATTTTGGATTTGTTTGGGATTTAGTGCTTAGGATTTTGGATTTTATTTTGTGCGTCTTTTAATGATCAGCTTGCTCGTCCACTTGTTGCGATTGCGGGTTCTCACCCCCATCGCCGGCTTACCCCACGGGGTTTTGGCTCTTTTCATGCCAATACCGGTTCTGCCTTCGCCGCCGCCATGCGGATGATCGCAAGGATTCATCACCGAACCGCGCACCGTCGGCCGCCATCCTTTGCGGCGCTTGGCGCCGGCGCGGCCGTAATCCTCAAATCGGTGTTCCGGATGGGAAATTTTTCCGATGGTGGCAAAACATTCCGCCGGCACGCGCCGAATTTCCTTGGAAGGCATCTGCAACTGTGCGAACTTGCCCTCATGGGCCATCAATTTGGCCGATGATCCGGCGGATCTCGCCAGCTGGCCTCCCTTTCCCGGCCGCAATTCAATGTTGCAGACTTCGGTCCCCACGGGAATGTTTTTCAGCATTGACCGATTCCCGGTCTTTATTTCGGCGTTCTCTTCGCAAACAATCTTGTCGCCGGCCGAAGACTGGTCACAGGCCAGAAGGTAACGGCGGGCGCCGTCTTTATATTCCACCAGCGCCAAATAAGCGGTGCGGTTGGGATCATATTCCAGCGCGACAATACCGCCCTCAATCCCCAATTTTTCCTGCCCGAAATCAACCGTGCGATACATCCGCTTTACGCCGCCGCCGCGATGGCGGACGGTGATCCGACCTGAAAAATTTCTTCCGGCATTGCTCTTCAACGATTTCAGCAGATGCTTTTCCGGCCTTTTTTTGCTTAAAATGGATTTCATAGAAAAAATTATTGATAAAATTCAACGATTGCGGGACGCATTATTTGGTCGCCGCCGCCTCAATGGTTTGCCCTTTCTTGATTTTCACCGCCGCTTTGCGATAGCCGCTTTCAAAATAGATGCCGCGGCGATTGCGGCGATTGCGGCCGGGAATGTTGATCACATTCACGCTCACCACGTCCACGCCGTAATAATCTTCCACCGCGCGGGCAATCTCTTTTTTCCCGGCGGTTTTGGCCACTTTAAAAACATACCGCCCCCCCTCGGCCATGTTCGCCGCTTTCTCGGTGGCATGCATGCCCGCCAAAACTCCCATCGCGCGGCCAGCGTTTTTCGGCTGGCGGGATTCTTTTTTATCCGTTTTCGCCGCAACAGGTTTGGCACCCGGCTTTTTTTTGCCTTTTTGGGCCTCTTCTTTTTTAAAAATGTCGGTAATCGCCATATTACAATTTAAAAATGAAAAATGAAAAAGTAAAAATTATTTTTTGGCAACCCTGGCAGTCTTGCGAGCAACCGCGGGTTTCGCGCCCTTCGCCGTTTTTGCGATCGGCGCATCATCTTCGGCGGCACCAACAATCCCCTCCACCACCTTCACCGCCGCCACCGGCAGTAAAAGACATTTGGCATTCAATAAATCAAGGGTGTTCAATTTCGCCGCTTCAATCGTTTCGGCGCCGGAAATGTTCCTGCCCGATAAGATGGCGTTTTTTTCAAATCCGGGCAAGGCGACCAAAATCTTTCCATTCTTGAAATTCTCATTCACTTTCTTTATCGCTTCCAGCATCTGCGCCATAATTTTGGTCTTTGGCGCATCAAACTCAATTTTATCAACCAAGACCATCATCCCGTCAGCGGCTTTGGCCGACAGAACCATCGCCAGCGCTTTGCGGCGCATTTTTTTATTGATCTTGCCGCCGTAGACTTTGTCGTTTCTGGGACCGAAAACCACGCCGCCGTGCCGCCAAATCGGCGAACGGTTGGAGCCGTGCCGCGACCGGCCGGTACCTTTTTGGCGCCAGGGTTTTTTGCCGCCACCCGAAACTTCTCCCCGGTCTTTGGTATGGGCCGTTATCCGGCGGCGGTTGGCCGCCTGCGTTACCGCTACCTGATACACCAAGTCGGGATTCATTTTTACGCCAAACACGCCCTCGGGCAAATCCATTACCTTCGCTTTCTCTCCTTTTTGATTATAAACAATGGCTTCCATAAATAAAATTGGTTTTTGGTTTCTAATTTCCCCTGATTTCCAGCAAAGTCCCTTTATTTCCCGGAACCGCGCCTCTCAACGCCAGCAAATTGTTTTCCGCGTCGATTTTGACGATCTTTAAATTCCCGACGGTAATTCTTTCGGCGCCCATTCTGCCGGGCATCTTTCTGCCTTTGCGAATGGAAGCTTCGCCCATACCGACCGATCCCAGATTGCGCAATTCGTGCTTCGTGCCATGAGTGCAGGTTTGCTGGCCTTTGAATCCGTGCCGCTTCACCGCGCCCTGGAATCCCTTGCCTTTGGAGATTCCGGCAACCTTGACTTTGTCGCCTTCCTGAAAATTCGCCACGGAGATAACATCTCCCGCTTTCAATTCGGCAGTGCCGTCAATTTTGAATTCCCGCAAAAACCGGAACGGTTTTTTTTGGCGGCTCTTGGCGGCCTTGGCCGCGGCAATTTCTTCAATGCCAATCTGCGCCGCACGGTAACCGTCTCTTTCGGCGGTCTTCATCTGCGTCACCGTGCAAGGGCCGGCGCAAACCAAAGTCACCGGGATTTTCTTTCCGTCCGGAGCAAACATTTCCGTCATTCCGACTTTTTTCCCCAAAATGAATTTCATAATCTTTGTTGAAGGCAATAGAAAACCGGGCATAGCCCGGGTCTTCTCAATGGCTATATTCTTGTTCTGATAATGGCAAGCGATCCGCGCGGCGGCTACATTTTGATTTCAATGTCCACGCCCGCCGGCAAAGTCAAATTGCGCAAGGAATCAATGATTTTGGGCGTCGGATTCATAATGTCCAGCAGGCGCTTGTGCACCCGGATCTCAAACTGTTCCCGCGCGTCCTTGTGCACGAAAGTTGAACGGTTGACGGTGTATTTGTGAATCTCTATCGGCAAAGGAATCGGACCCAAAATCTCGGCGCCATAACGATTGATCGTTTCAATGATCTGTTTGGTGCAGTTATCAATGACCTTGTGATCATACGCCCGCAATTTGATTCTCAATTTCGGGCGGGCGGCCTCCTTTGTTTCTTTATTTTTCTTGATTGTCGCGGTTGCCATCTTGCTGATTTAATTCCTGTTCTCACCCGTTTTAACGGCGGCCCGGGAATTGCTTTAAAATTTTATTTGACGATTTTGGTTACCACTCCGGCACCCACGGTTTTGCCGCCTTCGCGAATGGCAAATTTGGACTTTTCTTCCAAAGCGATCGGATTGATCAATTTCACGTTGAAAGTAACGGTATCTCCGGGCATCACCATCTCCACTCCGGGATTCAGCGTCACCTCGCCGGTAACGTCGCAGGTCCGCACGTAAAATTGCGGCTTATATCCCGAGAAAAACGGCGTGTGGCGGCCCCCCTCTTCCTTGGTCAGAATATAAACTTCGGACGTAAATTCGGTATGAGGAGTTATTGACCCCGGTTTGGCCAGCACTTGGCCGCGCTCAATGTCTTCCTTTTTCGTGCCGCGCAACAAAATGCCGACGTTGTCTCCGGCGCGTCCTTCGTCAAGAATCTTCTGAAACATTTCAATCGATACCGCGGTGGTTTTGGCCGTTGGCCTGATCCCGACAATTTCCACTTCTTCGTTTGATTTTACAACGCCTCTTTCAATCCTGCCCGTCGCCACGGTGCCGCGGCCGGCAATGGAAAACACGTCTTCTATCGCCATCAAGAAGGGCTTTTCGGTGTCGCGCACCGGTTCGGGAATGTATTCGTCAACCTTGTCCATCAGTTCAATCACCGCTTTCACCGCTTCGTCATCGGCGGACTTGCCTTCCAGAGCCTTCAATGCCGACCCGCGCACGAACGGAATTTCGTCTCCGGGAAAATGATATTTCTTCAACAGCTCGCGCACTTCCGATTCCACCAAATCAATCATTTCCGGATCGTCCACCTGATCGCACTTGTTTAAAAACACCACCATCGCCGGCAAACCGACCTGGTGCGCCAGCAAAATATGCTCGCGGGTTTGCGGCATTGCGCCGTCCGCGGCCGAAACCACCAAAATGCCGCCGTCCATTTGCGCCGCACCGGTGATCATATTCTTAATATAGTCGGCATGGCCCGGGCAATCAATGTGGGCATAGTGCCGCTTTTCGGTTTCATATTCCAGATGAGCGATATTGATCGTCACGCCGCGCTGTTTTTCTTCCGGCGCCGCATCAATCTGGTCAATGGACTTCATCGTCACCTTGCTTCCCTTTAAGCCCAGAGAGTGCAAAATCGCCGCGCTCAAGGTGGTCTTGCCGTGGTCAACATGGCCGATGGTGCCGATGTTCAAATGGGACTTACCCCTTACAAATTTTTCTTTTTCCGCCATAGTTTTTTTGTTATGAATTTAACGAGACAAAATAATGACAATTATATATTACTCAAATTTCTTGAAAAGTCAAATGTTTCAAACCAAAAACTAAAAATTAAAAGCAAAAAACTGAATTTTTGATTATCGTTTTTAAATTTTTGATTTCAGTTTTTAACTATTTGCGCTTGCCGGAAACAATTTCTTGCGCCACGTTAACCGGCACTTCTTCGTAATGGTCAAACTCCATGGTGAATGTTCCGCGCCCCTGCGTAAGCGACCGCAAATTCGTGGCATAACCGAACATTTCCGCCAGCGGCACTTTCACGTCAATGACTTTTGATTCCATCTGATCCTGCGTTTCCTCAATCCGGCCGCGGCGCGAAGAAAGATCGCCGATAACGTCGCCGAAAAATTCCTGCGGAATCGTCACTTCCAGTTTCATAATCGGCTCCAGTAAAATCGGATTGGCTCTCCGGGCCGCCTCCTGCAAGGCCATGGAACCGGCAATCTTAAACGCCATTTCCGAAGAATCCACTTCGTGGAACGACCCGTCATACAGCGTCGCTTTCAAATCCACCATCGGATAACCGGCCACCACGCCCTTTTCCATCGCCTCTTCAATGCCTTTGCGCGTGGGATTGATATATTCCCGGGGAATTACGCCGCCCTTGATCTCATCAACGAATTCAAACCCCGCCCCGCGTTCCCGCGGTTCAAGCCGGATGTGGACATCGCCGTATTGGCCGCGCCCTCCCGACTGTTTGACAAATTTTCCTTGCGCCTCGGCGGCGGCTTTCACGGTTTCCTTGTAAGCCACCTGGGGCCGGCCGACATTCGCTTCCACTTTGAATTCCCGCTTCATCCGGTTCACCAAAATATCCAAATGCAATTCGCCCATACCGCCAATGATGACCTCGCCGGTCTCCTGGTCGGTCTTCACGCGAAAAGTCGGATCCTCGTCGGAAAGTTTTTTGAGCGCAAACCCCATCTTTTCCTGGTCGGCTTTCGTCTTGGGTTCAATCCGAATGTCAATCACCGGCTCCGGGAAAGATATTTTTTCCAGAATGACGGGATGGTTCTCGTCGCACAAAGTGTGGCCGGTGGAAGTGTTTTTCAGTCCCACGGTCGCGACAATATCGCCGGCGCGCACTTCGTCAATTTCTTTCCGATCGTTGGAATACATCCGCAGTAAGCGGCCGATGCGCTCTTTCTCTCCGGTGGCGGTGTTTAAGACATAAGACCCTTTTTGCAAAACGCCCGAATAAACCCGGAAAAAAGTCAATGTGCCGACATAGGGATCGGCGGCGATTTTGAACGCCAGCGCCGTGAACGGCTCGTTGTCGTCAGGCTTCCGAAAAACTTCCCCCTCGCCGCGCACTTCCATTCCTTTCACCGGCGGCAAATCAAGCGGGCTGGGCAAATAATAGCAAACCGCATCCAGCACCGGCTGGACGCCGGTGTTCTTCAGCGACGATCCGTAAAAAACCGGAATGATATTGCCCTTGATGGTGGCCGACCGTAAAACGCGACGCAAATCTTCCGGCGAAATCTCTTCGCCCCCCAAATATTTGTTCATCAGATCTTCGTCTTCGGAAACGATCTTTTCCACCAGCTTGGCGCGCCACTCCTTGGCCATTCCGGCCATATCGGCGGGAATTTCCTCTTCCACCACCTCTTGTCCGTTGTTTCCCCGGAACCGCAACGCTTTCATTTTGATTAGATCTACCACTCCGTTTAACTTATCCTCTTCGCCGATGGGAATATTGGCGGCAATCGCATTGGGATTCAGTTTTTTCCAAATTGACTGCAAACTGCGCTCAAAGCTGGCGCCGACGCGATCCATCTTATTGATAAAGCAAATCCGCGGCACCGAGTATTTATCGGCTTGGCGCCAAACGGTTTCCGATTGCGGCTGAACGCCGGCCACGCCGTCAAAAACCACCACCGCGCCGTCCAAAACGCGCAGTGCCCGCTGAACTTCGGCGGTAAAATCAATGTGTCCCGGGGTGTCAATGATATTAAACCGATGTTCGTCGGTTTTTTGTTTGCTCAGATATTCGCCCGGCGACCAAAAACAGGTCGTGGCCGCGGAGGTAATCGTGATGCCCCGCTCCCGCTCCTGCGCCATCCAGTCCATGATCGCCGCGCCTTCGTGCACCTCGCCGATCTTATGCGACAGCCCGGTGTAAAACAAAATCCGCTCGGAAGTGGTGGTTTTGCCGGCGTCAATGTGGGCGATTACGCCGAAATTGCGATATTTTTCAAGGGGAGCTTGGCGAGCCATATTTCAAATTTAAAGTTAAAAAATAAAAATCAAAAATTTCAACAATATGTGTCGGTTCCACGAAAAAAGCCGAAAAAATCACGCATCGGCTTTTTCGGGAATTCCTAGAATCTGAAGTGCGCAAACGCCCGGTTGGCCTCGGCCATGCGGTGCGTGTCCTCCTTTTTCTTGATGGCCGCCCCGGTATTGTTCGCCGCGCCGATCAATTCCTCGGCCAGTTTCACTTTCATCGGCTGGCCCTTTTTCTTGCGCGCCGTGCCCAAAAGCCAGCGGACCGCCAGCGCCGTGCCCCGATCCTTGGCCACCGGCTTGGGGACCTGATAGGTCGCGCCGCCAACGCGCTGGGACTTGACCTCCAGCAAGGGCCGCGCGTTTTCCATGGCCGACTCAAAAACTTCCAGCGGTTCTTTGCCGGTTTTTTCCTTGATGATCTCCAGCGCGCCGTAGACAATCTTCTTGGCGGTGTTCTTCTTGCCCCGCTTCATAATGTGATTGATGATCTGCGCGATCGCCACGCTGTTGTAGACCATGTCCGGAGCAATTTCTCTTTTGGTGATTTTTCCTCGAGGCATCTTAAAAATTTAAAATTAAAATTGAAAAATGAAAAATTTCGGAGCGGGAATTTTTTGCAAAAAACTCCCGTGATATTTTATTCCTTAATTTTGATTTTTGATTTTTTAATCTATTTTATTTATTTGGGTTTCTTGGCGCCGTATTTTGATCTTTCCTGCCTGCGTTTATCCACGCCCGCGCAATCCAGCTTGCCGCGCACCACATGATAGCGCACCCCCGGCAAATCTTTCACCCGGCCGCCGCGGATCAAGACGAGAGAGTGCTCCTGCAATTTGTGTCCTTCCCCGGGAATGTAGGCCGTCACTTCCATGCCATTGGTAAGCTTCACCCGCGCCACTTTGCGCAAGGCCGAATTCGGTTTCTTGGGGGTCGCCGTGAACACTTTGGTGCAAATGCCCCGCTTGAACGGCGAAACATAATCGCGCGGCCGGTTTTTCAGAGCGTTAAATCCGAAAGAAAGCGCCGGCGACTTGGTTTTGTGCGCGCGCTTGACGCGCTTGCTCTTAATAAGCTGGTGAATCGTTGCCATATTTCAAATTAAAAATGAAAATTGGAAAGGTAAAAACAAAAACCTTCTCGGAACTGTTTTTCAGTCCAAACAAAATATTATTATCACAAAAAAAAATAAAAGTCAAACAAGAGCATTTGAATTCTCTGGCGAAGGTCTAACCTTCGCGTAATCGCGAAGGTTAGACCTTTAAAATACAAACACAAAAACGCCCTGCCGACCCGGTAAGCAGCTACAGGCAAGCGATGCCAGCTCGCCGGCTTGCGACTGTTTGCTATTGCCGCGCTACATCAACGGAATGCCGGTGATCAGCTGGTATAAAAACGCGACGATCGGCCAGATGACGGGAACGAAGAACAGCAAAAAGACCAGCAAGAAAACAAACCCGTATTTTTGCAGAAAAAGTTTGAATTCGTTTTGCGACGCCGGCAAAAGCGCGAACAAAACGTGCGAGCCGTCCAGCGGCGGAACGGGAACCATATTGAAAACCGCCAGCACCAGATTGATGATCACCACCGACTGCGCCAAAGCATAAAAATTGGCGGCGGCCGCGCCGGAAACTTCCGGCCAGAACCGCAGAGCAAGGCCGAAAACCAGCGCCAAACCCAAATTCGCCGCCGCGCCGGCAATTGAAACTTTGGCATTCCCCCATCTTTTGTCGCGGAAATTCAGCGGATTGACCGGCACGGGTTTGGCCCATCCCAAAAGTATCGGCGCGTTGGCAACAATCAAAAATCCGGGCACCAGCACCGATCCGACCCAATCCAAGTGTTTGAGCGGATTGAGCGTCAGACGGCCCGCGTATTTGGCGGTAAAATCCCCCTGCGCCGCCGCGGCTGATCCGTGCGCCACTTCGTGTATCACCACCGAAAACACTAATGCGATAATTAAGAACGCGGTTGAAACCAATTCCATAGATTTAGACTTAAGATTTAGACTTAAAAATTAAAATCACAAACCGCCGCGCAAAGATTCGCACGACAAAGTCCCAATACCCGACAAACCGCAAAATGTCAAACCAAAACAAGCTTTCCGGAGAATTTTAACCGGCGTTTTCATTCTACCATTCCGTTGCGCCCTTGCCAATCGTTAAAAAATATCTTATGATTGGTTCGTTAATGAAATAATTATTCCTGCGATTCTGCGATCGGACGGTCGTATGATTGCGTGATTAAACTAATCTATGTCCAGAGTTTGCCAGCTTTGCGAAAAAAAAGGAATGATGGCGTGGAAAAGGGTGCGTCTGCGCGCCACCAAGTTCAATCCCACCGCCAAGCGGAAGCAGCAACCGAACTTGCAGTCGGCCACTTTGCCCGACGGCACTAAAATTGTCGCGTGCGCCAAATGCCTCAAAACCCTGCACAAAGCGAAATAAACCGCGCCGCGCCAAGGAGCAAGGTATTCTCTTCGCGATGCAAACCCGTGCAAAACGGGTTCGTTTGTCAGGAGCGCTTTCCGGAATAACTTCCATATACTACCCGCATAGTGCGGCGGTTATTTCAAAAAGCGCCCCAATTCCGGGGAATCGGATAGTGGTAGTCCGCACCCTTGGGGTGGGTGTAGCGGCAGTTCGATTCTGCCTTCCCCGACCATAAATATAGAGAATGAGTTGGATAGGTTGATGAAAATTAACACGCCGCCGGCGGCATCAAAAAAAATCCTTTACTGATAAGGATTTTTTTTTGATAACCCTGCAAGGAAAAAGTAATCCCGAAATGAAAGTGGGCGCCGAAGGTCTCCGCCACGGCGAAGAACCATATCCGGCTCCCCTGATGTATGTGTTGGAAAACTTTAGACCGCAGGGTTATCTTGATTATAACCAACCTCAAAACCTTGTCAATCCCACCTATCCCAAATTATTAAAACAAAATAAACCCTGATTTTCACCAAGTTAAAATCCGGTTTTTTCATAAATTCACGATTAAATTGCTTTGAATTGCGAAACAAGCATTTGGGGAAATTTACCCAGATGCGGCAGTAACCGCGCAAATTTTGAAATAAAAAATAAAGGTTGTTAATCTTTATTTACTTTTTGGATATTAATCCCTTTATGGCCCTGGTTGCTTTCCGCTTGATCGCTTTGCATTTGTCCCAGCACCACTCCGCTGTCATCAGCAAAAAGGCTGACAAAATAGCGAAGATTATTGTCCAAAACATTACGCCAATTGACATTGAGATGCTGTTTCGCCAAATCTTAACTTCGCTGGCGCTCACGCTTGCCGCCGATGCTCCCTCGTAATAATCGGGCGCGACTATCGTCTTGGCTGTAACATATTTTACAACTGCTGTCGGCTTCGAATACATGTTATAATTTTCCGCCAACAACCTCGGGTGAAGATATGTCGTCGTAACCGTCAAGCGACCTGACGCAGGGGAAATCGCAATGCCCTTAATTACAGTTCCATTGCCAACTTCTCTTATAAAAGTATTTAAGTTGGAACAAAGGATTGTATTATTGACATCCGTCTCATTGATTTTTATTTGAGTGCCTTTGTAATTTTCAAAGATCGTTATATCGGCAGCGGCAAGCGCCTTGTCCGCGCTTTGATCCAAAGGAATTGAATATGTTGCCGGAAAAGTTATCGCCCACCATATCGCCAAAATCAAAAAAATACAAATTGACAATATCCAAACCTTTTCTATCTTTCCCATTATAAACCGACCTCCATTCCAAAAAAATAATACATTATTTTTATAAATTGTCAATAGCGTAGCAACATAATCAAAAATCCCGCAAACGCGGGATTAAAATAAATTCAAATACAGTTTGGCAGGGTCTAACCCCCGCGATTACGCGGGGGTTAGACCCTTGGAATACAAAATTCAAATACCCAGGGTTTGCGCCAATTGCTTGATTAGCGACACCGCTACGGCCGGCGCTTGCAGGCTGTATGACGGCACGCCCTGATCGTCGTTGACCACCCACGGTTTTTCAATGATATTGATCTTTTTGGCCGCCGCGTCCCACTCATAGTCATAGGCCATCGTCAATTCATAATCGTCCACATAATTTTTGGCCGCGTCAACCGGCACGGAATTGCGCAAAAATATCTTGGGAAGTCCGTGCAATGTCATCGCTTTTTCCATCAATTTTTGATCAATTTCCAACCGCTCCCGGATCGGTTCAATGCCCAAATTATCCCCCTCTTTGCCCACCATCTTTTGCCGGTCGTTCCCCGAACAATCCGGATTGTCGCAAATCAGATAAAACTCTTCCAATTTCTCGTCATAGCCGACCCGCGCCGTCGGAAAAAGCTTGGTATTGCGCGAGGTGTTGCAGATCGGACATATCCGGCGGTATTTGATGCGCTCTTCAATCACGGCCGTGGGAACGTCAATGAACGCCATCACATCGGCATCATCGCGAAATCCGACCAGATCGCGGAAGAACAGCGAGTAGGACACCTGATCCATATCCCGCGGAAATCCGTCAATAAACAGCGTCTTGCGGGGCCGTTTGGCAATCTCGCGCTTCACCAGCGCCAAGATCAACTCGGTGGGCAAAAGCGTTTTGGTGTCGCGGCCCTCAATGGCGGCAATCAAATCGTCGGGCGACGTCCAGCCGCGGTAGTTTTTTTTCAAATAAAGTTCCAATTCCAGCTTTTTGGCCGGATCCTGGATGTTGCGCGACACCGCGCGGATCATATCACCCACGGAAAAATGCTCCAGCGATCCGGGACCCAGCAGTTCGGCCAGCATTTTGGAATAGGTTCCTTTGCCGGAGTTCTTCTTGCCCAAAAGATAAACAATGAAAGTGTTGTCCTTGGCGTAGCTCTTAAGTTTTTCAATCTCCGCCCCCGCTTTGGCAAGAAAGTAGTCCCGCCGCTCTTTGGCATCGGTAAGATTGAATTTTTGATCCTTGCCTTCAATTTTGGTTTTAAAAATTTCAAAATCCATAAATACAATTTTCAATTTCCAATTACCAATTTCCAATAAATTATCAATGATTCAATTTTCAAACAAAATGCGCATTCGCATTCGTTTGGTTTATTGTGGCATTAAAAATTCAATGAAAACTGAAAATTGATAATTGATAATTATTTTTGTGTGCGCACAAAAACGCGCTCCCCGTCCGTCCGGAAAACAATGTTTCCGTCATCGTCGGTGCGCAATGTTTTAATATCATATTTTTCCAACAAATCCAAGGTTTCCGAATGCGGATGTCCGTGGCGGTTATCCTTTCCGCACGAAATCACCGCGGCGGCAGTCGCCAATCCGGCCGTAAATTCCTCATTGGCCGAATACTTACTGCCGTGATGGGCGATTTTTAAAACATCGGCGCGCAAATCGGGATTGGCCCCGAAAAGCAGCGCTTCTTTTTTCGCGTCAATGTCGCCGGCAAAAAGAAACGCGCGATTTTTGTGAATGATCCTTGCCGCCACCGAAAGATTGTTGGAACTTTCTTTTGCGCCGGCAGATTCGCTTTCAGGCAACAGAATTTCCACAACGACGTCGCCGGCGTCAAGACTGAACCTATCCGGCGCCGAAACTTCAAAGATTCGGGCGCCCTCCCGGGCGATCATCGCTTCCCACTGCCGGCATTCGTCGGAGTCTTTGCCGATTCCCGACCAAACGATATTATCCACCCGGTAATTTTCAAGCACCGCCAACAACCCGGAAAGGTGGTCGCTGTCGGGATGCGACAAAATCATCCAGTCAATTTGCCGGTCGTAAAACGGCATTGCGCGCCCCAATTTTTCCAGCACCGAATTCCCGGGGCCGCCGTCAATAATGATTTGCGTCCCCCGCGCGGTTTGAACAAATGCCGCGTCGCCCTGCCCCACGTCAAAAAAACGGACTTCGGTAAATTTTTGCCGGCCGCTTTCGGCAAGCACCAGCCAAACGAAGAGGTTGGCGCAAATCAATCCCAAAGCCGCCCATTTGAACCATTCCTGCTTTTTTTCATTTTTTAGTTCCATCGCCGCATTTTTTCCGGTTTTCTCCTGTTGCCATTCTAACACAAAAGCGCCGGCTCCGGCCCGCGCTTTCCGTAAAAAGAAATCCGCAAAACTATTCCTCCTTGAAATCCTTGGGAAGGATTTTATACATTTTCGTGCCGCACACCGCGCATTCGCCGGTAGCCGCTTTGCGCACCATGCCGCCTTTGCCCTTCATTTCCACAATTCTGACGTCCTTCATCTCGCGATCCTTGGCTTTGCATTTGACGCAATATCCGGTCATTGCCATATTTTTATGTGGTTATAATTATTTTTTCGCCCGATTAAAACCGCTTCCTGTTTTCGCAAAATTTAAACGACCTTTATTTTCGCTTAAAACATTCGCTTAATACAGAGTAAATGAGCCAAAACAATAAGTCAAGCCGCGCGCGGTTATCGCATCGCCAATTCCAGCGCCGCACCGGCAAAACACAACAGCGCAAACGCCAGGGCAAATTTGGCAAAATTGATCTTCTCGGCGAATTTTGTCAGCAGATCAAGGGTCAAAACTCCGGCGGCAAAACTGGCCGCCAGCGCCGGCCAGACCGCCAGAGTGAATTGCTCCGTTTCAAACAGCGCCAGATACGCGGTGGAAGCCGCCACCGCCGGCACCGACATCAGATAGGATAAGCGCAAAACTTGCGCCGGCGGCAGATTTCCCAGCGACAAGCCGAATATCGTGGACCCGGAACGGGAAAATCCCGGCAATGCCGCCAATCCTTGCAGAACTCCGGCAATGCCGGCCAATTTATTTTCGCCCAATTTAAAATTGATCTTCTTCGCCTGAAAATACGCGGTGAAGAGCAGTCCGATGCCGGTGAGCGCCAACAACCCCGCACCCATTGCCGCCTGCGCCGCCGCGCGGCTGACCGCAAACCCCAACGGCAGTGAAATCACGGTTGCGATGGCCAAAAACCGGATCAGCGGCCGATCTTTTAACGTTAAAATCCGCATCCAATCGCGCCGATAATAGATCAACGCCGCCAGCAATGTCCCCGCGTGCAAAAACAGTGCCAGATCCACCGGATTTTGCGCCGCGCCCAGATATTTGGCCGCCAGCGCCACCACGCCCTCCGAAGAAATGGGAATCCATTCAAACACCCCCTGCAACAAACCAAGGATGAAGTAATTTGTAATCTCCATGATACGTGAACTTAGAAAATTGAAAAATCATTGTAAAATTTTTGAAAATTTTACAATAGCACTCGTTTATTTTAATATATAACCATCCTAATTAAAACCCTTTATGGCAATAAATACTGTTTATGTTATCGGACACAAGTCGCCCGACACCGACACGGTCTGCTCGGCAATCGCCTATGCCGAATATTTGAAGAAAAAACAAAAGATCGGTGCCGTTGCCGCGGTTTGCGGCGATCTGAATCCCGAAACCAAATTCGTTCTGGATTATTTTAAAATCAAGAAACCGACAAAACTCAATTCCGCCGCGGGCAAAACGCTCGTTCTGGTGGATCACAACGAAAGATCGCAAATGCCCGACGGCGCCGACTCCGCCAAAATCATTGAAGTCGTTGACCACCACAAAACTTGTTTTGAATATCCCGAACCCATAATTTTCCGCGCCGAACCGCTGGGAGCCACGGCAACGCTGGCCGCCAAAACAATGATCGCCGGCAAATTCAAAATTGCCAAACCCATGGCCGGCATTTTGCTGGCGGCAATTCTTTCCGACACGGTCGTGTTTCGTTCCCCCACCTGCACCGCCGAAGACATCAAGATCGCCAAACTGCTGGCAAAAACCGCCGGCGTCAAGGACATTAAAAAATTCGGCGTTGAGATCAAAAAACAAAAAGCGTCGCTGAAAAAAATGACCGCCGGCCAAATTATCAATTCCGATTACAAAACCTTTGAAGCGCAAGGCAAGAAATTCGGCGTCGGCCAAATTGAAGTCGTTGATCTATCGGAAGCCCGCGCCCGCCGGAATGAAATAAAAAGCGAAATGGAAAACATCCGCGCCAAGGAAGGATTGGAATTTGTCGTCCTGATGGCCACCGACATCATCAACTGCGGCTCGGAAATTTTCGTGGCGGGCGATTCGTCTTATATTCAAAAAGCGTTCGGCAAAATCCCCGCCAACGGCAATCTCTATGCCAAAGGAATGATGTCGCGCAAAAAAGACCTCCTCCCCCCTCTGTTAAAAACCCTGGAAAAATAAACGCCGGATAAGACCGTTAACAAACATTCCAACATTCTCAAGAATGTTGGAATGTTTGTTAACCGGGGTTGCGCAAAGTTTAATTATCAAACAACGTGAATTTACCGGAGGAGATTTGCGATTTTATGTCGTCGGAAGCCACGGATTTTGCGGACAGATTTTGCAAAATCAAGGTTTTTGCCGCTTCGTCGGGCGGGACAACCTGAAAGTTTTTCATTTGGGTGGGAATCATCTCATATTCAATCTTGTTTGACGCAAAAGTGATTTTCACGCCCAAACCGTGGCGCACTTCAAATGAAAATATCTGGTCAAACAAAAAGTTGCCCAGCGAATAAAAAATGGCCTTGTTTTTGTAGATTTCAACCGGCTGGATCACATGCGGATGGCTTCCCAAAACCGCATCCGCGCCCGCGTCAATGAATTCGCGGCCGGCCGCCTGCTGGCTTTTTGAAAAATCGTTTTGATATTCCGCGCCCCAGTGAGTGTAGACAATGATATAATCGGCGATCTCGCGCGCCTGTTTTATTTTCTCAATCGTGCCCGCCGTTGCCGGATCGGCCAGCGAATGATAACCGACAAACGCGATTTTTTGGCCGTTGGCTTCTTTTACCAGCGCCGGACTCTCATTGTAATAATCGCCGAAATGATCAATTGAATTTTGCTCCAGGCAGGCCCGCGATTGCGCAAAACCGTCCCGGCCGAAATCCTGCACATGATTGTTGGCCAGATTCACGAGATTGAAACCGGTTTGCTTGAGCATCGCCGCCAATTCGGGAGTAAAAGTAAAACTCGTGTTGTCGGGATCAAGCGGCCGCGGCGCAAAATCCGTGAACGATCCTTCCAAATTCGCCATCACAATATCGTTGCCCGCAAAAATTTCTTTGATGTTTTCAAACGGATATTCCGGCGAATTGCGATCAATATAAAGCTTGATGTAGCGATCCAGCAACAAATCCCCGAACGCCAAAATTTCCACCGGCGCTTCCGCCGTTTTTCCCGCCCCCGCGGGTTGATTTTCCGCCGCCCCCGCTTCCCCCGCAACCGCCGATGCCCCGTCCGGCGCCGTTTCCATCGTTGGCGCGCCGGTATTTTTAATATTTCCGTCTCTGGCCGCCAACCACAAAACCGCCGCCAGCGCCAAACAAATCATTGCAGTAATTATAATTTTTGAATTTTGCATTTCCAAATTTTGCATTTCCGTTTTTAATTTTTAGCTTTTAATTTTAAATTAAATTTAACCCCGCCGCCCCCGTTTTGCAACCCCAGCCTCCAGGGGTTCAACCCCGGTAAATTTAACAGGGGTTCAACCCCTGATAACTTCTGCGCTACCCCTTCAAATAAAAAAGAGCCCGGAGAGGACTCTCTACGCCTCGGCTTTTCCAGCCTCGGCGTTGTCACAACTTGTCGTCCTTATCTTTTCCAGTAACATCTCCACAATAATTATTTCCAAAGCGAAAAGATTGCTACGGGGACCATGAATGGGATTGGACAATATCGTATCAATGTAAATATGTTTTAGTCCTATCAAGAGAATGTCCGGCCCTCATACCGTCCAGAAGCCATCTGGACGCTTTGATAATCATCGGGATATCATAATTATCCTGCAACTTTGTATGAGATATCTTTGATGTTGCCGGCAACCCCTGCCTGCTCCAGCAAGCTGCTCATCGAGCTATGGACATCCCTTGCGCTAAAAACGCTAAAGCTTTCCCCTTTAATCTGCGCCTCTTGCTCCCTGATTGTCTCTTCTACTTTTATCCTTATCTCTGAAGGAAGACAATCCTTTAACTCGACTGGCCTTACCTTCGCTGGAGTAATGACCCTTACCCTGGGAGATGTTCTGGTGATTTCGCTGCCTCTAAGGTCTGTCCTCTTATTAAAAATTCTTTCAGTCTCTGCTCTTGACATAGTGCCCCCAAATTCCATTGCCGCGTATAAAACGCGGAGGGCAAACTCAAAAGCTCCGCGGCACGGAGCTTTATGACAAAATATTTGTTCGGATTCTGCGAAGGTCTAACCTTCGCGGAATGCTATGATTGCGCGGGAATTTTTACCTCCCACAGGCCGTGAATGTTGCAATAGGCGCGCGCACCGACAGCACTCATCCGGGTGTAGAAATCCGCCTCTGGCAAATCGCCGGGTTTCAAAAACTTTTTGCCGGATTTGCCGTCGGCGGTGATGATTTCTATCCATTCAATGTGATGCTCTTCGGTCATCGGATGCGCCTGTTCCCCCACTTTGATTTTCACTCCGTCCTTGCCGCGGCAAACATTTGCCGCCAGCTCTTCAATCACGGGCAAATGCTTCTCATTGCCTTCCTCGGCGGCCTTGGGCGCCATCAGCGCCATCGGCTGGCCGCAACAAACCAACTCCCCCGCGCCGGTATGCAGGACCTCCACCACATTGCCGCACACCAAGCATTTGTATATTTGCTTTGACTCCGTCATATTTTTGTTTTTATTTTTTTTATTTAACGCTCCCCATACCTCCAATCTACCTCATTTCCCCGCTTTTTGAAACCTTTCGCTAAAAAAGCATTTTATGGCTTTCTGTCAACTCCATCCAAATGATATTCCAAAGAATAAAAAATATTCCAAATGGAATATTTTTTTGTTTTTAGCCGGGTGGACTAAAGAGGAGGTTTTGGTCAAAGCCCGATTTCCGGCGCAATCTTTTGCATTGAAATCAAACAAATTTCAATGAATTTTTCCAAAGGGATGTTTAGACCTTCGGGATTGGCGCATTGCGCCACTTCGTCGCGGCGGGTGCCCGCGGCAAACTTCGGTTCTTTCAAGAATCTTTTTACCACCGACGATAATTTCACCTCCGCCATCTTCTTTGACGGCATAATCAGCGCCACGCAATTGATCAAACCGGTCAAGCTGTCGGCGCAAAACAGCGCCCATTCCGCCTTGTTCCGGGGACTGATCCCGGTGCGCTCCGGCGCGTGCGCCTTGATAATCCGGTCAACCGCATCGGAAATTTCCAAACCATATTTTGCCAGCACCTCCCGGGTTTTGGCCGGATGGGTTTCTTCATATCCTTTGCAATAATCAATATCATGAATCAATCCGGCCAAAAGCCAATCCTCCCGCCCCGGCTCCTCGCTTCCCAACTGCCCTTGCTCTTGCAAATAATCGTAGATGCCTCCCATGCAAGCCTCCAACTCCAACGAATGCAAAAATGTATATTTATTCTCCCCCACCTGCTCTTTCACCGCCTCCAAATATTTTTTCCGTTCGTAGCTCATAGTTTTAATTTTATTTTTGGGTTCCAAAGAATAACCGCTCGGCCAATTTAATAACTTACTAGGAAAGTCGTTAATCCCAACTTTAAATTCCAGTTTTCCATCAGATCCGTTTACTGAGTACATTTCTCTTTTGCTTCTAGTCACACTAATCCATTCTACTTCTTCGTGATTTTCGTCTAAAATTTGTTTTAATTCTTGAAAACTTAGCGCAACAATTCCATCATCATTACATACCAACAATAAAAACACTTCGCCTATTTTATCCTTCATATCTGAAATTTCTTCCTGATGTCTTTTTTGGAAAGAAAATCTCCACGGCGATAAGCGTTTAGTAGAATATTTAATATAAACTCCCAATTTGTCGTTAATGACATAGGAAGCATTGTCTTCCGAAGGATACGGTTTAACAGTGATTTGCTTTTGAGTAGCGTGCAAAATCCTTGCAAAAACTATACCGTGAAAAAACTCAAATTCTTTAATCATTGCCTTTCTTTTTGAGATTTTTTAAAAACCTTATGCTACCTTCGTACTTATAAAATATACGCGCTCTATTTTGGGCATTATAAAGAATTTTAATATGGTGTATTGTATTCGGGTATTTATCTTTTTCCAATTCACGATTTCCAATAAAGCCACGGGCACGCTCTATCTTTTCTTGGTTCGCGTCCTTATACCCAGCAATTGATCCCGATGGGTGTATTATCATAGAGTCATCTCCTGTAGGACTAAAATGTTTTATATAATCTATAAGAAAATTAGGTACTTTTTCTGTTCCTAATTTTTCGGAAAGTTTAATCAACTTCTCGAAATTTCTAATATTTTTATCGGCTACGATACCTTCAATACCATTGTCATAATCAAAAATATCAAAACTCATTTCGCCACTATCGAAAGATACAGTCGTTTTGTCTATACTTCCGGTAGCAACAGCAGAAACTCGCTTATCCTCAAGCCAAACAGGAGAACCATTGCCCGTCCTTATGGATTCAAGAGATAAACGATGGAAGACAAAACATTTATGCCAGTCAATATAAAGCTTCTCTGGGATATGAAGCTCGAAAAATGGTAAATAACTGCCCCTCGATCCAAACATTCTGGCTCTCTGGATATAAGTATCCTGTTGTATCTTATGCTTTACATCGCGAGTAAAAAACATCGTAAGAAGATTATCAAATGTAACTCCACGCGACACGATATTCCCTCCGATAGCAACTGTAAATAAGGTTGAAGGATTTGTTGCGCTAGTATAATCGACAACATTCTTATCTGTATCGCTATTCATTACCACTATTGTATGTCTATTCCTATTATCAACAATATAATTGGTAATTTCATCTTCTTCCCCTGAATATTTTTCTTTTGCTATCTCCCATATTCGTTTATAATATTTCTCAAATTTTTCATCACCATCATTATTCAATGTGCTAAAAGTTTTTACGACTTCCTTATAATCATTACTGTGGTCTGCTCTTTTCCCGCTCGTATGAATCAACGCGCAATAATTTTTTTCGCCTTCTTTGTTAATCTTCAAATTTATATGAGCAACATTTACCAAAAATCTAAATAACGCCTCCCTCAAATACTTGGGCGCGTCCTCTAAATCGGGCAACAATTCTAGATCAAAATCAATAGTTCCATTGTCTAAAGATGTCGGGAAAAAAGTATCTTGGCCTTTATAAAGTGGATGCGAAGGAAAATCTACCCATTTCTCATTCTCATTTCTGAATGTATTATTCAAGTCCAAGCGTGCAGGCGTTGCCGTTACCCCAATATAAACTCCATTCTTGCTCAAAAGTTTTTCTATCAGCTCATTTATTGTTGTTTTTTCTCCTTTATTAATTTTTGAATTGGGAGTTGCATAATCCGCCTCGTCATCAATTATTATCTTGCCATCTATAGCATTAATCTTCTGGATTAATTTCTGCAAATCTTTTGAATTCTTTTTACAAAAAATTACCCATTCGCTATTTCCAATTGTTACCACGGGATCTAAGATCTCGCTATAATTTTTAGGTGCTGGGTCTATCCCCGATCTTCGGAATCTCTCCAGATTCTGGCTTAAAAGCTGAACACTGTCATTAAGCAAAATGACAACGATTTTAAAGCCCTCATCCAAAAGACGGGAAGTAAGGGTTATCATCATTTCTGTTTTACCACTTTGTGGTTCGCCATAAATTACAAAAGATCGACATTTGTCTTTAATGTTTTGAACGGCTCCTTCAACAGCCTTTTCTATATTTTGAGTATATCCATTTTTTGCGGTTATTCTCTCAAGCTGACGACGATAACGAACATTAGTTTCGGATCGTTTTTTAAAATTATTTATATCAAACATATTTTATTTCTCCATTATGATTATATACTCAAATTCGTAAACTCTTTTCTTCGCAGGGTTATCCAATCCTGTAAATTTACCAGTATTTTGATCTCTCCAAGGCGTAATCATTTTATTAGACACCTCTCTTTTGATAAATTTTACTTTCCTGAAGCCTATATTGGACATTTGCTCTACCGCAGTTTCAGCGTTTAATATCTCGACCCCGCGCAAGCTTGTATCGCCGATTATAATACAAGCTTTCTTCCCCTCTTTCAACACTCTGTACATCTCTGAAAAAATCTTTTTCATATCTGAAAAATAGTTAGTAACATCCATTGCAAGTCTTTTCTCTTCTTTCTCAAGATCTAGTATGATATTTTCAGCAATAGTACTATCGAAAAGATTTTTCTTTACGCCCTTATAGCTAGTCCCTACAAATTGTTTTCTAAAATTATTAAATTCATTGCTATATTTATGCCATTTTTTGAAATGACCAGGATCATCGCCAAACCATAGAAGCGACAATTGATGAAGATCGGCATACTCATAAGAAGTCACATAGGGCGGGGAAGTTATGATTAAATCTATGGAATTATCTTCAAGCGGAAAAGAGCGAGTAGAATCCCTGCGATACATCAATGCTTGCACATCCAAGCTTTTATTTTCATTCAATGCAGAATAAAATTCGCTATTTTTCTTAACCATCATATTGAGATGGCGCAAGAAAGAATTCTTTGGAACGGGAATTTCCTTAACTTTATCAATAGTCGGTTTAATACTCTTCATTAGCCAACGAGAACAATTCTTTAAGTTATGAGAAAACGCACAAAGAAAAAATTTTCTAATCTCGTAATTCTTTATTTTTTTAATATTAAAGTATATGTCATCTAGTTCTTTAATGGTTTTTTCGTCAAACCAATATGATATTCTTTGATGATGTTCTATTTTTTTTGATAGATTCTCGTAATTATTAAGAAAATCCACCTTATATTTCTCTACCAATTTAGGATTTATCGGCGTTACCTTAACTTGAGTGATAAGCTTTGCGATTGGATTTATATCCAAGCCTACGCTTTTTCTGCCTAACAATTTTGCCTCCACTAAGGTTGTCCCACAACCGCCGAAAGGATCAAAGATAATCTCATCGCCGTTAGGAGCATAATTTTTGATGAGCTGTCTTACTATTTGAGGAATGAATTTTGCAGGATAACGATGATAGCCGTGTGTATAAGCATACATTTGCTTCCTATCAGCAAGCTTAAAGGACCACCTATCATCTGGCTTCAAATTAATAAAGGTATTACGAATTTTAGGGGCAGTTAATGACATTTTATAATCATTATAACTATTAAAATCTTGATTTTCAATGACTACCTATGCATTTTAATCCTCTCCCCCTCCCCCATCTTTTCGGCTAAAATGCGTTCTGCCTTGTCCCGATCCCCAAGCCGGCTGTCGGTCTGCGAGCGAGGCTCTGGGTTGGTACTCCAAAACAGGGCGAAGTGAGCTTAGTCGGGGGCAAAAAGTTGCGCCTTTTACTCAAAAAAGATACAACAAAAATATCAGACAGAAATCGGGGCAGTTTGACCGCTTTTAGCTGTTCTCTTCAAGAAAGAAAGTCCGAACTTTTTCATAGAAGTCGCTCCAACAAAAAATGCCCCTTGTCGGGACATTTTTAATGGAGCGGGTGAAGGGAGTCGGACCCTCGTTTCAACCTTGGGAAGGTTGCATAATAGCCGTTATACGACACCCGCAGGCCGCCTTCGGCGGCAATATTCGAATATCCAAAACCCGAATGCTCGGAATAAATACAGAAACTCAAAATTTGGCATTGCGAATTATTGCGCCAAATATGTTGGTCAATTCCTTCGCTTCGTTTGTTAAATAATCTTTTTCGGCACCTTGCATTTCAAGCAAGCGCAACCAATAATTTGATTCTTTGGCCTCTTTTCGACAAATCTTAATTCTCATAAAAAAATCCTTTCTGCTGAAGCTTTCGTTTGCCTCAATATAATTGGCGCCCACCGAACCCGACGATCTTATCAATTGTTTTCCGTCTTCAATGTTTGCGGCTGTTTTCGCCAATTGCTTAACCAACAACCTAACTCTGCGGGCGAATTCAAAAGTTCTGTCCTCCAAATCATAGTCGTATTGCTTTGAATTTGTTTGGCTCATTTAACATTCAAAAATTTGAAAATTGTTTCGGATATTCGGATTTCGAATATTTATTTGATGTTTTTGATTTTTTTCCAGAGGTCGGCCCAAAAGCTGTCGGCGGCGGAAACGCCGCCTTCTTGCTTTGTAGCAGAAGTCGCCGGGTCGCGCAAGATGGCAATCACCTCTTCGCCGGGTTTTTTGTAACCCTGTTCGCGCAGACGCTCCTCCTGAAAGCTTTCCCCCTGCACGGCTTCCAGCCCGGCCTGAAGCGTCCGGCGATGCTCCTCCAAAACCTGAACCTGATTTTGCAGATCTTTGATGCTGGCATCCAGATCGCGGCGGTTGTTCCATATCCGCCAATTGGAAAACGCCAAAAACGCGATGATCGCCAGCGCGGCCAGCCCCATCGCCGCCCCCGCCAAACGGGCGCCGAACGATTTTCTCTTTTTGATTTTGGGAATTTTAACCGCCACGGTATTGACAGTATTAAAAGTTCAAATTTGTTTCGGATTTCGGATTTTTTTCATCGGCTTGACGAAAACGCGAAAATAAACGATAAAGAAAGCACCGGCGCCGATCGTTTATTTTACCTCAAAACAAATTGAAAATGAAATCAAGAAAAATAATGAAGACCGTCTGGAAAGCGATGGTGGTGGTGATCGCCCTGAGTATGGTGCTTTCCATGATGGCCATGGGATTTTAAAAAAAGCCGGACGCATGTCCGGCTTTTTTAATTGTTTTTGAACATCGACATAAACACTTCCGATGGAATCCGCATCTGTCCCCGCCCGGCCAGCTTTTTTTTGCCTTCTTTTTGTTTTTTCAAAAGTTTGTTTTTCCGCGTCACATCGCCCCCGTATAACGGGGCGGTCACGTCCCGCCGGCGGGCGCCCAAAGTCTCGCGCGCGACGATCTTGCCGCCGATCGCCGCCTGGATCGGCAAGGCAAACATTTGCGGCGGCAATTTTTCTTTCAATTTGGAAACGATTTTGCGCCCTTCGCGGGCGGCCTCGGCTTCGGGAACGATCTTGGCAAACGCTTCTTCCTTCTCGCCGTTGATCAATACTTCCAGCTTGATCAATTCCGCCGGCCGGTAACCGATCGCATCGTAACTCATTGATGCGTACCCTTGGCTGACGCCCTTCAGCGCGTCATAAAATCCGCTGACGATCTTGCGCAGGGGAATTTCATAGGCCAGCAGAAGCTTTTCGTTGCCGACATAATCGGTGTTGGTGTAAATTGCCGCATATTCCTTGGCCAGATCCGAAATCGGCCCCAAATAATCAATCGGCGTGACGATTTCCAATTTCACCCACGGCTCCCGGGCGTCTTTGATCCCCGCCGGATCGGGCCAGTCGCCGGTGGTATAGATCGTTTTTTCCGCACCGCGATTATCGGTGATTTTGTAGATCACCGACGGCGAAGAAATGATCAAATCCAGTCCGAATTCGCGGAACAGCCGCTCGCAAACGATTTCGGCATGCAGAGTGCCCAAAAATCCGCAACGATAGCCGCGCCCCAAAAATTCTTTCATTTCCGGTTCAAAAACGAACGCCGGATCGCTGAGCTTGAGCTTTGCCAGTGCGGCCTTGAGCGCGTCAAAATCGTCGGGAACCGCCGGATAGACCGATGCAAAGATCATCGGCTTGGGCTCGTCATAGCCGGGCAGGGCGCCCACCGAATAGGTTTTTGTTTTTTCATTATAGGCCCAAGATTGCGTGATGGTTTCCCCCACCCGCACTTTCTCCGGGTCCTTGACGCCGGTGGCAATATAACCGATCTGGCCGCATTCCAAAGAATCCGTTTTTGACATTTGCGGCAAAAAACAGCCGGTTTCTTTGGCCAGCCCATCAACTTTGTTCTGGATCAAAAACAACTTGTCGCCGGCGGCTACCCGCCCGTCAAACAGGCGCACGTAGGCAATCACTCCCTGATAGGAATCATATTGGGAATCAAACACCAGCGCGCGCAAAGGTTTTTGCGGATCGCCTTGCGGCGGCGGCACCTGGGCAATCACCGCGTCAAGCAGAGCCTCCGCGTTGGCGCCGGACTTTGCGGAAATCGCGAAAACCTCGTCGGGGGAAATTCCCAGCAATCCCGCCAGATCAAGGCGGGCGTCATCCACCGCCGCGCCGGGCAGATCAATTTTGTTGATGGCCGGAATAATTTTTAGATTTTGCTTGCGCGCCAGATCAAGATTGGCCAAAGTTTGCGCCTGTATCCCCTGCATCACGTCCACCAAAAGGATGGCTCCCTCCACCGCCTCCAGGCTCCGGCTCACTTCATAGCCGAAGTCCACATGGCCGGGAGTGTCAATCAAATTGAGAATGTGCCCTTTGTATTCCATCCGCACCGGCGTCATTTTGATGGTAATCCCCCGCTCTTTTTCCAAGTCCATGCCGTCCAGATATTGGGCTTCCAGTTTTTCTTTTTTGACCGTGCCGGTCAATTCCAAAAACCGGTCGGCCAAAGTTGATTTGCCGTGGTCAACGTGGGAAATAATCACAAAATTGCGGATCTTTTCCAAATTCACGCCATTATTATTTTCTCCGTTCATTGTTTTTTTATATTCAAAACCCGCCAAAACAGCGCCGCCTCCGGAATTTTTATCCCCGCCGCCGCCGCCGCGTAGGCAATGGCCGCCGCCATCCCCGCCGCCGCCAAAACCGTCAAATTGCTTTGTACGGCGATTCCCCCAACGATTTCAATCGTCCAATATACCACAATTCCCATAAAAATTCCCGCCAGCGCGACTCTGCCCAAAGACGCGGCAATTTCTCCGCTCACGCCCAGCGCCCGATTCTTTTTGAAAAGAAAAAACCAAAGAATGAAAAACTGCAACACATTGGCCAGCCCGTATGCCAGCGGCAATCCCAAAACCGCAATGTCGCCGGCCGGCAGATCAAACCATCGGCGGACAAAATCGCCCCAGAATTCCTGCCGCAAGGCAAAAACAAACCAAACGTTCATCGCCAAATTGGCCGCCACCGCGATGATCGTGGACAAGGTCGGCAATAATGTGTCGCGCAAGGCGAAAAACAAGCGGAACATCAGCGGCAGAGCGGACGAAAAATAAATTCCCAAACAAAAAATCCCCAGCGCGGCGGCGGTAAGCGACGCGGCTTCGGCAGTAAATTCGCCGCGCTGGTATAAAAAGCATACCAGCGGTTCGCGAACCAAAAAAATCAAAATTGCCGACGGCATGGCAAAAAATCCGATCTGGCGCATCGTTTGGGAAAATTTTTGCGCCAAATCCGCGTCTCTGCCTTCAGCGGCGTATTTGGAAAAGAGGGCGAACGCCGCCGTGGCATAGGAAACGCCGATGATTCCCGCCGGCAAAGAAAAGATATTGTTGGCAAGGTTGAACACCGCGATTGACCCGGCGGCCAGCGACGAAGCGATCACGACGGGCGCGATTAAATTGATCTGATTGGCGGCGATTCCCGCCATTCGCGGCAATATTAGCGCCGCGGCGCGCGCCAGCGCCGGATCTTTGAAATCAAAAACCGGCCGCCAGGCAAATCCCGATTTGACCGCCGGCGCGATTTGCACCAGCAAATAGGCCAGCGCGCCGGCGATCACGCCCGCGGCGACGCCCATAATTCCCATTGACGGCGCCAAAAAAATTATGCCCGCGATAATTCCCAAATTATAAAGCGGGGCGGCCAGGCTATAAGCCAGAAATCTTTTGAAATATTGCAAAATTCCCGAAAACACCGATGCCGCGCCGAAAATGACCGGGCTCAAAAACATCACGCGCATCAGCGCGGCGGTCTGTTCCAGCTGCGCCGGCGAAAATCCCGGCGCCACGGCCGCCGCCAATGCCGGCGCAAAAACAAAACCGGCGGCCCCGGCCAAAATCAAAAAAAACGCGAAAACGTTAAGAAGGTTGGCGGCAAAACGCCACGCTTCGTCTTTGTTTTTTTGAAAATAATCCGAAAACAGCGGCAAAAACGCCACCGTAATCCCGCCAAAAACCAGCAGGTTGTAAACAAAATCCGGCGCGCGGAACGCCGCATAATAAACATCCAGATCCGGGCCCGCACCGAAGCGTTGGGCCAAAAGCCAGTCGCGCAGAATTCCCAGCGCCCGGCTGGCAACGGAAGACACTGCCAAAATCAACGCCGGCACCGCGATCCCCTTGCTCTCAATGTTTAACAACCCGTTGCCGAAAAAATGAAAAGGCATAGTATTTTTCCAAGGTCTAACCTTCGCGATTGCGCGAAGGTTAGACCTTGGAAAACGAAAAACCCAAGCCGGCAATAAGCCGAATTCTGTCTAATCCCGCCGGACTCGGCGGGGCGAGACGATTATTTATCTGGACCGTAAATTACTCTGCGGCCTCAAGCGGTCTACTTTTCAAAGTTTTCTCATGCATTCAGAAAACTCTGTTTAACCTTGCATCCGGTAAGGATTTAGCCGTTTCACCCCTATGTTGCCATAGGTATATTCCCTCTTCCTTGCTTGCGCTCGGAATCGGGACCGCCTCGGTTTTCACCTTGGCGCGTCACTGTTCGCACCTCGAGCCTCGCGGCCGAAGGGTATTGCCCTCTACCTTTTTAGATGCCTTGCGGCAAATGGAAGTTCGGACTTTCCTCCGAGCACGCCATAAACAACGCGCTCGGCAATCGTCTTGCCGGCTTGGGTTTTTCGTCTGCCCCTATTTTAACAAACAAAATTACAATTTGTCAAGATTTTTCGTCAGGCACTCCTTGAACTTCTCCATATTTTCGGTTTTGGCGCGAAAGCCGCTGGCTTTGGGATGTCCGCCGAAAGTCATCAGCAATTCCGGGCATTTTTTCATCAGTGCCACGCTGTCAACGCCGTCAATGCTTCGCGCCGCTCCCTGTACCTGGCCGTTCAAAATTTTATAAACAAAGACTGGTTTGTTGTAATTTATCGCCAAAATGGAAGCGATGGTCCCCAGCAGATTGAGATCCCAATCGCGGCGGCCGCAAAAAATCAGCGGCGCGCTTTTATCAATTTGCGTTTCAATTTCGGCCACGGCGACATTGATTTTTTCCCGCCGCAATTTGTTGATTTCCAAAAATTCGCGGATCAGTTTTTTGGATTTTTCCAGCGAGTCGGTGGTAAGCAGGTCAAACGCCGCCGGCAGACCATTGCGGATATCGCGGACATTGAGGACGGCAATGATTTTGTTGAGGCGGCTTTTGAAATTCCGGGAATCATTTTCAAAAAACGCATCGGTGTCAAAAAAAGCGCGCAGGCCGGGGCGGAAAGACCTTTTCAGCGCGGCCAGCCCTTCATTGATGATTTCCACATTGTCATCCCGGCGCGGCATCATATCGGCGATTGTCGCCAGCGCCGCCATTTCGGCAAAGCTCTGCCGCAAATTGCCGTGGAATTCGGCACCAAAAAATTCTTCTGCCAGCCGGAAAACCAATCCGGAAGCGGCCAAAAATTTGAACGGATAATCATCTCCTGGCTGTTTGGGATCAATCACGATGTCAGCTTCGGGAACGCCGCCCAAAATTTCATGATGGTCAACGATGATCACGGAAAATCCCGCCCGGCGGGCCAGTTTCACTTCCTCAAAATTACCGATCCCCAGATCAACAGCCACCAAAAGCGCCGGCGAAAATCGCGCCAGCTTTTCCAGCGCGGTCTCGGTGATGCCGTAACCTTCTTTCTCGCGGTCGGGGAAATAATAAGCGGCGGTTTCGCCGCCGGCATTTTTGATCATTTCTCCGACCATTATCGCCGCGCAGACGCCGTCCAGATCGGTATCGCCGTAAACAATGATGTTTTCGCCGCCGGCGATCGCGGTCTTGATTCTTTTTGCCGCCGCGTCCAAATTTTTAATCTTTGTTTCTTTCATTTTTTTTTCTTATGGCCGGATAAACCTCCGGCAGGCAAAGGCATCGGAATCGCCGGCTTTTCGTTTTCGCCGAAAGGCGAATCCGAGAGCGCCGCGATTCCCGGCAAAACATTGCCGGCCAGATATTCCAGCATTGCGCCGCCGCCCGTGGAGAGAAAATTGAAATTTTCTTCCGCCTTGAATTTGGCAATTGCCTCCAAAGTTTGGCCGCCGCCCGCGGCGCGCCATGCGCCGTGAGTTCGCGAGATCGCTTCAACCACCGCGCGGGTACCGCCGGAAAATTCCTGCCTTTCAAACCATCCCATCGGGCCGTTGAAGAAAATCGTCTTAGCGTCTTTGATGATTTCGGCAAAAAATTTCGCGGTTTCCGGCCCAATGTCGTAAATGTTTTCTTCGCCGCGCATCATTCCGGGTCCGGCAACCCGGGAATATCCTTCGCTGGCGTCTTTGAGCGCCATCACCGCGTCAATCGGCAAATGAATTTTAGGCGATGTGAGATCAATCGCCGCGGTCTGAGGATCAAATTTAAAAACCTCCCTGCCCGCAATTTGTTGTTTGTGTGCCAAAATTTCGGCGCCGATCTTTGATCCGATCAGAACATGGTCGGCGACGGCGGCGATGGCGGCGATAACCTTCGCCTTGGTATCCATTTTCACGCCGCCGATGATCGCCACCAGCGGGCGCGCGGGATTCTTGACAATTTTTCGCAGACTGCCAATTTCTTCGGATAAAAGCATTCCCCCGTACGACGGCAAAAGCCGCGGCACGCCTGCGATCGACGCGTGCGCGCGATGACAACAGGAAAACGCTTCGTTGACGTAACAATCGCCGTTTTTGGCAAGCTCGGCGGCAAATTCCGCATCGTTTCGCTTTTCGCCCTCGTGGAAGCGAAGATTTTCCAGCAGAATGATTTCTCCCGCACTGGCGCCGGAAATTGCTTCGCGTGTTTTTTCGCCGACGCAATCCCGCAAAAATTTCACCGGCCGGTCCAGCATTTCCGCCAAACAGCGCGATACCGGTCGCAAACTCGCCGGCCCGTCTTCAGTCTCCAAATGGCTCATCAGCACCACGATCGCGCCGCTTTCCGCCAAGAATTTTATCGTTGGCAGGGTCTTGGCGATGCGGAAATCGTCGGCCACTTCCCCCTTCGGGCCAAGCGCGACATTGAAATCAACCCGCACCAGCGTTTTTTTGTTTTTGAAATCACCCTCGTTTAATGTTCTCATTTTTTTGCTTTAATCGGCGCATGGCGCGCGCCATTCTCTCATTTCCCCATTCTAACACGCCCCACCATTTGCGCCAACCGCACCGGCAACCGTTGTCAAATGATAATAGAAATGTCATACCTTGGATTTTTTTAGAAATGTCATACTTGGAAAAATTTTTAGAAAATTCAGCTTTTTAAGAAAAGACTCTTTCGCACTCTTCCAGCTTGGCAAACTTGCC
>Ga0208462_1000365_pt1 | contig 49090 bp, 50 predicted proteins | sample AD_SCU001_MetaG_FD_184452 | JGI IMG/M metagenome (GOLD analysis project Ga0208462, IMG submission 184452) | Active sludge microbial communities of municipal wastewater-treating anaerobic digesters from China - AD_SCU001_MetaG (SPAdes) (version 2) | ecosystem: Engineered > Bioreactor > Anaerobic...
CATAAAATAATTATCCCGCAATTTACTTAGGATAATAACGGGTTCGAAGGGTTTGTTGGCAAAAAACCGAAATGGATGCGGGATAATATATTATTCGGGATAACACGATTATGTTATCAAAAGCTCTGCCTTTGCCATCCATCGAGATTTGAATCGCTTTTTCTTTCAAGATCTCGGTATACTGGGGACTCGTAAATTGGGACCCTTGATCGCTATTCATGATCTCTGGTTGACCTTGCTGTAAAGCCTCGTGAAGGGCTTGGATACAGAAGTCGATTTCCAGGGTAGTGGATAGCTTCCAGGCAACAATGTAACGCGTATGCCAGTCGATGATAGCGACTAAATAACAAAAGCCTCGATTCATGGGAATGTACGTAATATCCGTTGCCCAAACCTCATCAGGATTGGAAATCAATCGATCTTTCAAGAGGTAGGGATACTTGTGATGTTCCTTATTGGCGATACTGAGTTTCTTTTTGGGATAGATCCCCTGAATCCCCATCTGTTGCATCAGCCGTGCTATCCGTTTATGGTTGAGGGGTCCCAGCTCTGGATAATATTGATTCAACCATTTCGTGATTCTACGTATTCCGTAGAAAGGATATTTCAGGTAGATTTGATCAATAAGTTTCATGAGTTGGTAAGTCGAGGGAGCAGGACTTGCTGCGTGGTAGTAATAGGTGGATAAGGGTAACCCCAAGAGGTGACATTGGCATTGCACAGACAAGGAAGGATGCTGAGTTTGAATCATGTTCCGTTTTTCCTGGATAGTGAAGGAAGCTTCGCCAAGTTTTTTTTTAGAAACTCGTTCTGGACCTTCAACTCCCCAATTTGTTTAAAGAGTTCATTCTGAAACTCTTCCTGTTGTTTAGCTGAAGTGTTGACTTTACGGGATAAGAGTTCAGGAAGTATGGCTAGAACCTGTTTTTTCCAAGTAACAATTTGATTAGGATGGATCCCAAATTCCATCGCAATTTCCGCTAAGGTTTTTTCCCCTCGCAAGACCTCCAGCACTACTCGAGTTTTGAAAGCTCCATCATATACTTTGCGATGGCTTTTAGCGCTCATCTCTCTATCCCCCTGTAAGTAAACATCTGTTCTTTATTCTTCATTATAAATTTTTTTTAAAAAATATCACCTTAAATTCCACTCCAGTTTTTGGGGGGCATTATAGTCTGCCGGTGATTTATTCGACGCATCCTCGCTCGAAGAAGTGGATTGAGGCGCGTGGCTTTGAGTTTCATCCCCTGGTGCGTAGCTTGGCTCCTTTTGGCTATTCGGATTATAATGCCTTGCAGAAGCAGGCTTTTTGTGTGCTTTCGGACAGTGGGACGCTTTCGGAGGAGTCGGCCATGCTGGGCTTTCCGGGGGTCTTGATTCGCACTTCGACGGAGCGACCGGAGGCTGTGGATAAGGGCACGGTGGTGATTGGTGGCGTGACGGAGGAGGATATTGTGGGGGCTGTGGATCTTGCGCGAGGGAGTTTTCGCGGGGTTTGCAGTGGCTTTGGTGCGATGGGAGCTTGCTGTGGTTGCGACGCTGTGGATGTCTGCGACGTAGCAGGCTTGCATGATGCCCTGGGTGCTTGCGTTTCGGGCGAATGCAGTGATGACTTACCTGGCGTTGAAGCTCATGACACCTCGTTTTGCGACCAAAATGTCGCAGAGGGACCTTGCACTTGCGACATTTCTTCCGTTAACCCTGGTAGATCCATGCGTTTTACGCTGTTTGACAACCCTGAAGCCTTACCCATAGATTACCGCGATATCCATGTTTCCGACAAGGTTGTCCGCATCATTCAGAGCTATACCAAGATCGTAAATGAAATGATCTGGCGGAAATAGCTTTTGCTTATCCTGCAAATGAGGCTGTTGTTACTGAAATGTAACAAGCCTACCTTTTCCAGAAAACCGAAATCACGAAGACTAATGATTTCTACATTTTCTGGAAAACGGCTTGAAAGTGCGTTAAATCGTAGTGTTATTCACGGGCACGCAGCAATCCATGCTTGTTAAACAAAAGTCTTAAGCACGCAGAGGGACGTACACTTGGGACATATTTCGATAGAGTTTCTAAAAATACCCATTTTTAGAAACTCTGATGGGATGCGCATGAAATGATGGTAGCCCACCGGGCGGAGAGAAATGAAAACTTATTCAAAAGTAGCGATTGGATTTTCTAGAACAAATACGAAGGAATCAAATTGATATATTATAATTCTTCGCCTTCTTTTGTCATTGTTGCAGGACCAAATGGTTCAGGTAAATCAACTTATATTGCTAAGTTTTTATCGACTACAAATAACCAACATCAAACACTGAATTATGATGAAATTGTTAAAGCACGTAAAATTACAGATCCAATATCTATTTCTGCTGGGAAAGAATTGTATAAACGTTTTAACACATACCAGCAGAATTTAACATCATTTATTTATGAGACCACTCTTTCTGACTCTTCGAACTTCTTATTAAATAAAATCATTGAGATGCAAAGTGCTAATTGGGATGTGAGTTTGATTTATTTATGGATATCCAGCTATAAGGTTTCTATTAGAAGAGTGAAACAAAGAGTTTCAATGGGCGGGCACAGTGTTGATGAAAGCTTTTTAAAGCAAAGATATAAAAGAAGTATACGAAATATCATTTCAAATTATCTTCCAGTTTGCATAAATGTTATGTGTTTGAATAATGAAACCAAAGAAGTAAGTACAATATTTAGCAAAGAGGATGGAAAATTAACAATACACGACGAATCGTTGTATAATGTTATGTCTGGATAGACGAAAGAGGAGATGTGTTGTATGAAGCTAAGTAATTTTGAAAGGCAATCTTTAAATTGTCTTAAAGAAGCAGTAGAAGAAGTATATAGAGAGGCTATGAGGGATAATCGAAAACTGGTTGTTGGCGATTACAAAGGAAATCCAAGGTTAATTGATCCATCAGAAGCTTTTAAAAAAGTATCTACAAGAAGCAAAATTTTGAAAAAATTGAGATCCAATGGTGCTAAAATGGAGAAATCTCCTGAACCTGCAAAGAAGAGTACAAGAAGACCTATGCATCGAACTTCTAGGCAAAAGACTTTTTCAAGTATTTCTTAAAAAAGCATCAAAGACGTTTCGAAGTGTGCTTGCAAAGGAGCTTAGCTCTTGCGACAATTTTTAGAAACACTGATGGGATGAGGATAAAATGAGAATACCTTACTGGGCAGATACCATTTATTATTATGGAAAGGTAGTTGAAGCATGATTGAGTTTATTTATCATCCAAGTGAAGAATTACCTCATAAAGCCATAGATCCTATTACCTTGTTATCGGAAGAATCTCTCAAAGAAGTGTGGGATAATCCATCTGACGATTGTTATAATGATTTGTAAGCTGGAGTTTGATCTATAAAGCAAAAAAAAGGGGGGCGAAGAACCATAACGGTTCTTCGCCCCCCTTTTTGAATTTCCTGCCCCTTATTTAATCTCGGAGCAGTCTTTCCAAAGTCTGGGACAGCGATCGGATGGAAGGATAAATGGTTTCGGAAAAGCAATTCGCGAGATTGTAACCGCACAAATATTGTATTTTAACCGACTGTAACCGCACAACTTTGTATAATTATCTCATGAATCAATCAAGGAGAAATTCCAAAAATCATAGTTCTTCTCGGTCAAGAACGGATTTTATCGATTGTCGGACCACGGAGAAGTGGAAAGTCTGTTTTATTGACAGGCACGAGTTTGATTATAAGCAATATAAGCATGCAAATGGTCTTGTGATTACGAAGGATACGTTTGGGCCAAAGGAGAATCTATGCTTGATTCCTTACTGGCTTTTATAATTCAGCCAAAATTTTGGACTCGGGCGGTGAGATGAAACGGAATAAGCACTTGGGGAATTTTGTAGTACAATAATTAATATAAATTTTATTAATAAAAAGGTATCAATATGGTAGAAGCTGATTTGTTGGATTTGATTAATAAAGGAGAAGATTCCAAGCACCAATTCAAGGTGCAGGCGTCACATTCCTTATTTGCAGATGAACTGGAGACCGCAGCTACCTTCGATAGTTTTAATGTCCCTGCTTTTTCTGAATATTATTTAAGGAGCTACCAGGAAAAAATATCGGATATTGGGATACCTCTCCAGACATTTTTGTCGAACAAGAAACTGATGATCAATGATCACCTTACCATAGCTGGTTTGATGCTATTTGGAATAGAACCAGAAAATATCTATCCCCAATTTGCTATCAAATGTACTTCTTTCCCTGGCAATGTTTTAACAACCAATGATTATAAAGACAGCGAGACTGTTCGGGGAACATTGCTAAAACAATATCAAGCGGGACTTTATTTTATCAATCGAAACCTTCATAAAATTCCAACCGAAAAAGATTTTAATGCTACCTCCAAGTGGGAGATACCCGAAATTGCAATTCGAGAAGCTTTATCCAATGCTATTGTCCACCGGGATTACTTTATCAACTCTTCTATCCAGATCAACTTGTTTAACAATCGACTGGAAATCATAAGTCCAGGTAAACTACCTAATACCCTGACAGAAGAAAATATAAGATCGGGTATCCACATTGAGAGGAACCCAATTATCCTGATTACCCTCGAGAAGGACCCCTTGTTTAAATATAGTGGCAAAGGTTCTGGTATTCCCCGAATATTACAGCTATGCAGGGAGGAAGATATTCAAGTTGATTTGGTGAATGATGTCACCAACAATCAATTCAAAGTGGTTTTCTGGAGGAAAAGATAAAGGGGAACAAGGATGGTGTTATATAAAGGCTAAGATGAAAATGAAAAATGCGAAGCAAAACATACAACTGGTAACCATTAAAAAGTCATTATTGCCTTTTGTAGAAGAATACGGAATAGTAAAAGCTTATTTATTTGGTTCGTATGCAAGAAATGTAGAGAGCAATCAAAGCGATATTGATATCTTGATTGAATTCAATAAAGATTTTGACTTGATTAAGTTTAACCATCTAATCAATTCTTTGGAAGAATCGCTAGCAAAAAAAGTTGATATTGTAGAATTTTGTACAATAAACCCATTGTTTAGAGAGAGTGTTTTAAAAGATACAATCCTTCTATATGAATCGAGATAAGGTTCTATGTATAAAGTCAATAGAAACATGACTCACGGGATTCACAGTAAGTTGACCCACCCCCAGGATTTTAAAAAATGAGCGCTGAAGAACATAACATTCATGATTTTGATGTGGCAATGATTTGTGAGTATTTTTCCAGTATGGATCGTCAGGGTCCAGGAAGTCAGGATGCAACATTAAAAGCATTGAGTTTTATTGACAACTTACGCGAAAATTCAAAAATTGTTGATCTTGGTTGTGGTACTGGTTCTCAAGCAATAGTTTTGGCACAAAACACACCAGGGATTATTACCGCCATTGATTTATTCCCTGGTTTTGTCGATAAGCTAAATGAAAATGCAACAAAATTGAATCTTCAAAGTAGAGTTAAAGGCCTTGTTGGCTCTATGGATCAACTTGATTTTCAATTAAATGAATTAGACCTTATTTGGAGTGAAGGAGCAATATATAATATTGGCTTCGAAAAGGGCATGAATTATTGGGGTAAGTTTTTAAAAAAAGGCGCTTATGTAGCTGTTACTGAAGCATCATGGCTTACAGAAGAACACCCAAAAGAGATATTTGATTTTTGGAACAAAGCCTATCCTGAAATTGATACCATTCCAAACAAGATTGCTCAGATGCAAAAAGCAGGCTATGTTGTAGTGGCGTCATTTATATTGCCTGAGGTTTGCTGGACTGAAAATTTCTTTAAACCAGCAATAACGGCACAAAAAGCTTTTTTAGAAAAATACAAAGGTAACAAATCAGCGGAAGAATTTATAAAATACGAGAAGCATCATGCCATGCTATATGATAAATACAAGGATTTCTATGGATATGTTTTTTATATTGGGAAAAAAATATAATAGCTTAATCAATGCTCGTGCTGACGACCAAGGTATTTTGAACTTGATGTATAAAGTATAAAAAAGGGGGGCGAAGAACCACATCGATTCTTCGCCCCCCTTTTTGAATATTTGAGCTCTTTGCTACAGGCTTTCCAAAGTTACCAAAACTCATGTATGTGTTGTTTTTTTTCTGATAAACATTTATCATGATACTGAAATGAGTTACAAGCTAAGGAGATAGGAAACATGAAAGAGTTTATCTGTTGGTTGAGTGAAGAGTTACATGATAAAGCCATAGATCCTATTACCTTATTATCGGAAGAGTCTCTCAAAGAAGTATGGGATAATCCATCTGACGATTGTTATAATGATTTGTAAGCCAGGGGATATTGCCTTAGTTCCTTTTCCTTTTTCTATACTGATCTTGAAAGTGAAGTGGTTTTAGCGGTAGTGGCAGCATGGGAATGAAATGGCAGTTGACTACGGGTGGATGCAAGTCATTTTTGGAGCGATCGTTGAAGGAGGGTATGATTGATATCGAAGCTTGAGTTTTTGGCTAAATACGGTTTAGATAATAAATTTCTTGAATCTGGCTATGATTGGAGCGAGATTGAAGAAATCGTTGAAGATTATGAAAAACGAACTTCTTCTATTGAAGAGAATCGTGATGACTTAGCACTAAAATTTTCAAAAATGAATCTTTCCATCTATATCAAGAAGCGTACCAAGGATGCGGAGCATTTGGCGGAGAAAGTGATTCGAAAAGCTCTGGAAGAGATCAATCCTGATAAACCTAGAATTTCAGTAAAAGATTACTTAAGCAGAATTACCGATTTAATCGGTATTCGGATTATTCACACTTTCAAAGAGAATTGGCGGGAAATACACCTTGCCTTTTTGGAGCTCTTTGATTCTTTTGTGGAAAAGCCCAAAGTGTATTATCGAGAAGGGGACGATGTTTCGCTGTATAATGAGTTTCAGGGTACGATTGTTATCGAGCCTTCAAAGAGGAACTATCGCTCTGCTCATTATTTGGTAAGGCAAAATGGGTATGTTGCTGAAATTCAAACGAGAACTATTTTCGAAGAAGCTTGGGGAGAAGTGGATCATTCCCTGGTGTATCCCTTGCGAAAAGACGATGAACTTTTAACCCACTACAGCAAGATTTTGAATCGGATATCTGGGGCGGGGGATGAGATAAGCTCTATGATGAAAGCATTTGCTACTGCTTACGATAAGAGCAAGGAAAGACAGGAAAGCCTTGATTCCAATATTACTGCTTTGCATTTTCTAATAAATAGTTTAGAAATTGATCGGGCATCTATGGAAAAAATTCAACAATTGTTGAGCCAGATTAAAACTGAGAAGGCTGAAATGATTAAATTTAAGGATATTTGTAAGGATATTTGGTAAAAAGTGAAAGATTTGCCATATGTGCTCTTGCATAAACAGTAAATTCTTATTACATTACTGTTAATTGCAGATAGGGGGAGGTTGTGAAATGGCTAAGAAATGTGAAACTTCAAGTAAATCCAAAGAGGCTGCAAAAAAATTTATTATAGCTGTAAAAAGCGGTAAAATTAAAAAAGATACTTTACCTAGCAACGCAAAATGTTTTCATGGAGTAGAGGAAAGAGTCGATTTTGAGCACTTTTGTGAATTTGCAGAGAGCGATTTTTACAAAGAGCTTTTAGATCAATAACTACTTTTGAAAGGAACTTCAAAGATAATGTCTGATAGTAGTGTACGAGGAGATAGGAAGCATGAATGAACTTATTTATCTCCCGAATGATGAGTTAGCGGAAAAAGCCATAGATCCTATTACCTTATTATCGGAAGAGTCTCTCAAAGAAGTATGGGATAATCTATCTGACGATTGTTATAATGATTTGTAAGCTGGAGTTTGCGACATTTCTCCCCTCACCAGGTGGAAAGAAAATGGTAGAGTGGTAATTTTAATGAACCAACACGTTGCCAAATCATAACTCGGAGCTGAGCAAAAAATCCGCTATATGCATTGTCTTGATTCCTTTGTAATTACCACCGGCGAAATCATCCGTCATCAACACATACTTGGGATAATTATCGTCAATTTCAAGCAGACGGTCATACTCGCGCTGTTCAGTTTCTTCAGATTTCATTTCCTTTGTAACCTGAACATACAGTTTTTCAGCTTGCCTTGAGGCTATAAAATCGATTTCGCCATCGGGCGTCTTGCCGATACACACGCTGTAACCGCGGCGAAGCAGTTCCAGATAGACAACATTTTCGAGCATGGCGGGAACGGATGTTTTTGTATAACCGAGAATGCTGTACCGGAAAGCAGTATCCGCAAGGTAGAATTTCTCCTGTGTTTTCAGTAATTGCTTTCCTTGTATATCAAATCGGGAGCAGCGGTGCAGGATGTACGCTCCCTCTAGCTTTTCAAGATAGCTGTAAACCGTTTCATTGTCGATGGTCCTATGTTCGGATTTCAGATAGTCAGAGACAGACTTTGCCGAAAAAGTTCTTCCCACATTGTCAAACGCAAATTTAACGATTCGCTCGAGCTGATCGACCTTGCGTACCTGATTCCGCTTGACTATATCCGAGAATATAGTTGAGTTGTAAATATCTCTGACAATGGTGTAAACTTCATCGTCCGAGTACTTTTGCAGATGCGTAGCGGGAAAGCCACCGAAGCGGATGTAGTCGACAAGCTCGTTCTTCGGATCACCTACCTTTGCATATTCCTTTTTGAAATTCAGGTATTCGGCAAAGGAAAGCGTAAAGATACGGAAAGCAATGTATCGCCCCGTCAGATAGGTCGATATTTCAGAGGACATCATTCTGGAGTTTGAGCCTGTCACATAAATATCGACGTCATAATCGGACGCAAGCGAGTTGACTGCTTTTTCCCAATGATTAATCTCCTGTACTTCATCAAGAAACAAATAGGTTTTTCTCTTAGGCGACAGCTTTCCCTTCAGTTCTGAAAACATTTCCTTTGCTGTCATATCCTCGTATTCCATTGAATCAAAACGATAGCTGACAATACGGTCTTCCGCAACACCTCTTTTTTTCAGTTCCTTGATAATCATTTTCAGAATGGTTGATTTCCCGCATCGACGTACGCCGGTCAGAATTTTGACAAAGGGGGTATCTACATAAGCCGTAATTCTATCAACATACATTGGTCTGTTGATCATTGTGATCACCTCCATTTATGCCTATTATATCGCAACACATTGGAATATTCAAGATGTTTTGCGGATACAACCAGAAAAACATTTCGAAAAAGTTATGAGTTGCGGATTCTGATGTATAAAGTAAAAAAAAGGGGGGCGAAGAACCACAACGGTTCTTCGCCCCCCTTTTTGAATTTCTTGCCCCTTAGTTAATCTCGGAGCGGTCTTTCCAAAGCCTGGGACAGCGATCGGATGGATTCGGTGAGTTTATCCATTTTACCTTCCATGCGTATCAGGAGATAGATGGTGGTGACAATGGGGAATCCGAAGTTTCCGATGGCGGTGAGTAGCTCTTCCATGGTGTTCAGCCTCGTTTCTGTTTCTTTTCGGGATAGACTTCGCAGGCATAACCGAGGATCTCTTCGCAGAGCACCTGGCTCATTTCCTTGCGACAACGACGGGAAGCATCGGTGAGGAGTTCTTGCCATTCGAGGTAGGAGAGGCTGTCGATGCGGGATCGGATTTTGGATTCGTCCAGGCTATCGGAAAACAACTCGCTGTGGTGATAGATAAAGGCATCTAAATTCATTGGGACCTACTTTCTATCTTATTCTATGAGGTCGGTGAAGCTGTTTTCGACGATGCCTCCGTCAGCGATGGAGACGAGGTCGCCTCCGGTGCTGGTGAAGATGTTTTTATCGAGGATCAGGTCCATTGCGGTTTCCAGCTCCAGAGTAGTAAGGTCGGTCTTGGGATAGCGCAACTGGATGTTGGCAGTCTTTCCGCTGGCGTTGATGAAGCTCATTTTTACGTAGTCTCTAAAAGTATCAGCCATAAGTGTTCACTCCTTTCAGTGATGGTTTGGGCTTATTCGGTCATTTCAGCGCGCTGAACGCGGAGGCTGGATTCGAGGGGATAAGCCAGCAAATCTGCGACGGCGGTGGCTACGGCATAGACGTCGGCGTCTACGGCAGTAGGCTTTACGTTGTTGAGTCTTACGCTCAACGTGGTGTCGTTAGGTCCACTAAGTGTCATGGTGACATAACCGGTCTTGTTTACTATGGTCATGTGGCACCTCCTTTCACTCAACAAAGAGTGATTTTGGATTTCCCTTGGGCACGAAATGGGCTTTGAGCTTGGCTAGGCCGTCTTGTTTCAGGTTTCGTATGCGACGACGGGACACCTGGAGGCGATCCCCCAGGCTTTCTTCGGTGTGGTTGAGGGTGAAGAGCCCATGGAGCACCAGGCGCTCTTTGGTGGATAGGTTTTGCATGGCGTGTTGCAGGTCAATTTTTAGTATAACGGAGTGCATGCTTCCAGCCTCACTTCCTTGGAACGTTGACGTTGACGGGTTTTGAGAAAGCGAAAGAGGGCATGCTGGAGAGAACGGTAGCTGTAGGCTTCGATGGAGCGCATCTCTTCCTGGTGCTGGTAGAGTTGGTAGAGGGTTTCCCAGAAGACAGGCTCGATCTCGGGCATCTCGCAAGGGCTCACCCCACTGTGCCGACATACTTTTTCAAAAATAGGCCAGGTTTTAGTAACTAAAGCTTCACAATTCATTGATGTACACTCTCCTTGTTTATATGGTAAGAATTGCAATAAAGAATATATGCAATATTGAAATTAATGCAAGGGGGGTGTTTTCGTTTTTATACTACCAAATTTTTTCGAAGCTTTCGGGGGGATAGCTTTTGTTTACCTCGATAAAGTTGCTTTCATAGCGATTATGAAGCCTTAGGGGGTCTTTGTGAAAGATACGGTAGAGGAGCGAAATGGGAAAGAGGATTAGAAAAAAAACCAGGCTAAAGAGGATATTGGGCATGATATAGCTTAATACTCTGGAAAGTTGCATCCAGAGCCAGGATACTTTTTGGCTTAAAAAGGGTGAAAAAATACCGATCAAACCAACGGTCAGGGCTACATATACTGCCCAGCTCCAATGGAATATTAGGTACAGGGCGAGGAAGCCTATGGATATTACCAGGAGGTTGTTTTTTGGCGTAGGGGTGTTTTTCATGGAAGGTTTCCTTTCAATAGCTTGAGGCTGTTAAAAAAGAGTGTAGATAAACGGGGCGATGGCACTGCCTGAGCTTAATACCACAAGTATGCCAAGCACCAGGAGCACGATAATGACTGGCATGAGCCAGAATTTTTTGCGTTCTTTTAGAAAGCCCCATAAATCTTTGATAAAGTCCATTTTTACTCCTCTTGCGGGTTGATTATTTTTGCTAAATACTTGGCGACAAGCTCGTTGAGATAGGGGCTGGGGTGAGAATCCTGCTCGTTGAGGGTGTATAGGTGTTTGTTTTTTTCGTATTCTTCGTAGGGAAGGATGTCGCTAAAAAGGATGATGTTTACTTGGGCATCTTTGAGCTCAGAGAGGAAGAGATTGAGGTCATCTGGGTTTTGGAGGGCTAGATTAACTTCAAAGGGATAATCCCAGACCAGGACGTAAAATTGAGTGTTGAGATCATTAAGAAGCTGGTTTGATTTGGCTATGATGGCTGATGCGCGTTGTACGTCGTAGGTGGTGGCTTTGCGGTTGAATTTGGGTTTTAGGTAGAGGTTTCTGTAGATTTTGGATTGATCGAGTACCATTTGTGTTAATCTTCGGAGCTTACTTTCCTTAAATTTCGTAAAAGAGCCTTTATATTCCAGGCTATTGTTGATTTCATATCTTGGTCCATATCTATCCCAGGAAGAATACCCTGCAGCACGCCGGATATGATCAGGGAGAAACCAGTAAAGGGCAAGATTGTCGGTATTTAGAACTGAGATTTCTTTGGGCACCAGATGCTCAATTTGTGCAAGCATTTGATGGGTGCCGTAGCCTATCATTCCGTGATTGAACACCTTAAAAGCATTTTGAGATTGTTGGTTTATAAAGAAGGGGAGGGTAGAATTATCATCAATTCCAAAGCCAAACATAAAAGAGCAACCAAACACAAGCAAGTTTTTTTGACTTCGTAGGTTGGAATTGGGAGTTGTCCTCAAATGATTCTTTATTGTGCACATGTTTTCTGTGATTTCATTTTTCCAATTGGTGTATCTTTGTAGGTATTCTCCTTGCAGAGGGGGAGAGTATCCAAGAATTGGATGATTCTCGTTATCAATTTTGGAAAAAGTTGAAGGAATCATTTCTTTGTTGGAATGAATGAGGGATGCTACTGGAAAATACCCTTCATACAAAAACAAAGCAATGAAGATTGCAATAATTGAGACTAAGAATACTTTGACATTGCTTGATTTGATTTTGATTGTAATAATGATTAGCAGGGATACAAACCCTGCCAGCATTAAGGGGATTAAAACTCCATTTCTGAGTAATGTGAGAATTAAATCTTTCATCTCAGTCAGCACCAAAAACTCGAGTCCATTTTTTAGTTTTATGGAGGTCGTTTTGCTCTTCTTTGTACAAAACATAATCATGGAGCACCAGCATATCCATTTCGGTTGCCATAAAGCAATAAAAGGCATCTTCCGGGGTGCAGACGATAGGTTCTCCTCGTACGTTAAAGCTGGTATTAACCAAGAGGCTATAGCCTGTCAGGGCTTTGAATTCCTTTATCAGGCTCCAGTAAAGAGGATTGTCTTTTTGCGTGACGGTGTGAATGCGTGCTGAAAAGTCAACATGGGTAATGGCTGGCATGTCGCTTCGAATAAAGTACAGCTTATCCCAGAGATCAAATTCCGCATAAGTTTCGGGCAATGGATTTTGCCGTTTTGCTACCACTGGAGCAGTCAGGAGCATGTAAGGGGAGGGTCTATCCAGGTCAAAATAGTCTGGTAAATCTTCATACAGCACCGAGGGGGCAAAAGGTCGAAACCCTTCGCGGTATTTTATTTTCAGGTTGAGTCTTTTTTGCATTTCAGGATTGCGAGGATCTCCCAATATGCTTCGATTGCCGAGGGCTCGGGGTCCAAACTCCATCCTGCCTTGAAACCAACCCACAATTTTGCCTGAAGCTATTTCTTTAGCGATGTTTTTGCATAGTTCTTCGTTATGGTTTGCCTTATGATAGACTGCTTTGTGTTTTTTTAAGGTAGTCAGGATTTCTTTTTCTGAGTATTCAGGTCCAAGATAGCTTGCTTTCATGGTATCTTGACTTGGATTCCGGTTTTGTTGGAAGTACATATAATTTGCTGTTAGTGCTGCGCCAAGGGCTCCACCCGCATCCCCTGCGGCTGGTTGGATATAAATTTCATCGAAGATCTTTTCTCTGAGAAGTTTTCCATTGCTTACGCAATTGAGCGCAACCCCTCCTGCCAGGCAAAGGTATTTGGATCCTGAAAGGTGTTTGGCTTCTATGGCCATTTTCAACACAATTTCTTCGGTAATGTTTTGAATCGCATAGGCAAGATTGCAATGAGCCTGGGTGTAAGTGCTTTCTTTTGTGACTGGAGGTAAGCCCAATAGTTTTTCCCAACACTTGTTGTTGAGCATTCTATTTCCTGTGGCATAGGTGAAATAGGCTTGGTTGAGCCAAATTGATCCATCGGATTTGATTGAGACTAAATGTTCTTTAATGGTCTTAATCAGGTTTTGAGTTTGTAGGGCATCTTTATTTCCATAAGGTGCTAGACCCATGAGCTTGTATTCCCCCGAGTTGACCCTGAAGCCAAGATAGTAGGTGAAGGCAGAATATAGCAAACCTAGAGAGTGAGGAAAACGCATTTCTCGGAGCATGCGAAGGGTATTGCCATGCCCATGGCAGATGGAAGCTGTAGCCCATTCACCTACGCCATCAATAGTCAATACTGCTGATTCCATGAAGGGGGAAGGGAAGAAAGCGCTTCCTGCATGGGAAACATGATGCTCGGGGAATAGTAGTTTTAGTTTGGATTTATTGTAAGGCTCAATATGGCTCAATCCTTCATGGATTAGTTTTTTTAAGAATAACTTTTCTTTGATCCAAACAGGCATAGCAGTCAGGAAAGACATCAAACCCTTTGGAGCAAAGGCATAATAGGTTTCCAGTAAGCGCTCAAATTTGACAAAGGGCTTGTCGTAGAAGACCACAGCATTCAGCTCATCCAAGCTATAGCCAGCTTCTTCGAGACAATATTTTATAGCATTTTCTGGAAAGCATGCACAGTGTTTTTTACGAGTAAAACGCTCTTCCTGGGCTGCTGAAAGGATCTCGTCTCCTCGGATTAGAGCTGCAGCAGAGTCGTGATAAAACGCAGAAATCCCTAGTATCTTTTTTAAGTCCTTATTATCTTTTGTCATAGAGATATTATACTAAAAAAGTTTCCCAAAAAGATAAACCTACAAATTTAACAGAATCTTATTGCTTGTTTTTTGCACAGCATTACTATAATTAAGCTATATTTGTTTTAATAAGGTGACAATGAAAATTAAAGATGGTTTCATGCTTCGGGAGATTGCAGGGAATTGGGTGGTTGTGCCTATTGGTCAACGTGTGGTTGATTTTAATGGCTTGATGACCCTCAATGAAAGTGGAGTTTTGCTTTGGAAAAAGCTGGAACATGGAGCCTCTCGCGAGGAATTGATAAGCTCTATTTTGGATGAATACGATGTTGAAACCGCTATTGCTGAAAATGATGTGGATGAGTTTGTTAATGGCTTGAAAGATAAAGAAATTATAGTTTAATGGACATTTCATGGGGTGAGCTTAACAATAATATACTTAAAATAGCTAAAGAAAAACATATTCCGTTGCTTGGTGCTTTTGAGTTGACTTCAAGATGCAACTTAGCATGTAAAATGTGCTATATTAATCTATCAGCGAGTGATCAAGAAGTAGAAAACAAAGAATTAACGGCAAATCAATGGATTGAGCTTGCAAGAGAAGCTCGAGATGAAGGAATGCTATATTTAACTCTTACTGGTGGAGAAGTTTTTTTGAGACCTGATCTTGAGTTAATCTGTACAGAGTTATCGAAACTTGGCTTGATTATTTCTATTGCAACAAATGCAACATTAATTAAATCTGAATCAATCAAGTGGATTAGATCGATACCTTTGCTTACTTTTTCTGTGAGTATCTATGGTGCATCAGAGGAATCTTATTATCATTTATGTGGAAAAGAAAACGTTTTTGACACAACCATGAAAACCCTAGAATTGTTTATGCAAAACTCAATTCCCTTCAAAGTAAAGACAGTTGCTGCAAAAAGCAACAAAGCAGAGTTAACGAAAATATTTGATTTACTAAATAAGCGAAAAATCCCAATGGGTTTAGTTGATTATCTTGCTCCAAGATTTTCTGAGAGTTCTTGTGTTAATAGTTGTGAGAGAATGGATCCAAAAGAATTGATTGATTCTGAGAATGTTCTTTCGGAACATATTAAAAAGAGTTTACTAAATCAACAATCGGCAAGATTAAACAAAGAAATGCAAAAAACTTTTAAGGAAGATTGCATTACTGATAGGAATTCTGAATCCATTAATAAGGATTATGCTTTTGAAAAGTGCTTATCAGGTTATTGTGCTTTTTGGATTCATCATAATGGTAATATGGTTCCGTGTGGATTGATGGATTCCCCATTTACAAAACCTGTAGTGTTAGGTTTTAAGAAAGCATGGAAAGATTTATTGAGCGATTGTATGAATATTCCTATCTGCAAGGAATGCAAGCAATGCAAAAATCGGGAATTTTGTTTAACTTGCCCAGCCAGATTAAAGAGTGAAACAGGATTGTTCAACAAACCAGCGAAGTATCTTTGTGATTTAGCATTAATAAGAAAGAGTACAGCAAAGGAGGCATAGCTATGAAGAAAGAATATTCAAAACCAACTTTTCAATTTGTAAAACTTACACTTGAAGAACGAATAGCTTGGTGTAGAGGGTGGTACCGAACTGGTCCTGAACCTGGACCATTTAGAGAAGACTGCTATTCGTATGAAGATTTAAGCACTTAATAGTTATAATGTCTGGAAGCTTTTTTGTGAGTTATATTTCAGTGGCAGGCATCCAGATATGGTTTCGGTCTTTTTGTAACTTTAGTTGGGCTAACTTATCAGTTTTTTTGATAAGAAGACCGTTCAATGTAGAAGTAAAGGTACAGGTTGATATCTGTTCAGAGATTATGCCAAAAATTGATGGAATGTATTTTAACGATAGACTTACTTGGCTAAAAAAAGAAAGTTCGCATGATGATTTCATTGTCTATCAAAAACAGCTTGATTCGGAAAAAATTGGTCGATTATTAGAATTTGATCCTAATTGCTCAAAAGCATCAATCCAATTTAGCGATGATATAGATACAAATTTACCTCCGTTAAGCGATGTTTTATTTCGCAATCGAATCCTCTTTCACCAGGGGCTTGTGCTTCATTCTTCTGCAATTAAGTATTGTGATAAAGCTATTTTATTTACAGCTCCTTCAGGTACAGGAAAATCGACAATGGCTCATTTATGGGTTAAGCATAAAAATGCGGTTATTTTGAATGGGGATAGCCCTGCCATACGAATGATGGGGGATCGACCTATTGTTTTTGGGACTCCCTGGAGCGGGTCCAAGCCTGAATTTGTGAATGATAGCGCCCCGTTGAAAGCTATTGTGGTATTGGAACAAGCTCCAGAGAATAGGATCAGAAAACTGGATGCTTATGAGTATGTGACTCGTGTTTTACCACGGGTATTTCTGCCCTATTTTGACCAAGGTTTGATGGGCAGGGCTCTGGAGAATTTTGAGAAGATTGTGGGATCGGTGCCTGTCTATTTACTGCAATGCCGACCCGACCAGGAAGCTGTTGAATTGGTTCATCAGTGTCTGTTTTAGAGAAAATTCCAGCAGTAAACTATTTTACCTTAATTGGCGAATTGCTGGACAAACAGCAAAAAGCTCGAATCACCGTGACTGGATCCAGCATGTTTCCCTTTTTGAGAAATCTAAATGATTGCGTGGAGCTTGGTGCGGAAAGCTATGAGCATTTACGGGTAAGGGATATTGTGTTGATTAAAAGATGTGATGGTCGATATATTTTACACCGAGTATTTAGAAAAGATTGCAATTGCTTTTACATCCTTGGAGATGCTCAAAGTTGTATTGAAGGCCCCCTTATGCCTGAGCAGTTGCTTGCAGTGGCGAGTGCCGTCTGGCGAGGGAAGAAGCGAATTAGTTGCGATAATCCCTGGTGGCGTTTCTTGTCCTATGCCTGGCTGGCTTTGCTACCTTTTCGGGGCTTTATTTTGGGGTTTTTAAGAAAGGCTAAGCAACTTGCAGGTTTTTAAGAGACTCTCTCCAGTATTACTTTGGTTGTATCAGGAGCTAAAACCTTTTTTACAGTATTTGGGGTTGATGCTGGTCTTTGGATTGATAGTGTCTGCTTCCAGCGTAGGGATAGCCTTGGTGCTGAAGAGTCTGATTGATTCTGCTGTGGCTGGCATAGGGCCCAAAGCTTTGCATTATGCGCTTCTCTTTTTTGGAATCATCGTCATCCAGTTGACTTTGAATGCTCTGAATAGTATTGTTTCCACCCGTACTCATGGGAGTTTGATCAATCAGATGCAGAAGAGAGTGTTTAAGGTGCTCACTCAATCGCGCTGGTCGGCTTTGAACCGCTATCATAGTGGCGATTTGATGACCCGCGCTACCAGCGATGTGCAGGTGGTGAGTGATGGAATTGTGCATATATTACCTGAAACCGTGGCTTTGGGCTTTCGCTTGGTTTTGGCTTTTGCAGTGCTCTGTTTTTTTGACCCTTTGCTGGCTGTTTTTGCCTTTTTGCTGGGTCCTTTGAGTTTGCTATTTAGCCGATATTTTGGACGAAAGATGCGAAAAATGCATTTGAAGATCCAGGAAGCGGAGAGCTTGTGTCGGGAAAGCTTGAACGAGTCGATGCAGAATATGTTGGTGTTAAAAACTTTTTCCCAGGAACAAGCTATGGAAGAGCGAATCGGGACGCTTCAAGAGGAGCGCCTTTCTTGGCAGACGAAGCGAGTGAAACTTTTTTCTGTTGCCAATTCGATTATTTCTTTTGGTTTTTGGTTGGGATATTTCCTGGCTTTTATCTGGGGCGCTTATGGTATTTATCGTGGAACTGGGAGCTTTGGAGTCATGACTGTTTTTTTACAATTGGTGGGGCAGGTGCAGGGACCCTTGGTTCAATTGGCTCATTTTTACCCTAAAATGATTGCGGCTTTGGCTTCGGCAGAGCGTATTATGGAGCTGGAAAATCTGGATAAAGAGTTATTTGGTGAGAGCAAGTCTCCCATGGAGACCTGCGGTATATACCTGGAACAGCTTAGCTTTTCCTATCCTCAGCGAGAGAAGATCTTTGAAGAGCAGTCTTTGAGGATAGCGGCAGGGGAGATGGTGGGCTTGATTGGCAGTAGCGGGATTGGTAAGACTACTTTTCTGCAGTTGGTTTTGTCTTTGCTGTATCCCAAGGGGGGGCATATTTATTTTGTCTCTTCGGAGGGAGCCAGGATCGAGGTTTCTGCCAGTACCCGTAGTTTGGTTTCTTATGTGCCTCAGGGCAATACTTTGTTTTCTGGCACGATTGCAGACAATTTGCGGATGGGTGACGCGAAGGCGAATGAAGCTGAAATGATGGAAGTTTGCAAACTGCTGGGTGCTTGGGAGTTTATTGCTCCTTTGCCTGAGGGTTTGAATACGCGTATTGGTGAAAAGGGGCTTGGTCTTTCTGAGGGGCAGGCCCAGCGTTTGGCTATTGCCCGGGCCTTTATTAAAAAGGCTCCTATCCTGGTCTTGGACGAAGCTACTTCTGCTTTGGATATGGAGCATGAAGCGATGATTTTTAAGGCGATATCGGGTCTCTCGCCCCGAAGGACTTGTTTGGTGGTGACGCATCGGATTTCTTCCCTGTCCGTCTGCGATCGCTTGCTGAAAATTGAAGAGGGAGAGATTCGAGAAGCTCAGGATTTACTTGAGCAGATTAAGGTCGTTTAAGAGGGCACTGCGTTGCTGTGAAAAGGAGCTGGCTTCCATCAATAGTTGATATTTCCGTTTTATAGGAATGCGATGGTAGGTGAGGGCCCATAAGAAGCGATGGATGAGTGCTATTGGATAGAGGATAGGGATTTTTTGAGCGTAGGAAAAGCGGTAGTCCAGGTTTTGAAGCCTTGGAAAGATGACCGATAAGATATAGTGAAGGCGAGTTTTGCCTTGGCTTTGCGTGGATTGTTTTTGCGCGCGTCTGAGTTGCTCTCCTGCCATTCGGCGAACCTCCCAACTTACTTGATAGGCTCCCAGATCAAAGATGTCTTGTAGGAGCTCATGGATTAATTCGGGCTTTGTGGGGCATTTGGCTTGGATGGCTGGGGGCAGGCTGAGATGGAAATATTGCTGGAGGAAGGCAAGGAAGCTCAAGAGGAAGGTCTCCAGCTTTGCTTCCTGGCTCATCTGAAGGACGAGATCCCACTGGAGCTGGTCTTGATGAGATTCGATAAAGAGTACTAAATCGCAAAGTTGTCGCAGGCTCAATTCGGATTTGACGTAATGTTTTGCGAGATGCAGAAAGAGAAAGACCAACTCTACATCGGGACTGAAACATAGGCTTTCCACTTGATTGATTTTGCACTTGCCTGGTTTTTTCCAGATCTCTTCTTCGAGTAGTTTGGAGCTGAAGGAAAAATCTGGATCAATGAGTGAGGTGTGGAGCTCGACGCGAGGATAGTTGGGATGGTCGAAACCACAATGGATGGGGCAGGGGTATTTTTCATCCCGGTAACCGAGTTGGGCAAGGAGTTTTTTGATTTTTTTCAGGTCTTCTTTTTTGATCATAAAATCTGCGTCGCCCATAAGGCGAAACTCGGGCTGGGGATAAAACTCACGAAGCACCAGGCCTTTCATGGCGATGAGAGGTATCTGGGCTTTCTGGAAGGCTTGGATGACCTGGCTTGCTCTATCGATATGCAGGTATTGAGCCAATCCTGAAATGGTGGCTTTTTGTTTCCATTCTTTCATTAGGTCGGGACTAGGCTGTTGAGGGGCGGAGAGCTGGCTGATCAGGGGATAGAGCAGGGCGGAAACCTGATGGCGGAGGGCTATTTGATATATTTGAGGCCAATCTGTGTTTTCTGGGATGGCCTGGAGAGGTTTTTGACCGCGTATGGCACGCGAGATCAACTCGAGCAGGAGAAGGCAAGGCTCTGGAATCAACTCCATGTCGCCTGAATTTCGGTTTGAGGCTGATTGGAATAGACGGAGCAGTGGCCTATGATGGGAGCTTTGCCAAAGGTGAATGCATGGGTGCGATGAAAGCCCTGTTTTTGCAGGAGGCCTTCGTGAGTGGGGAGATTATAGATGATCTGGATTTTCCTGGGCTTGGACTGGAGGCTGGCGAGTATGTTTTGGATTACTTGCGTGAGAATGGCTTCGGGGAAGGGATTGAAGAGGTAGAAGGCGTTGAAACGATCCAGGTCTTTAAAGTCTTTTGCGTCGGATAGATGTAGCTGGATATGATTTAATTTGAGTTTTTTCATATTTTTTTGGGCGATGGCAAAGAGCCGTGGGGAAATTTCGACTCCTGCGATATGGGCGAAGGGGTGCTTGGACATGAGATATAGAGCATAGCCCTTACCACAGCCAAAATCCAGGATGGAGCAGTTTTCAAGGGATAGACGTTGAAGAATTTGGTCGAGGTGTTTCTTATTGGAAGCTGAGTAGCCATTGGATAAGGAGGGGTTGAGCTGGAGCTCTTCGGTGGTTTCACCTTGAAGAAAATCGAGCCCCTGAAGCTTTTGGAAGCCTTTTTTGATTGAGCGGATAAGCATCTTGCCCTTGTCTGGGCGATTCCTGAAAGTCTGTATTTTCCGCAAAAGCAAGCTTTTATTCATTTTTTTCAGTATAGCTAAATTTTTTCCCCACATCAAGCAGAATTTACAAACTGCTGTCATCCGTTTAAATCACGCAGTGGGACGTAGTGTGTCATGAGTAAGAACAGGATACTTCAGAAGGGGGTGAGGAAGGTAAACGAAGTCAAGGACTTACGTAACTGTTTTCTGGATGAGAGCTTAGGTCTCTCGAAATCGACCTAGCAGGAGGAGATTTCAAACCACCTGGAGCTGCTCTGTTCAAAAGGCAGGGTAGTGAGCATCCATGGAAAAGGCTGCAAGAGCAGTCAGGTACGGAATAGCAAGATGAACACCAGTGAACCATTGATGAGGTCTCGAAAATGCTAAACGATGTCAAAATCAACGTGCTACGTCTACGTTGAGAAGAGAGGGGACAGTGACCTGTATCGACCCCTTGGCATCCGGGATACAGATGGCATGAGGCTATTCTAGGCCAGAAAACGGAACATGAGAGGCTCCACGCTGAGGAAGTAGGAAAACTTACAAGGGCAACACCCCAAGGAGGAAAGTACGAAAATCAACCCCTGACCGTGGAGTGTCGGAGGTTCTCATAGTAGCGAAGAAGCTTTTGAAAGAAAGCAGAGCCAAGGGGAACCATGGAAAAGCCTCATTACATTAATCAACCGAAAGGAAAGAAGAGATGAGTGACGCCGCATCAAACTATGAAGGAAAGACCATTGCCATCAGTAAAGCGCAAGTGGAAGAAGCCTATCAGCAGGTAAAACGCAATAAGGGAGCCCCAGGCTATGACCATCAAAGCCTGCTCCACTTTGAAGCACAAAAAGAGAAAGAACTCTACAAAATCTGGAATCGCTTGAGTTCAGGAAGCTATTTTCCTCCTCCCCTGCGTACCGTGATGATTCCCAAAGCCTCAGGAGCGAAACGACCTTTAGGGATACCTACGGTAGGGGATCGGGTCGCCCAAATGGTGATCAAAACAATGCTTGACCCCTCTCTGGAACCCCTTTTTCACCCCGATTCCTATGGCTATCGCCCAAAGAAATCCGCCCATCAAGCCTTAGCCATGACCCGAACCCGATGTTGGAAGCAGGATTGGGTCCTCGACCTGGATATTCGAGCCTTCTTTGAGCAAGTGAACCACCTCCTGTTAAACAAGATGTTACAGCACTATGTTTCCGAAGCTTGGATTCTTCGCTACCTTCAGCGTTGGATTCAAGCCCCCGTGGAACAGGCCCAGGGAGCCTTGGCTTGTCCCTTGCAAGGCCTTCCCCAGGGAGGAGTCATCAGTCCCTTGTTGGCGAACCTGTACCTGCATGTCACCTTGGATAGCTGGCTTCAAAAACACTATCCTCATGTGAAGTTTGCACGTTATGCCGATGATATGGTCTTACATCTGTCCAGCGAACATGAAGCCCAAGCCTTGCTACAAGCCATACGAATACGACTGGCTCAGGCCAAGCTGACCCTGAATGAAAGTAAAACCCATATCGTCTATTGCAAGGATAGCCAAAGAAAAGGAAACTACCCCACGATTCAATTTGATTTCCTGGGCTATACCTTTCGACCACGAGCAGCTAAAGACAAGCAAGGGAAAGGCTTCACGGGTTTTCTCCCTGCGCTTGCTCCTAAAGCCAGAAAAGCCATGAATCTCAAAATGAAGCAGTGGAAGAGCCGACAGAAAACTTCCCTGAGTCTGGAAGCAGTAGCCCAGTATTGGAATCCCATCTTGCGAGGATGGATTGCCTATTATGGGAAATTCTATCCTTCCGCCCTGCATTGGCTAAAAGAACGCATGGATGAGCTACTGGTACGATGGATGAGGGCTAAATACAAACGCTTCCGTTACCGACCCACTCGAGCCTTTCGATGGTTGAAACTCCTGCGACAGAGGCAGGCGAACCTGTTTGTTTATTGGGCATTGAAGTAATTCCTTCAAATAATTGATGTTTTCCATAAGAGCTGGATGAGTTGAGAGGCTCACGTCCAGTTCCGTGAGAGCCTGAGGGTGAAATTCCCTCGGGCTACTCGACGCATTTGCGACATTTTGCGTTGTCGTAAATGCTACGTTTGATAAGGAACAATCAGGGACGTACCCCATTTGTTGTAATGTGTTGCATGTGGACATCCCTGTGCGAGATTCGAGAATTACACATCTTGCTGGGATGAGGGCAAAATGATGGTTGCCCACCGGGCGGAGAGAAAAGTTTTTGTATTTGTTTACAAATCTAATTCAATTAGCTCAGTTGTTGTTTGCATAACCATAACATACAGTATTCTTGACTTTAGTTTTAATATATGTATTATCAGTTTAAGGAATAATGAAAAATGAAATATAGATATAAAGCATTGATTTTGCCTATATTATGAGCTTAGTTGCTCTATCTATTTCGTTGTTTTTTCAATGTATGTTCTATCTGATTCATGGTTACAATCAAAATCAAGAGATGGAGATGTGTCCAAAATGGGAAAAAGTTTAAAAAGATTTATTCATGTACTTCTGATAGTTATACTAACATTTAGAGTATTTATATCATACGAAGTGATGCCTGTTTCAATTGCTATTGAGAATCACGGTTGGGCTCTATCTGTAGGTTCTTCATATTCTGAAACTATGCCGTATCATGTTGTGTTAAACAACGGGGATATTGCTTTAGCAGGAACACACAATGATGGCACAAAAAACAGTATTATCTTTATGATCATTGATAAAAATGGAATCGAAAAACCTAATTCAAAAAAAGTTGTTTCTTTTTCGAATTCAGCTGTGGTTAGAAGTGTTAGCAAAAAACCAAATGGGAATATCATCGTTGCTGGGGATGTCGAAAAAACAATCAGCGACTATTTTGTGGTTGAATTGAATTCTTCTGGCAATGTAGTATCCAAAGTTGACGCTTTGGGTAATTGCATAAATCCTTTCTCCATCGGGGGATCAAATGCAGAACATCTTTATACAGCCATTGGGACTTCAGATAATGGCATGCTACTTGGTGGTTTTTCCTATACTTTTACAAGCATGGGGGAATATTATCTGGTTAAGCTTGATCAAAACAATAAGCTAGAATGGAGTAAATACTACTTTAACCATGCTGGATTTTATAACTCTTGGGTTTCTGGTCACCCTTACCATTCAATCATTGAAACTTCCGATGGGGGCTTTTTAGTCGGCGCTCATGTTTACCCAGGTATGAATTCTGATGATTATTATTTGCTTAAGTTGGACAATTTAGGAAACAAGCAATGGGGCAAGATGTATGGTTATAATGGTGCTGATTGGACTTCTTCGGTTGCTCAAGCTCAAGATGGTGGCTATATCATATCTGGTACCAGTACGAATCTAGGTTCTGGCAGTTGGGATGTTTTAACTTTAAAAACAGATTCAACAGGAAACATATCATGGGCAAATACCTATGGATCGGCATCTGTTGTTGACTGGAGCGTCAGAACTATTTCAACAGCAGATGGTGGTATAGCCACCTTATGGAATGATTTTGGGTATGTTAATCCTGCCTATCTAACAAAAATGGATCAAAATGGCCAAATTGAGTGGATTAACCGCCTGGGTAATACCTTTTCGAAAAAGATGGTTTGCCTGAGTCAGGGCGATTCTGAAGATTTAGTTGTCAGTGGTCACATAAATCTCAATAATGGTAATCAAGAAGATTTTTTGCTTATGTGTTTTGACAAGAATGGTCGAATTTATTCTGATGAGGATGCTAACTCTTTATCTGTCCATTTTTCGAGCAATTTTCCGATTCAAGTCATAGACCAAATTGGCAATGTTTTACACCAAAACTATAATCCAGTTCTCAATGAAGCGATTTTTCAACCTGAATGTATGGGTTACTCCCAGCTTGATACTAGCTTGATTAGTACTAGCATCATAACTCAAAACCCTGATATACCCGTGGATGATGATGACGATGATGATCCAGAGGAATATCCTATACTTTTGGTGCATGGGTTTCAATTTGCTCCGTATAATCCTCTCGATAAAATGGAATCTTTAGTAAAACAGTTTACTGGGCAACCTTCAATTAATGTTTTTAATACCGAAGCTATTCCAGTAAATATTGACAGCAATCATTATGTTTATCATGTTTTTGCTTTAAGCGAAAATTATCGATCTGTTTATGTTAGTGACTTTGGAAGTATTTTGTTTGATCCTTACAATCCAATACAAAGTCTGCGTTTACCAACGTTTGATGATATACGATTCTATGCTGGCAAGCTTAAGCAAGAAATTGACGTTATAAAGCAATCTGAAAATCAAGACAAATTGAACATTGTTGCTCATAGTATGGGAGGGTTAATAGCTCGTACATATATTGAAGAACGAGCTTTTGATTCGGAGTATGCAAAAAGAACATATCCTTTAGGATCACATCGATCATTTCTTCCCAGGTTTGAAAACGATATTCACCGTCTCATCATGATAGGAACTCCCAACCATGGCACTCAAGCCGCAAAAGTCTGGACAAACGGAGCAAAAGTAGCCCAAATTGCATTATCAGCCTATTCGGGTACTGCTATCGTTACTTTAGTTGAACAAATGGCATCGGAAAAAGTGAAGAGTAAGCTATTTGAGCTACTTAATAGTCATCTACCATTTAATATTTTTGGCTTTAACCCTTTGGATCACATCCTCCAAAACTTAACCTGCATTGGCCAGATGGATACTGCTTCCAGTTTTATAAAAATACTGAATTATGAAAGGGATATAAGTTGGGATGTAAACCGCGATGATATACTCAATAATGGAGTGTATTATCATTTAATCGGAGGAGTTATTCCTCATTATCTTCTTACCTTCGCAACCCAGGCATCTATCGATCGGCACTATATTGATTTATCTGAAAAGCTAATATCTGATGAAAATAGAGCATACCTTTTTGGAGAGAGTGATGGTTTGGTGCCAGTCAATAGTGTTCGAGTTTATGATGAACAACGAGTAAGCTGGCAATATGGAAATCTTAACCATATGTATATTCATGCTGATCATTCTCAAATACTGAGGAATCCACAATCATTTGAAATGCTACAAAAATTGCTTGAATCGCCAGAAGAAAAAATACAAAGCAAAGAATACTGGAAATCTTATGGAAAAGGATATTCAGCAGGTCTTTTTTATCGAATACTAGGAGCTACGATGTTTAGTCCAGCAGTGTTATCGATTAAGGCTAATAATCAAATTGTTGGGTTTGATTTTAACAATACTACTGAAAGTGCGTTCGTTAATCATCTTGATGGTTCGATTCAATGGTTCGACCCACCGAGTAATATCGTTTCTTATCGAGTTGAAGGATATGAAGAGGGAACCTACGGAGTGCGATTCACTTCCCTTGATTTTAATGATGATAAGAATGAAGCCTTTGTATTTGAAAACCATGGACTCCCTACCAATATCGGTCAAGTTGATCAGATAGAAATCGATTGGGAAACACATGAGGCTAAAATGTCCATAGACTATGATGGAGATGGAGAATTTGATGATTATGTGACTGCTCCAAGTGCTCCGAAACCTTTGATAGGCACCTTAAATCACAATAGGGTAAATCTTCAATGGTCTGGATCGGAGCCTGGAACACGCAAAATCAAGGGCTACAGGATTTACCGAGCATCTGTTAAGAACGAGCAGTTTAAAGCTATAGGCTTCGTTAATGCTTCCAAGAATGATGAAATTACTTCCTATTCGAACAACAATAGTTCATACCAATTCACAGATGGTACCGGAACAATTGGAGAAAGTTATCTTTATTTTATTAATGCAGAAGCTGAAGGGGGATTAAACTCAGTTTCTTCCAATATTTACCAAGCAGGTCCCCTAACCCTGCCCCCAGCTCCTCATCTTCGCATCTCTGCAGAACTCAACAAACCTACCTTCAGCAAAGATGAAACAGCGATGGTGATGGTGACGGTGGTGAACCAGGGCGAATCGGTAGCTACTAATACTCACGTGAAAATGACTCTTCCGCAGGAGCTTAGCTTTTTACGGTCTACCCGTTATCGCTCGGTGGTGCAAACTCCTGCTCTTATTGAATTTGAATTGGGGGCTATTGCTCCCAACAGCGTTCAGACCTTCCAGGTGGATGTTAAGGTGCTGGTAGCTGTTTCCCAGCTTCGATCCATTCCTATTCATTTTGATGTGAATTGCACCGAAAAATCTTTTGATTTTGCCCATGTTCTGCTTCAGCTTGTTCCTCAACGCTCAGGCAGACCTGATATTTATCTGGGGCTGTATTATCGTAACGCCCATTGGGATCCGCAGACTTCATCCGTATTTATCCCGCAGGATACTCCTTTAGAAATAGACCTTATCTTGACTGGGGCTCAAGCTCCTTATGAATTGAGTATTGATTGGGGTGATGGTGAGGTGGTGTTGTTGACTCAGCAAACAGATTTGCGTCAAACCCTGCGACATCAATTCAAAAGCAAAGGCAAGAAGACTATCACGGTCAAAGTGACCGACCAACTTCAGCGAAGCAAAACCGCCACCTTGCACATGGAAGTAAGGTAGCTAAGTTGTAGTATCCGTTTAAATCACCCATAGGGACCTTGCACTTACGATATTTTGCGTTGTCGCAAATGCTACGTCCCATGATGATCAACGTAATATAACTTGCAATGTAACGTGAAGGATGTTATATTATCAAAAAATAAAGTTATATTAGGAGAACTTGTTTTGTGATTACTGCAATTGAGCGATATATTAAGGATAATCTGGATGTGGACGCTAAGGTGGAACCTTGTCCTGATATCTCGATTTTCCCCTTGTTTTTAAGAAATTCCTTCCGATTTTATACAATGACTTTGCTGGATGTTTCCTGTATCTTGCTTGATCCTATTCAGGAGCTACCTCCTGTTTCTGAGCTCCAAAAACAGGTAAGTATGGTTAAAACTGTCGTGGGAAGAGAGGTAGTAGTTCTTTTAAAAGGCATTACGCCTTACAAGAGAAGAAGCCTGATTGGCAAGCGAATACCTTTTATTGTTGAGGGAAACCAGATTTTCCTTCCTTTTTTGGGGATGCATTTGTCGAAAGCTTACATTGAAAACAAAGCTAAACCAAAGAGCTTTACTCTAAGCGCTCAACTCACATTTCTTTATTTTTTGTATGGCAAAATTGAGGAAACCAACGCTACTCAATTGGCACTTTTGCTGAAAATGACGCTTATGTCGTCCTCAAGAGCTTTAAATGAGCTATATGATGCTGATTTGTTGAGCTATGAGGTAGGGGGAAAAACCGGGAAAAGCAAGGTGTACCGTAAAATTCAAGACCCCTTGTTTTTTGAAAGAGGAAAGGAATTTTTACAAACTCCAGTGCAAAAAGTAGTTTTTGTGAGAAAGGTTCCACCGAATGCTCTGGGATCTGGTTTGGAAGCTTTGGCTCAGTTGAGCAGGCTGAATCCCCCAAGGCAGAGGGTGTTGGCTGTGGGTAATAATTATTTGAGTCCATTACTTAAAAATGTCCACTATTTTGCAGAGAATGTTTTTGATGAAATGGGTATTATGCTGGAGATATGGAAATATCCCCCCGAGTTGTTTTCTTGCAGGGAACAGGTAGATTTGGCATCGTTGTATGCTTGTTTGAAGGACCAGAAGGATGAGCGGATCGAGCAGGCTCTCGAGGAAGCTCTAAGGGGTGAATCATGGTACACGGGCTAGGGAAGTTTAAGGAGTATTTTAACGAGTTGACTGAGAAGTATGTTTTCATTGGTGGAACTGCTTGTGATCTCTTGATGAATGATTTAGGTCTTCCTTTCAGGGCCACTAAGGACTTGGATATAGTTTTAATGATAGATGACCTGGATGTTTCTTTTGGTAGAAGATTCTGGGATTTCATTGAAGACGGTGGATACGATTATCGATCGAAAAGTAATGATAGGGCTAACTTTTATCGTTTTCAAAAACCCAAAGACCCCGCATATCCTTCTATGATTGAGTTGTTTTGCAGAAAATCTGAAGTTTTTGAAATCAAGGTTGAGTCCAGGTTAACTCCAATACATATTGATGATAGTATTTCCAGTCTATCAGCTATATTGCTTGACAGCAATTATTATGAAGAGTTGTTAAAAGGAAAACGGATAGTCGATGGCTTCTCTGTTGTTGATATTGAAACTTTAATATTGTTTAAAGCAAAAGCTTGGCTGGATCTCACTTTGAGAAGTAAGGTTGATGGAGACATTGACTCAAAGGATATCAAAAAACACAAAAATGATGTTTTCAGGCTTCTAATGGGTGCAGATCCTTCGAAAAGGCTGAAGTTAAATGAGAAAACCCTTTTAGATGTGAATGCTTTTATAGATCAAGTCAAACTCGATCCACCAGATTTGAATAATATGGGTTTTAAGAATGTTAGCCTCATTGAATTGACCGATCTTTTATGGAAGATAACTCATTGAAATGATATATACAAACGTATAAAACACTCAGAGGGACGTAGCACTTGCAACATTTTGCGTTGTCGCAAATGAGGTACGTCCCCTTGGCACGCTTGAATTTATTCTCTGAGAAAATCTATCAGGTGAACTACCTTTATTCCAGCGTAGTCGTGGTAGGGGGTTTGATCGAGGGTAAGGATGGTTTTTGCATAGTTGTCGCTTATTTCCTGCAAGGGCTTGAGCTCCCGCAATCTGGTGTTTTGATCCAGGATGGAGGCAGACACTTGAAAGTAATGAATATCGCTTGCTTTTCGTGCAACAAAATCCACTTCCAGCGAAGCAATTTTCCCAATGCTTACCTCATAGCCTCTTCGTAGTAGCTCCAGATAAACAATGTTTTCAAGGATGTGTCCTATATCCACATTTCGCAGTCCACAAAGTTGATTGCGGATCCCGATATCCACCATATAGTACTTTTCCAGGGTTTTAAGGAACATTTTGCCTTTGAGATCATAACGTGGGGCTTTGTAGATGATGAAAGCTTTTTCAAGCATTCGGAGGTAGTTGTCGATGGTGTCGGGGGTGGTTTTTCTTCCGTGGCTGACCAGGTAGTCGCTGATTTTTTTGGTGGAAACGATACTGCCAATGTTGGAGGCGATGAATTTTACCAGGTTTTCGAGAAGGGCTGAATCTCTGATTTCATTGCGATTTATGACATCTTTGATGAGTACGGTGTGAAAGATACCATCCAGAAAGGGTCCGATGGTTTCGGGATGCTCTAAAAGTTCGACTACGGTGGGGAATGAACCGTATTGCATGTATTGTTGAAAGCTTTGCGGTATTGCTTGCATGGATCTGGGCTGGGTGAAGGCGGGACGGGTGAAGTCGAGATGTTCTTTGAATGAGAGGGGAAGCATCTTGATTTCCACATATCTGCCTGACAACAAGGTGGCTAACTCGGAGGATAACAGATAAGCATTGGAGCCTGTGATATAGATGTCGACCTGAGCGTCTGCCAATAGGGAATTGATGACTTTTTCCCAGGAGGGTACCATTTGGATTTCGTCCAACAATAGGTAATAAGTCTTGGTGCTTTGGGTGAGTTGGCTTTGAAGGTAGGCATGAAGGGCTTGAGGAGTGGTAATGTGATCGAAGGCAAAGGACTCAAAATTCATGAAGATGATGCGATTGGCGGGAACTTTTTCATGTTTCACCTCCATGTTTCGATTATATTCTAAAAACTTTTAGAATGAAATAAGTATTTCGAGTATAAACCTGAGATAGGGGGACGGAGGGAGGCTCACAACAACCGGGGACGTACCCTTTTTGTTAGAATATGTCGCAAAGTCTACGTCCCCGTGCGACGTTATTTGGGGAAGGGGCTTTTGTTTTTAACCATTTAATGTACAATAAATATCCAAAATGCAAAGTTGATTGCATTATTGGTATCAATAATGCGAAAGTTGGTAGCATATGGATAGATTATTAATGCAAGACCTTTTAAAATGGAAAAATAAAGCTCATCGGAAACCCTTGCTTTTAAAAGGACCTCGACAGTGTGGAAAAACTCACTTGTTGCGTGCATTTGCTGAAGCTTATTTTTCTGATGCTGCTTATTTCAATTTTGAGCATCAGCGACCTCTTGTAGAGCGCTTCGAAGAGGATCTTGATGTAGAGAGACTAATTACTGAGCTTGGTATTTTTAGAAAAAAACCCATTACCAAAGAAACGCTGATTATTCTGGACGAGATCCAGTTTTGTCCAAGGGCTCTGACTTCGTTAAAGTATTTTGCAGAATATCTTCCCGACCAGCCTATTGCCTGTGCTGGATCTTTGTTGGGTATTTTTTTAGCTCAGGAAGGCTTTTCTTTTCCCGTAGGCAAGGTGGAATTTTTATCTCTTTACCCTTTGAGTTTTAAGGAGTTTTTATTGGCTCATCAGGAGAAAGATTTACTGGAGTATCTGGAAAAGCTCTCACCCCACGAAAAGGTTTCCAGCTTATTTGAAGCACGTTTGAAAAATTACGTTAAAACTTATCATATTACTGGTGGAATGCCCGAAGCAGTGGATCATTGGCTTCAACATCAGGATCTGGAAGGCTTGGAGCTTATACTACAGCACATCCTTGATAGCTATGAGTTTGATTTTAGCAAACATGCCCGATTACATGACTTTCCCAAAATATCCCTGTTGTGGAAGTCGATTCCTGAGCAGTTGGCGAGGGAGAATAAGAAGTTTATCTATGGGGATGTGAAAAAAGGATTTCGCGCAAAAGATTTGGAGAGTTCTCTTCAGTGGTTGATCGATGCTGGCTTGGCTTACAAGGTGATTAAGATAGCAAAACCTGGCATTCCTCTTTCAGCTTATGGAGATAGCACTTACTTCAAGCTATACCTGCTCGATGTGGGCTTATTGCGTATTATGAGTGGTTTGCCAGCTAGCGCAATACTCGAGGAAAATCCTAAGAATTTTACTGAGTTTAAGGGCGCGTTGGCTGAAAATTTTGTTTTAAATGAAATGATAGCCTCTTTTGGGATCAAGGCCTATTATTGGAAGTCGCAAAATAATGCTGAAGTTGATTTTGTGGTGCAATTCGAGGACCAGATTGTTCCTGTTGAGGTAAAATCTGATCAGAACGCAAAAGCCAGAAGCCTTGGTGAGTATCGAAAGAAGTTCCAAACCCCTGTGGCGATGATTATTTCAAGGGAAAATGTACATGGCGCTGAGGTTAAGCATGTTCCCTGGTATCTGACATGGAAGTTGAAGGATTACCTTTGCAGGTGATATACAAACGTCTAAATCGCGCAGAGGGACGCGTACTTTGCGACATTGGAGGATGGAGTGTAACAACTGGGGACGTACCCTTTTTGTTAGATGATTTCCCTTGAAAAAGGAAAGATATATGAGAGAGTTGCATCCTTCCATTGATTTATCGGAGTGTTATTTTTTCTTTGATGAAATACAGCAAGCCACAAGCGCAGATCAGGCAAAAATACGAGCCTTGTTTCAAAAGTTTATTTATCATGGAGGTTTTCCTGAAATCGTTCAACAGGAGGAAGCCCTTCGAGTTAATTTCTTCGAGTGCGGGTGACAAAAGGTGTAAACGATATCATCTGGACCAGGGAACTATTCTATGCATGGATCATGAGGAAGAGTTTGCTGTGGAGGGGATAGCTATCCAGGTGCTTCCTGCCTGGCGCTATGTATTGAATCTGTAGGCAAATTTCCTTACAAGAAGGAAGAATGTATAGTATAGTTTCCTTTACTAAGGGAAACTATATGGAATCGGGAGGGGGATGGCAAGTTATCAGTGTCGCAGAATATCCGATCCCTATTTGTATATCATGGAATACTTGACAATAATGCTGAATACCCATAGAATTACTATGGGTAATGAGATTTGTATTCAAGGATGTAATGATGAAACATGATGAGTTTTTCAGGAAGAATCCAGTCTTTACTGGAGAAGATCTGGCAAAACACCTAACGTTACAAGGGAAATCTGACGGGCGGACGCAAGAAGCTCTCTTGGCATACCACCAGAAAGCTGGACGAATCGTACGGATAAGACGTGGATTGTACGCTGTCATACCGAAGGGTGCTAGCAAGGATTTATTTTTGGTTGATCCATTCCTTGTTGCATCCAAGTTATCGCCTGATTCTGTGTTGACGCATCATACAGCACTGGAGTTTCATGGAAAGGCTTACTCTTTATTTTCTCACATAATCTACTCAGCGTCTCGTCCATTGGGTTCCATAAGTTTCCAGTCTCATGTTTTTCGAGGAACGAAATTTCCCCATGCTCTTGAGAGTCAGGGTAAAGCGCATACTGGTGTTTTGATTGCAGAACATGCAGGCATCAATTTAAGAGTTTCAAGCTTGGAAAGGGCTTTGGTGGACACTCTGGATCGTCCGGATCTGTCAGGAAGTTGGGAAGAAATCTGGCGCTCCTTGGAGTCTGTTGAATTTTTCAATCTTGACAAGGTGATAGAGTATACACTCCTGCTTAAAAACGCTACTACTGGCGCAAAGGTAGGTTTTTTCCTGGAACAGCATCGGGCTCAATTAATGGTTGAAGATCGGCATCTCAAAATGCTCCATGATATAAGACCTCGGCAAGCCCATTACCTGGATAGATCCAGGAGAAAAAGAGGCAGACTTGTAACGAAATGGAATCTGGTGGTACCAGTGGAAGTGCTTGAACGAACCTGGGGGGAAGTAGTATGAGAATTTCTCTTGAGAAGCTTGCGTTAGAAGCAGAGGCGACGGGCTTCAGGCCAGATTTTCTGGAAAAGGTAGCTCGTTTGTTGGGATTCGAAAAGGCATTTTTGGATTTACTGCTAGATCAGGGAGAAATTGACCCTACTCTTTTAACAAATGACCCCTTTCTTCAACAACGCATTTTATTGCAACCGCTTCTCAAATGGAAGGCCATTAATGTTCGACACCACAAGCTATGAAGAAGAATGAATAATGTGAAAGTTGGTAGTATTCTTTTCTAACTATTTTGAACGTTGACATACAAAAAAGTCGAACTAAACCATATAGATCAAGCAAGAACGGTTCTCAATTGGTGTAAAATGTCGCAAAGTCTACGTCCCCGTGCGACAAAACTCGTGGCTCAACTCGTATTCAGATGGGTAATTATCTGACCCAGGAAGAGTTTGATATTTTTAAGAAAAAAGTATTGAGTTTTAGGTGCAACTAACCCTTCTGAATACACGATATGGACCAAAATCAGTTTCAATCGTATAGTTCAAAAATAGTAAAGATAGAGGAATCCTTTTCTCGTGCTGAAGAAATTCAAAAGTTATCTGGAGTTTATGGGGCTCCTGTCTTTATTCCAGTTATCAATGAGCTAAGGTATTGTGGAAAGCATTTACTGACGGCTTTGAAGAGCCAGATACTTTAAAAAGTATCTGTTCTGAGTAAAAAAACGTATTATTTACCCATAAGGTGACCCATATGGGTAAAAACTAGATAAATTTACACATATGCTGGAGCAATGAGAACAGTGCTCATTTGTTGTCGCAATGTCGCAAAGTCTACGTCCCCGTGCGACAATTTTTTCTGTAGTGAGCTTTGTTTTATTTTTGCTATAACATGATATACTTAAACATGATTAAGTAAAATAAACTTGTTCGTTTGCTTTTCGGGGAGAGTGAAAAATGTTTATCGGTCGAGAGAAAGAGCTCGATAAGCTGGAGCATCTGTACGCGAGGGACCAGTTTGAGTGTGTGATTGTTTACGGGCGAAGGCGGGTAGGCAAGACCACTTTGATCAATCAATTCTGCCAGGGCAAGCCCTTTATTTATTTTACGGGCATTGAGTCTTCTTCCAAAATAAATCTGGAGATTTTTAGTCAAAGTCTTTTATCGTTTAGTATGCCAGAAATGAGCACTAAACCTGTCTTTGAAAATTTCGCCAGTGCCCTGGATTATTTGGCTGAGTTGGCACTTACTCAGAGAGTGGTTTTAGTCATCGATGAATACCCCTTTCTTGCTTCTTCTGAAAACGCTATTTCTTCTATTTTACAGGCCTGTATTGATCAAAAGCTGAAGCAGGGCCGACTATTTCTTATTTTGTGTGGCTCTTCCATGAGCTTCATGGAGCAGCAAGTCCTTGGCTATCAAAGCCCTTTGTATGGGCGTAGAACTGCACAATTCAAGCTACAGCATTTTGATTATCTCGACTCCTCTCGCTTTTATCCACATTTTTCGCTAGGGGATCAAGCGCTTCTTTATGGCATTACGGGTGGGATTCCCCAATATCTTGACCAGTTTGATCCTGGAAAAAGCATTAAAGAGAATGTGATTGAAAAACTTCTAGACGATACCGCGTATTTGTTTGAGGAGCCAGGCAACTTGTTGAAGCAGGAGTTGAGAGAACCGCAAGTTTATAATGCTATCATCACAGCTATTGCCAGAGGCAGTTCCAGGTTGAATGATATTGCTTTGAAGGCGGGGATTATGACCAGCACCTGCTCTATTTATCTGCAGTCGCTGATTTCATTGGGGATAGTGCGAAAAGAGCACCCCGCGGGAGATGAGAAATCACGGAAGAGTATTTACCTGCTAGAGGATCATTTGTTTTATTTTTGGTATCGCTTTATTTCCAACCATATTTCGAACATTGTCACTGGTAAGGGAAGCATGCTTTATGACTTGCTTATTGAGCCCAATTTGAATGATTATATGGGATGCATTTTTGAAAAAATCTGCCAGGAGTATTTGCTAAGGTGGAACGGAACAGAAAGTCTGCCTTTTTTCTTTACTTCGATAGGTCGTTGGTGGGGGACTAATCCTGAGAAAAAAGGTCAAGTGGAAATTGATTTGGTGGCTAGATCGAGCAAGGAAGATAAAATCCTTCTTGCTGAGTGTAAATATAGGAATGAGCCTATGGGTATTGCTGTGTTGAAGGAGCTTGTGGACAAGAGCCATTTTTTGCACCATGGGTTGAAGGAGACTTATTTCTTTTTGTTTTCCAAGTCCGGGTTTAGCCAGGAATTAATAGAACAATCCAGGAAAGATCCTTTCCTGCGATTAGTGGATTTGGCTATGATTTATACAAACGTCTAAATCGCGCAGTGGGACGCGTACCTTGCGACATTGGAGGATGGAGTGTAACAACTGGGGACGTACCCTTTTTGTTAGATGATTTCCCTTGAAAAAGGAAAGATGTATGATAAAATATCCTTATGATAAGGAAAGAAACTTTAAAAACTATTATTGCTGATAGTCAGTCTCGTGCTTTTCCAGTGACATGGAAAAGGTCTTTGGATATACCTACTTCGGTGGATAAAATTATTTCCCTTACTGGTGCGAGGCGCAGTGGCAAGACTTATTTGCTATATCATCAAATGGATAAGCTGCTCCGTCAGGGTATCCCCAGAGAACGCATCGTATATATCAATTTTGAAGATGAAAGAATCCCTTTTTCCGCTGATGAACTGGATCTTATCCTTCAATCCTATAGAGAATTGCATCCTTCCGTTGATTTATCGGAGTGCTATTTTTTCTTTGATGAAATACAGGAAGCGCCTTTATGGGAGAAGTTTGTCGCCAGAATATATGAGTCGATCAGTAAGCATATTTATCTTACGGGGTCCAATTCCACCTTGTTGTCCCGGGAGATTGCCACTTCTTTGCGAGGTAGAACGCTGAACTATGAAGTGTATCCTTTATCGTTTCGGGAGCTGTTGAGCATTTTTTATCCCTCTCTAAAGCAAGCCAAAAGCGCAGATCAGGCAAAAATACGAGCCTTGTTTCAAAAGTTTATTTATCATGGAGGTTTTCCTGAAATCGTTCAACAGGAGGAAGCCCTTCGAGTTAAAATCCTTCAAGAGTATTTCAATGTGATGATGCTCAGGGATTTGATAGAACGATACCAGATATCCCAAACCGCTGCTTTGAAGTATTTCTGCAAGAGGCTTATTTCTTCGAGTGCGGGTGATTTTAGTGTTTATAAAGTTTACCTTGAGCTGAAATCTCAGGGGTATAAGGTGAGTAAGGATACACTTTATGAGTTTCAGGTATACGCTGAAGCCATCTACCTCAACCGTCTGCTTGATAAATTTGATGAGTCCTTTGTTAAGGCTGAACTTTCTCGAAAGAAAACTTATGTGATCGATCAAGGTCTGGGGACTGCCATGGATTTCAAGTTTGCTCAAGACCGGGGAAGGCTTTTGGAAAACACAGTAGGGCTGGAATTGATAAAGTACGGAAAATATTTGGCTTACGCTATTCAAGATTCGGCTGAGTGTGATTTTGTGGTGAAAGATAAAAACCAGATCATGGAAGCTATTCAGGTGGCAGTCCATTTGGACGACCAGCGAACACGAAATCGTGAAGTCAAAGGCTTGGTAAACACGTGTAAACGATATCATCTGGACCGGGGAACTATTCTATGCATGGATCATGAGGAAGAGTTTGCTGTGGAGGGGATAGCTATCCAGGTGCTTCCTGCCTGGCGCTATGTATTGAATCTGTAGGCAAATTTCTTTGTAAGAAGGAAGAAGAATTGGGAATATTTCCTTTTAAAACGGAAATATTACAACAAAAAAGAACCGTCCCCGATTGTTAACACATCCTGGTGCGACATGATTTAGGAGTTTGACGCTATTTGAATCGGGTCTTATAATGGTTTCACTTATGACTTTTGATGAGTAAGGGGGGCTGGATATGGACAAGAACAAGCGACCTGTTGGAAGACAAAAACGTGTAGGTACTGGAGTGGGAGAGGTACAGCGACGCGGAGAAGGTCTGAGCGGTAAAACGGGTGGTCCGGTCGGTATGCCCGAGGGCTATACGGAACGAATGGAAAAACAGCCCTATCAGCCAGGCCAATCCTCGAGCTCTGGGCAAAATATGTTTGGAGGGTCTTCTGGCGGTGGAATAGGCTCAACAAACCCGGGATGTGCAAAGTACGTGGTTTACCTTGTGATCGCTCTCGTGGTGATTTATTTTGTGCAAAGTTGTTACAACAATAGCAAGAAAGATCCCGCGAATCCCAACACGCCACCCAGCCAGTCCGATCAGCTCAACAATTCCACCTTTGATACCGGGGCTTATGCGGTGAATACGAATGTTTCCAGATCGGCTCGAGAGAAGTTTACCACGCTAAAAGGAAACGGCATGGATACTGCCACCCTCATGGTGTATCTCTGCGGTTCTGACCTGGAAGCCCAGGGGGGAGCAGCCACCAGCGATCTTCAGGAAATGATGTATGCTGAGATCAACGATAATACGAATATTATTGTAGAAACGGGCGGAAGCCTGAAATGGCAGAATAAGGTGATTAATGCGGGTACCAACCAGCGTTACAAGTTGTCTAACAAAGGTTTGGAGCCTCTTGAACAGAATCTGGGCAAACGATCCATGGTAGATCCCGCGACGCTCTCGGATTTTATCAAGTATAGTATGCGAAACTATCCTGCCGACCGATATATATTGATTATGTGGGATCATGGCGGAGGCTCTCTGACGGGCTTTGGCTATGATCAACACTATCCAAACGATAGTATGACCCTCGATGAATTGAGGACTGCCTTGAGAAACGGGGGATGCAAGTTTGATTTCATAGGGCTTGACGCCTGCTTGATGGCCACTTATGAAACTGCAGTTACATTGGAGCCTTATGCGGACTATATGATTGCTTCAGAGGAAGTGGAGCCAAGTTTGGGTTGGCATTATAATGGCTGGATCACGGCTCTGTCGCAGAATCCTTCGATTACCACTCCTGAGTTGGGCAAAATCCTGATTGACGACTATATCAAAGAAGTCAAAGCTCAGATGCCCCAGGCTCAAGCTACTTTGTCGCTGGTGGACCTGGCGGAATTTCATGGCACGGTACCCGCTGTTTTTTCCCGTTTTGCTGCTTCCACCAAAGGGCTGATTGACGCTAACGAGTATAAGGCGGTGGCGGACGCAAGAGAGGATGCTAAAGAGTTTGCAGCCTCGGATTCATTAAACCAAATCGACCTGATCAGTTTTGCTGAGAAAATTAGCACCAAAGAAGCGACCACCCTGGTACGAACTTTGAAAGAGTGCATTAAATACAATCGTGCTTCTCAAAATATATCCGACGCCAATGGGCTCTCTATCTTCTTTCCCTACCACAAGATGTCTATTAAAGCGCCTATCCTGGAGATTTATGAAGATATTGGCATGGATCAAAACTACAGCGCTTGTGTGCGAAGTTTTGCGAGTGTTCTTGCAGGAGGCCAGGCGGTTTCCAGCGGAAGCAATAATCTCTTGAACTCTTTGCTGGGGATGTTTACCAGTGGCAATCTCGGAGCTGGCTCTGGGTCAGGGGGTTCTCCCGGGGGGCAGATCATCGGTCAGTTGTTGAATACTTTTTTGGCCAACAATAATCTCGGGAATCTTGGTGGTTTGCTGGGAGGCTCTTCCAATTGGCTTGATAGGGAAGAAGTGGAAGATTCGCTGAATTATTATACGGAAAATGCCTTTGATGCTTCTGTTTTGAAAATCACCGATAAGGATGGACAGCGGGTGCTGGCTTTGCCCGAAAAGCAATGGGACTTGATCCATCATATGGAGATGAATGTGTTTATCGATGACGGGCAGGGTTTTATCGATCTGGGTCTGGACAATGTCTATGAGTACAATGATGATGGTGATCTGATCATGGAATATGACGGTACCTGGCTGGCGCTGAATGATCGGATTGTCAGCTATTACCTGATTAGCGACGACCGACGTGGCGATACTTATCTGACAAAGGGGCGCGTTCCTGCCATGCTCAACAATCAATTGGTGGATCTTATCATTATTTTTGACAATGCCAATCCCTATGGCAAGCTCATTGGAGCTCAGAAGAAGTATGATACTGACCGCGAAACTTATACCATCGCCAAGGGTTTGCTGACGGTGAAAGCGGGGGACAAGATCGACTTCCTTGCCGACTACTATACTTATGACGGAAAATACACGGATACCTTTTATTTGGGAAAACAGTATACTGCGACGGGGGATTGGAGAATTGAGAACATTTCGGTGGGAAACAGGGACTATCTGATGACCTACCGTATCACAGATATCTACAACAACCGCTACTGGACGCCCTCAGTATCGAATTGATTTTTTAGCGATTCGGGGGAGTTGCTGCCCAGGGTGGAATGTCGGATGTCGCACGGGTGTACCCCATTTGTTGCAAAATGTCGCAAAGTCTACGTCCTTGCGACTCAACCTGCTTAATAATCGCAGGAATGGCTATCGGAGGTGGATAGAATCCATTTCCTTTCCTTCGCCTCATAGATGACATGTGCGTTAAAGCCAACTACGAAAAAGATTGGATAAATCATGATTCTCCCATTGGAGACGAACAATAACAGATAATCGTAGGACTCTTCATCAATAATTATTTGCCCCGTTTCAAGGAAAACCTCCATGTTTACAGGGCCGTAATAGCTTTCATATTGTATTTTGGCGCTACGATGGATGTCGTCGTAAGTGACTATGCCTCCAAAGGACTCAGAAATAAAGCGAAGGGGGAGCATGGATCTGCCTGCAACGATGGTACCTGGGGCATCAGCGATCCTGGGTTCTCCATTTACGTAAGCGGTGGTCTGATGGTACCACATTTCGATGGTAATCTCACGTGAAGGTTTTACCTCGGTTCTGAGAATTTTTAGGGTTTTACTGTAGCTGAATCCCTGAGGATTTTTAGCGCTGAGAACGATATGATTAGCCCCTAAGAATAATGGCACTGTATGTTCAAAGCTCCCTTGGGGGCTGATAGTGGTCACGCTACTTCCATTGATGGAAAGGCTGGCAGGATCAAAATTGCCTGAAATCTTTCCCTTGACGAGGATCTTATCATCGGTGGTTTCAAAGAAGGCACTGGGTTGCTGAAGGTTTATTTGTAGTCCCGGAGATTCTTCAGTGGCGATGAGTGAGAGTGTTACTGGGATATGATAGGTACCCGCATTGGAATATAGCTGAATCATGCTATGATACTCGCCTGGAGCAAAGTTGGTGCTTTCAAACTTAAGCTCGATTTCTTCTTCGTTGGATTCGATGAATTCTTTGGAAAAGCTAAGCCACGGTGATGAGCTATCGAGCGTGCCTCGCAGGGTTCCGTTCCCGATGTTTTCTATTTTCAAGAGTGGAGAGCTGGAGTTTATACTTTCTGGAATTCTGACCAGGGGGATGCTAAGCTTGGTAATATAGCCATCCCACCGCTTGCTATATTGTTGAAGTCCTGGAACACTTTTTCCAGCTGGAAAGCCACATTTGACGGAAGAGCGAGTATAGCCCTGCAAATAGACGTAGCCTTGATCATCTTGGACCATGGCATAAAGGTAATCATCACCGTATCCCCCAAAATAGCTCGAGTAATGGATCTCAGTTCCCTCTTTGCTCAGTTTTAACAAAAATACATCTCGATCTCTTTTATATGTTTTATAAAAACCAGGGTTGGAGGGAGTCATAGGAAAATGGTCCTCAGGACTGCTAAACGTATGACCAACAATTAGCAGGTTTTCTTCCTGGTCGAGAGCGATAGCATTAACAAAATCATCTTTACTGCCTCCAATATAAGTCGAGAAGAGGAGTTTGTTGCTATCAAGGTCCAACTTGACCACAAATCCATCATATGTTTTGTTGTCTCCTCTAAACTTTTGCTCGAGACCTGGTACGCCTTGACCGATAGGAAAGCCAAGGTTGGGAGAGCTTTGGGTTCGACCTGCAAGATATACATGGCCTGAGACGCTCAAAGCCAGGGCAGTGGCAAGGTCATCTTTTTTGCCACCAATATAGCTGGAATATAGCACTTCGGATCCTGAGGGATTTACTTTAATGAAAAAGGCATCCGAGAGAGGATCGTTGGCTTGACGATGGGTAAATACTCCAGGGATGGATCCCCCTATTGGGAAACCCTCACCGGGACTACTGCGAGTGGTTCCAGCAAGATAGGCATTATCGTTGGAATCTATGGCCAGATCTACAGCTTCGTCTGCTTTTTCACCACCCAAAGCAATTGAATAGGTGAAATCGGTACCTTCTGCATTTAGACGGACAAGAAAAGCATCCGTACTGCCTTTGTGCTTGTTAAAAGGGGAAGTAGTCCAGGGGAAATCAGAGGAATCGGTTTTTCCACTTACGAAGGCTTCACCTTTCTCGTTGACCGCGATTTTGACTGAGCTGTCCTGTCCTGATCCGCCTATGTATGTGGAGTATAGAAGTTTGGAGCCCGTGGGATCAAGCTTCATCACGAAAACATCAGTTTTTCCGTTAAAGCTTGAATCAAAGCCTTGTATTTTGCTACCAATGGGAAAAGCATCCTGTTCAGAACTTTCGGTCCAACCAGTAATATAAACGTTGTAGGCTTTGTCCACGGCGATGCTGGTAATGGAATCTTTTTCATAACCTCCGATCCAGGTTGAAAATAAAATTTTGGTACCACTGGGATCCAGCTTGAGGATAAAACCCGCTGTTTCAGTGCTTCTGCGAGGTAGGGAAGGGAAATTTTTTTGAAATCCTGGATTGTCTCGGGTAACGTGAAAACGATCTGGCGAGTGAGTAGAGGTGCTACCTGCGATATACGCGCAACCTCGGTCGTCGACGGCAAGAGCAGTAGCCCACACTGGTCGGTCTCCCCCCAGATAGCTTGAATAGATCAGGGGATGTATGCTGGAGAGTGCTGGATCGTTTTGGGAGGAGCCTGCTTCCCGGGCAAGTGCTTGTTGTTGCCATAGTGGACTCGAACGAAAGCAGGACAAAGAGAGCATTAAGGAAACAAGGATTAACCATGTTGTTCTACGATTATTCATATTAGCACCCCCCTTTTCAGGTTTACTTGCTAAGCATGGTAAGTGTAGCATATTCATAGGAAAAATTCACTGATGGGGGTGGTATTTTTAATTGTCAAAAAAAACAAGGCAGGACCGCTTCCAAAAGTCCTGCCTTGTTAACTGAAAAGAGCATTTTAGATGATGTTTTCCCTGTTATTATATGATAGGATATTTTTATATGCAATGATTTTTTATGGAAAATTAGAGGTGCGGAATGGATCTTTTAAAAAATTATGGTTTGACTGAGCGATTTGTGAATGAAGCCAGCATGTATGAGGGTTTTACCCTGGCAAGAGTCATTGCTCAGTATAAGGGAATGTATAAGATAATTACTGCGGATGGAGAGAAGTTGGCGCAAATCTCGGGCAAACTGAGACACGAAACCACAGAACTGGCGAAGTTTCCCGCAGTGGGCGATTTTGTGATGGTGCAGTATGAACCGAGAGATGAGCAAGCGATGATTCATCATATCCTGAGCCGAAAAAGTGTTTTTTTACGCACCGCAGTGGGCGTGAGTGAACAGGCTCAGGTCGTGGCATCCAATATCGATTTGGTGTTTATCTGCATGTCCATGAACAAGAATTTCAACCTGAGTCGTCTGGAACGGTATCTTTCCATTGCATGGGATAGCGGTGCCAAGCCTGTGATTGTGTTGACCAAGGCGGATTTGTGCGAACATGTATCCGAGCTGGTGCAGGAGGTGGAAAAGGTTTCATGCTATACCGAGATGATCAGCACTTCTCTGGAGGAGGACAATGTAGCTAAGTTTGGGCCCTACCTCAAGGAAGGGGTCACTGCAGCTTTTATTGGTTCATCGGGGGTGGGGAAGTCCACTTTAATCAATCAGCTCCTGGGGCAGAGCGTGCTGGAAACGAACGATATCGGCAGGAAGGACAAGGGAAAGCACACGACTACTGGCAGGGAGATGTTTCCCTGTCCTCTTGGGGGTGTGGTGATAGACACTCCGGGCATGAGGGAGTTGGGCGCTCAAAGTGTTGACTTATCCAAGACTTTTTCCGATCTGGAAGAGCTTGCAAGTCAGTGCAGGTTTAGCGATTGCGAGCATGTGCATGAGCCGGGTTGTGCTATACAAAAGGCATTATCCGAAGGTTTGATCGATCAGCGGAGGTTGGATAGCTATATGAAGCTGAAACATGAGGCTTCTTACGAGGGCTTGAACAGCAAGCAGATTGAAAACCAAAAGCTAGAGCGAATGTTTAAGAACGTAGGCGGGATGAAAAATTTCCGCAAACTTACCAAAGACAAACGTATATAATACGTCTAGCATCCGTTTAAATCACTCAGAGGGACGTAGACTTTGCGTTTCACACAATGTCGCACGAGGACGTAGTGTGTCATGAGTAAGAACAGGATACTTCAGAAGGGGGTGAGGAAGGTAAACGAAGTCAAGGACTTACGTAACTGTTTTCTGGATGAGAGCTTAGGTCTCTCGAAATCGACCTAGCAGGAGGAGATTTCAAACCACCTGGAGCTGCTCTGTTCAAAAGGCAGGGTAGTGAGCATCCATGGAAAAGGCTGCAAGAGCAGTCAGGTACGGAATAGCAAGATGAACACCAGTGAACCATTGATGAGGTCTCGAAAATGCTAAACGATGTCAAAATCAACGTGCTACGTCTACGTTGAGAAGAGAGGGGACAGTGACCTGTATCGACCCCTTGGCATCCGGGATACAGATGGCATGAGGCTATTCTAGGCCAGAAAACGGAACATGAGAGGCTCCACGCTGAGGAAGTAGGAAAACTTACAAGGGCAACACCCCAAGGAGGAAAGTACGAAAATCAACCCCTGACCGTGGAGTGTCGGAGGTTCTCATAGTAGCGAAGAAGCTTTTGAAAGAAAGCAGAGCCAAGGGGAACCATGGAAAAGCCTCATTACATTAATCAACCGAAAGGAAAGAAGAGATGAGTGACGCCGCATCAAACTATGAAGGAAAGACCATTGCCATCAGTAAAGCGCAAGTGGAAGAAGCCTATCAGCAGGTAAAACGCAATAAGGGAGCCCCAGGCTATGACCATCAAAGCCTGCTCCACTTTGAAGCACAAAAAGAGAAAGAACTCTACAAAATCTGGAATCGCTTGAGTTCAGGAAGCTATTTTCCTCCTCCCCTGCGTACCGTGATGATTCCCAAAGCCTCAGGAGCGAAACGACCTTTAGGGATACCTACGGTAGGGGATCGGGTCGCCCAAATGGTGATCAAAACAATGCTTGACCCCTCTCTGGAACCCCTTTTTCACCCCGATTCCTATGGCTATCGCCCAAAGAAATCCGCCCATCAAGCCTTAGCCATGACCCGAACCCGATGTTGGAAGCAGGATTGGGTCCTCGACCTGGATATTCGAGCCTTCTTTGAGCAAGTGAACCACCTCCTGTTAAACAAGATGTTACAGCACTATGTTTCCGAAGCTTGGATTCTTCGCTACCTTCAGCGTTGGATTCAAGCCCCCGTGGAACAGGCCCAGGGAGCCTTGGCTTGTCCCTTGCAAGGCCTTCCCCAGGGAGGAGTCATCAGTCCCTTGTTGGCGAACCTGTACCTGCATGTCACCTTGGATAGCTGGCTTCAAAAACACTATCCTCATGTGAAGTTTGCACGTTATGCCGATGATATGGTCTTACATCTGTCCAGCGAACATGAAGCCCAAGCCTTGCTACAAGCCATACGAATACGACTGGCTCAGGCCAAGCTGACCCTGAATGAAAGTAAAACCCATATCGTCTATTGCAAGGATAGCCAAAGAAAAGGAAACTACCCCACGATTCAATTTGATTTCCTGGGCTATACCTTTCGACCACGAGCAGCTAAAGACAAGCAAGGGAAAGGCTTCACGGGTTTTCTCCCTGCGCTTGCTCCTAAAGCCAGAAAAGCCATGAATCTCAAAATGAAGCAGTGGAAGAGCCGACAGAAAACTTCCCTGAGTCTGGAAGCAGTAGCCCAGTATTGGAATCCCATCTTGCGAGGATGGATTGCCTATTATGGGAAATTCTATCCTTCCGCCCTGCATTGGCTAAAAGAACGCATGGATGAGCTACTGGTACGATGGATGAGGGCTAAATACAAACGCTTCCGTTACCGACCCACTCGAGCCTTTCGATGGTTGAAACTCCTGCGACAGAGGCAGGCGAACCTGTTTGTTTATTGGGCATTGAAGTAATTCCTTCAAATAATTGATGTTTTCCATAAGAGCTGGATGAGTTGAGAGGCTCACGTCCAGTTCCGGGAGAGCCTGAGGGTGAAATTCCCTCGGGCTACTCGACGCACTTGCGACATTTTGCGCTATGCAAAAAAGTGAGTCAACACCCCCGTCCCTCTGACTCAAGCCCATCGGCAGGTGGTTTGCGGGTTTGCTTCGAACAAAAAAGAACCGTCCCCGATTGTTGGAATTGGGGACTTGAAACTTGTCATAAAAAATGTAATAATGTATCTTAAAAATATGACATGCTTAGTTATTGATTTGTTCAGGAGGATGGAATGAATAATAATGAAAACATCGGTAAAAAGTTTTGCAAGATGCGTGAAAATTGTGGATACTCACAAAGCCAGATAGCATCATATTTGGGGGTTGATCAAAGTTATATTTCGAAATGCGAAAAAAACGAGCGTCAGTTTAGTGCTGACAAGTTGCAAAAAGCTGCAGACCTTTTTGCTTGTTCAACGGAATATTTTCTCCATGAAAATGCCACGCATGAGCCCCTGCCCACCGCTTTGAGAGCTGATTGCATCACGGAGAAAGATTTTGAAGCCATAGCTGCGATCAACAAAATAGTATCCAACTTATGCTTTATGGAAAACATGAAAAAGAGGAAGTAGCGAATGATTGACTCACTAACTATCAATGGCAATGCGGTTGAGCTCAGAAAAAAAATGGGAGTGGATGCCTATTCGCCTCTGGACATTTTTGCGCTGGTTTCCAACGAAAAAGATTTAACGATCATCTTTTATCCCATGACTCAAAACATCAGCGGAATGTGTGTCAGAGAAAAAAATAATCGAGTGATCGCTGTAAATTCAACCAGCAGTTATGGCCGTCAACGCTTTACTTTGGCTCACGAATTGTGCCACTTATACTTCCACAAAACGCTAAAGAAGGTGGTGTGTGGGAAAAACTTTAATTCCACCAAGGATCCTCTGGAAAAGGAAGCTGATAGCTTTGCCTCTTATTTTTTAGCTCCACACGAGGCTTTGCGTCATTTTGTCAACGAAAACTTTAAAAAGAAAAGCCTTGATATTTCGGAGCTTGTGCAGATAGAGCAGTATTTTGGCTTGAGCAGAGAGGCTATGCTATATCGATTGAAACTGGATGGGTATTTGATTACAGCTAAAACAGAAGAAGTAAAAAGAGAAGTTAGAAAATCTGCGCTTAGACTGGGCTATGATGACAAGCTTTACGTTCCTACTCCTGAAAAGAAACAGCATGAAGTTTTTGGAAAGTATATTCAGCTGGCAGAGGAGCTGTACGAAAAGGAAAAGATTTCAAACGGGAAATATGAAGAGCTTCTTATGGATGCTTTTAGGGCGGATTTGGTGTATGGCATGGAAAACGAGGACTGCTTTGACTGAACAGGTCTTTTTTGATACGGATTGTTTGTCTTCCTTTTTTTGGGCCGACCAGGAGTGCTTACTGTGCAAGTTGTTTGCTGATCGAATGGTCATACCGAAAGAAGTATATGACGAACTTTTAAACCCACACGTTCCCTATTTAAACGAAAAAGTTAGAAAACTGGTGGACGACAAAGCGATGAGGGTTAAGGAAATTTATGCGGACACGGAAGAGTTTGCTATTTTTTTTGACTTAACCCTTAATCCAAAGATAAAAAAAAGAATTGGAAAAGGAGAGGCAGCGGCTATTTCACTGGCAAAGGTGTACAAAGGTGTCCTTGCCAGCAATAATTTGAAAGATATCTCGAAATATATTGAGGAGTATGCTCTGAAACATTTGACCACTGGGCATATTTTACTGGATGCCCTGGAAAAGACTCTGATCAAGGAAGCTGAAGGCAATGTGATTTGGGAAAAAATGCGTTCCAAAAAGCGACGTATGCCCTTTGAGACTTTTTCAGATTATGTCGAACACTGTCACATCGCCAGCAAGGTGTAGAACGAACAACAAATAGGAACGTGCGTGCCAGAGGAACGGGAGTGTTGGCACGTTTTACTCTGTATACAATGTCGCAAATGCAAGGTCCCTCTGCGGCATTCGGAGGAGAAGGAGATAAAATGATACAGAAAACTGCACTCGTGACTTTGCTTATTCTTATGCTTTTATTCGCTTTTGCTTGTCGTCCTGCATCATCCTCGCTATCTCAAGCAGAAAAAGAAGAAATTAATAGGGAGTTTTTTTCCGATAGCTCTTTCCACGAACTGAGTTCTTTGCCTGAATACCTGGAGCAACAGCTGTCTTTTGTGCCTATTCGAAGCTATCAGAAAGACCAAAATCTGTATTTTATCACTTCAGCCAGCATTCATGCCGAGGATGTGGAGCATATTGCAAATTTAAGGGAAAACCCTTCCTATGGGGGGTGCTCAGAAATCTGGATGTGGGAAATTCCTACGGAAAAGCTTCGAAAATGCTTGGTTAAATATGATCACTACGTAAACCCTCTCTTGACTGACACAAAAACACTGGAGCAGAATTGGCTGGGGACTTCTTATGGGAGCATCTCTACGATTTCGGACATTTTGGAGAACGGGGATATTGTTTTTACTGAATCCATTGCCGAAGGAATGATGCATTTTACCCTGGTGGAGTACAGGTATAACATAGCTTCCGATACTATTACTATCGCAGACTATCAGCCGGGTCGACCTGAAATTTATACTCCTGAAGAGTTGCAGAGTATGAAAGAAAAGACGGTGAACAGCGACACTCTATCTTTGTTTCGATCAGCATCAGATATCCTATGGGAACAGCAGGGCGAAAACAAGCAATGGAGCTTTTTTACCAGGGAGCGATGGTATGTGGTGCAATATAATTTGAAGGCATCGAAGAAAGCTAGTGGAAAATACTACCATGAAATCGGGTATTATTCCTTGACGAATTCATCTTACCATCCTCTGGTTCGAAAGTGGATAACAGAGCTGGATAAGGATCCTTTCATATCCCTGGAGTTGGTGCCTGACAGCTTGAATCTTTCAATTCGTGATTGGTGCGGATTTAGCGGAGAATCAAGAACAAACCAAAGCTATTACTATGATGCTGAGGAGGGAAGTATAAGGTGGGCGAAAGAAGCTTCCAATACTACCCCTGAAACAGGCATCTATGAAGTGGTACTCGACTAATCCATACAAACGTCTAAAGCACGCAGTGGGACGTAGTTCTTGCGACATTTTTACTATGCAAAAAAGTGAGTCAACACCCCCGTCCCTCTCGTACAATAGCTACCAAAAGCTATGGGCTTTACCCTAAAGGGAGTAGAATCATAGCGTAAACTATCATAAAGGGTAGGTGAGGAGTGCGTTAGTTTGGGTAGATCGTCGTCCCCAGTAAGCGATGCCGTTGCATCAGCTTGTGAGTCAGATGGATCGCCCTTTC